>Ga0180434_10009425_pt1 | contig 10604 bp, 10 predicted proteins | sample SS_ome_7_FD_132453 | JGI IMG/M metagenome (GOLD analysis project Ga0180434, IMG submission 132453) | Hypersaline lake sediment archaeal communities from the Salton Sea, California, USA - SS_1_D_2 metaG | ecosystem: Environmental > Aquatic > Non-marine Saline and Alkaline > Hypersaline >... | reverse complement strand
GCTGGCGGTGCTGTTCGCCATCCCGCCGCTCGTGGGTCAGTTGTACGATTTCGGCGTCACGGTGGTGGGGGAGCCGGAAATCGAAGCCGCCCCCGGTTACCGCGACCTGAACGAGAACGGCGAGTGGGACCGGGGCTACATCCCGGCCCTGCTCGAATGGGCCCGCGGGGTGGCGGACCGCCTCCAGACGGGCGAGAGCACATGGTTCGACCGCGTGCTGGCCGGTATCGGCACGTCGCAGGATGCGCGGGAGGGGCTGTTAAAAGGGGCCTTGGCCACCTTGAAAAAGGCCGGCTCGGGCCTTGCCGATTTTCTGTGGAACCTCCAGGGGTTCGCCTTCGGCGTGGGGCTGACCGCCTTCTACCTGTTCTTCTTCCTGATGAACTTCGACCGCATCGTCGAGGCCGTCCGCCGCCGCCTGCCGGGCAAGTACCGCGCGCGGATCGAGGACGTGGTCGCGAAGATCGACGCGGCCGTCAGCGCGTTTCTTCGCGGCCGCATCGTCGTGTGCCTCGCCGTCGGCGTCCTGACCGCCGCCGGCCTGGCCATCGTCGGTGTGCCGTACTGGTACCTCATCGGCGTGGCGACGGGCCTGGCCGGCGTGGTGCCGTATCTGCCCATCTTCGTCGGCCTGGTGCCGGCGATGCTGGTGGCGTGGTTCGACGCCGGCAGCGTGTGGGCGGTGGCGGGGACGGCGATCGTCTTCGTCGTCGTCCAGACGCTGGAAGGCTGGGTCCTGACGCCCTTCATCCAGGGCCGCGCCGTCGGCCTCCATCCGGTGACGCTGATGGTGGCCCTGCTCGTCGGATACGAGGTGTTCGGCCTGTTCGGCCTGATAGCCGCCGTGCCGCTCGCCTCGACCGTGAAGATTCTGGCCAAGGAGTTCGTCCTGCCGAAGGTGGATGAACTGGCCCATGAGCAACCCCCGGAACCAACCTGAGCGCCGCTCCCGGTGGCCGATGGGGCTGGCGGCCGGCGCTTACGCGGCGTGGGTGCTGTACCTGGCGGCACTGGCGGTGCTGCATCGGCTGGGCGCCTCGTAGCCGCGATTCGGGGTCTACGCCTTGTAGCGCCTTGCAGCGCCATGTTAGCCGCGGGGCTTGCCCCGCGCGTATCTGTAGGATAAACCGTTGGCGACCCTGAACGACATCGACCGTGCGGCCTTCGAGGAGGCGGTGCGAATCTATCTGGAGGAGGCCTACGGGGACCGCGAACCGCCCTCCCGTGTGCGCGAGCGGCTTCAGTGGCCACCGGGCAAAACGCTGGCGGAGATCGCCGCAGAAGAGACCTTCGAGCGCACCCCGCCCGATGCCCCGCCCGAGGCGTGCATCCGCCTTCGCCTCCGCCTGGGCAACCCGCGGTACCCGCACATGAAACTCGGCCTCGACCGCGTGCCGGAGACGGGCGACTGGGTCCTGACGGTGGACTGCCACGACCAGATGCTGACCCACGTTGCCCAGCCCGCCGAACGCGATGCCGTGGACGCCATCATCCAGGCCAACGCCGACATCAAGGGTCGGATCGAGCGGCGGTGGACAGCGGCCGGCCTGCCGACGTTCGAGCGGTTCATCCGCGACCGGCTGCGGGGCAAGGGCTGAGGAGACCGGCGCTTGGCGCGCCTGTCGAGCCCGCCGCGGAAGCGGCGGGACATCCCAATCCGGGGAGGCACGTGCCAAGGCAGATGGCGGTGACCGGGTGCTTCCGCCCCCGGCTCGAGCGGCATATACGTGGTTTTTGCGAGATGAATTGTCCATGCACCGCCTGCGGCTGACTACGAAACTCCTGCTCTACGTCGTCGCGTGCGCCATCGTGGTGGCGGCGCTGACGCTCTGGCTCTGGCGCGAGGCCGACACGGCATGGGAGCGGGGGTTCGCGGCCACGGCGGGGGGTCTGGCCACCGTCCTGCTGGTGCTGGTGGGCATCTTCATCCGTCACCAGTTGGCCCGGCCTCTGCACGCCCTCGCCTCGGCCGCCGAGGAACTGGGCAAGGGAAACCTGGACGCCGAGGTCGACGTTCGCAGCCGCGACGAGGTCGGCGAACTGGCCGACGCCTTCCGCAACATGGCCGACCACCTCCGCCGGATGTACGATGACCTCGAGCGCCGGGTCGAGCAGCGGACGGCCGAACTCTCAGAGACCACCGACTTCCTCGATTCGGTCTTGAACTCGGCCACCGAGTACGCCATCATCGCCACCGCTCCGCATTGGCACATCCTGACGTTCAACGAGGGGGCGCAGCGCATGTTCGGGTACGAGGCGGAGGAGATCCTCGGCCAGCCGGCCTCCCGCCTCCTCCCGCCGGAGGACCTGGCCGAGGACGCGCGCCTCCTGGTGGAGCGCGAACTGAGGATGCACGGCCGGCACGAAGCGACCGGCACTCGCCTGCGCCAAGACGGCACGCGGCTGCCGGTCCGCACCGTCACCACCCGCCGCACCGGCCCGGGGGGCGAGCCCGTCGGCTACACCATCATCTGCCGCGACGTCACCGAGAGCCGCCGGCTCCAGCAGCAACTGCGCGAGTACACCGACCGGCTGGAGGAGAAGGTGGCGGAGAAAACGGGCGAACTCCGCCAGGCCAACGAGGAACTCCGCCGCACCAGCCGCCTGAAATCGCAGTTCCTGGCCAACATGAGCCACGAACTCCGCACCCCCCTGAACGCCATCATCGGGTTCGCCGAGGCCATCCGCGACGGCTTGGCCGGCGCCCCGTCCGACGAGCAGCGCGAGTTCGCCGACGATATCCACCGGGCCGGCCAGCAACTGCTCCAGATGATCAACGACATCCTCGACTTCACCAAACTGGAGTCCGGCCGGATGGACCTGACGCTGGAACCGGTGGACCTGGCCGGCCTGGTGGACGAGACCCTGCGGGTGGCGCGGGGGCTGGCGCGGCGTCGCGGCGTGCAGATGGTGGCCGACGTCTCGCCCCGCCCGCTGGAACTGACCGCCGATGCCATGAAGGTGAAACAGGTGCTCTACAATCTGCTCTCGAACGCCATCAAGTTCACCGACGCGGGCGGGCGGGTGGCCGTCCACGCACGCCTCGAAAAGGAGGTCGTCCACCTCCAGGTCAGCGACACGGGGACCGGCATCGCCCCGGAGGACCTGCCCGGCCTGTTCGAGGAATTCGCCCAGGCCGACCCCTCCCTCACCCGGAAGCACGAGGGCACCGGCCTGGGCCTGTCCCTGACGCGGCGGCTCGTCGGGCTGCACGGCGGCCGGATCGAGGTGGAGAGCGAACTGGGGCGCGGCACCACCTTCACCGTCACGTTCCTGAGGGACCTGGTGACCGAGGCCGAGCAGCAGGCCGTCCGCCGGGGCGAGACGCCCCCGAAGCCGGGCGTCCTGACCGATACCGAACCCACCGGGGAAAACGATGACCGATGAAGCCGAACAGGTCGGCGGCAAGATCCTGGTCGTCGACGACTACGCCGCCAACGTCAAACTCCTCCAGCGGAATCTGCAGTCGGCCGGCTACGAGACCCTGGCCGCCTACGACGGCCAGGAGGCGCTCGAGAAGGTCGCCGCCGAAAAGCCCGACCTGGTGCTGCTGGATATCATGATGCCTAAGATCGACGGCTTCGAGGTCTGCCGGCGCCTCCGCGCCGACGAGGCCACCGCCGTCATCCCCGTCATCATGGTCACCGCCCTGAAGGAGACCGAGGACCGCATCCGCGGCCTGGAGGCGGGGGCCGACGACTTCATCTCCAAGCCGTTCGACCGCGGCGAGTTGCTGGCACGCGTCAAGAGCCTCCTCCAGATCAAGTACTACCGCTCCATGCTGGCCGAACGCGAGAAGTTCCACGCCGTCATCCAGGACCTCTCGCACGGCATCATCATCACCGACGGCCGGTGGCGCGTGGAGACCGTCAGCCGACGGGCCGCCGAACTCCTCGAACGGACCGACCAGAACCTGACCGGACGGAACCTGGCTGAGGTCCTCGACGGCTTCGCCGTCGAACCGTCGCTGGAGGCCCTCCGCCAGACGACCGCCCGGGCCGTGACGGTGGAACTGGCCCGCGAAGAGCGCCGCCCGCCGCGGTACCTGGCCGGCCGCTACACCCGCATCGTCGGGCCGCGCGGGCGGCTGCACAACGCGGCCCTGGTGTTCCGCGACATCAGCGAGATGCGACGCAAGGAGAAACTGAAGCGCGACTTCCTCTCCCTCATCAGCCACAAACTCAAGACGCCCATCACCATCGCCAGCGGCTACCTGAGCCTCATCGACCAGGGGAAGTACGGCGAGGTGCCGCCCGCCGTCGCCGACTCGGTCCGCATCTCCCTCGCCAAGGTCAAGGAACTGTCGGACCTGGTGGAGAAGGTGCTCTCGTATGCGGGCCTGACGGCCACGGAACTGGAACGGGCCGGCCAACTCGTGCCGCTCGGCGAACTCCTCGGTCGTCTCCGAGGCCGCATCGAGGAGCGGTACCCGGACCGCCGGGTCGCGTGGGCGTTGGACCTGCCGGCCGACCTGCCCCGCGCCCGCGCGCCGGAGGAACTGCTCGCCATCGTCGTCGACAACCTGCTCGACAACGCCGTCAAGTTCGCCGACAAGACCCCCGCCGAGGTGGCCGTCGACGTCCGCGAAGCCGCCGGCCGCTGGCTCCAGGTCTCGATCCGCGACAACGGGCCGGGCGTGCCGACCGACCAGCGCGAGCAGATCTTCTCCACCTTCTCGCAACTGGAAGAGGAGTTCACCGGCAACATTGCCGGCATCGGGCTCGGCCTGTCGACGGCCCGCCGGCTGGTGGAATCGTGGGGCGGCACGATCAACTACGAGTCGACGGCCGGCCAGGGGTCCCGGTTCTTCTTCACGGTCGCCTCGGAGTTCAGCCCGCCCGAAGAAGTGGCCGACGGCCGGTGAACGCCCCCCGGCCCGCGCCCCCGCGGCCGAGGCAAGCCGCCACCTCGGGGCGCGGGCGGCCTCCGACGCCGGGAGACGCAGCCGGCGGCTGCGGCTCACGGCCTGGCCCGGCGAGCCTCCCGGAGGCAGGCCCGAAGCCGCTCGATCAGCGTCTCCGGCGCGAACGGCTTGGTCATGTAGTCGTCCGCGCCGGCCTCGTAGGCGGTGCGGCGGTCGGTCTCCCGGTCCAGGGCCGTCAGGATCAGCACCGGGATCGGCGCGGTTTCGCCCGAGGTCTTGAGCCGCCGGCAGAGTTCGTACCCGCTCATGCCGGGCAGCATGAGGTCGAGGATGACGGCGTCCGGCCTCTGTTCCCCGAGGCGGTCGAGGGCCTCCCGGCCGTCGGCTGCCTGGACGGGCTGGAAGTCGAACGCCCGCAGCACGTCGGCGAGCAGGTTGTTCATGTCGGGCTCGTCCTCGACGACGAGCACGCGCGGTCGGTCGTGGGTCGGCATGCGAAGGGTTCGCTCGCGGTTCGTTGGCCCCATGGTACGATACGGTCGGCGGCGGCGGGGGGCAAGGGTTTCGTCGAAGAGTGGCCGTTGGGATGGCGGAACGAAAGAGGGTCCGCGAGGCTTCTTCCGGTTGGTGCGCGGCGGGTCTCCGCAGGCGCCGCGCGCCGGCCACGAGCGACAAGGAGGAGGGCACATGATCGTAGTCATGGAACCATCCGCCACCCGCGAGCAGATCCAGCACGTGGCCGAACGCGCCCGGGCCATGGGCCTCGCGCCCCATCTCATCCAGGGGACCGAGCGGACGGTCGTCGCCTGCATCGGCGACGAGCGGTTCAAGGCGCCCGAACAACTGGCCGTCGCCCCCGCCGTCGAGAAGGTCCTGCCCATCCTGGTGCCGTACAAGATCGCCTCGCGCGAGACCCGGCCCGACCCCACGGTCGTCCCCCTGGGACGGGGCAGTCTGGGCGCGACGGCGGTGGGCCTCATCGCCGGCCCGTGCGCGGTCGAGGACCGCGCGATGCTGCTCGAGACCGCCGAGGCCATCCGCGAGGCCGGGGCCGTCGCCCTCCGCGGCGGGGCGTTCAAGCCACGGACAGCCCCCTACGCCTTCCAGGGCCTCGGCGAGGAGGCCCTCGAGTACCTGGCCGAGGCCCGCGAGGCAACTGGCCTGGCCGTCGTCACGGAGGTGATGGCCCCGGCGCAGGTTCCGAGGGTCGCCCGCTTCGCCGACGTGCTCCAGATCGGCACGAGAAACATGCAGAACTTCATGCTGCTGGCCGCCGCCGGCGAGAGCGGGCGGCCGGTCCTTCTGAAGCGCGGTATGAGCGCCACGCTGGAGGAGTTCCTCCTGGCCGCCGAGTACGTCCTCGCCAGTGGCAACAAACAGGTGGTCCTGTGTGAACGGGGCATCCGCACCTTCGAACGGGCCACGCGGGCCACGTTCCCAGCCGCCGCCGTCCCCGCCCTGAAGACGATGACCCATCTGCCGGTCATCGCCGACCCGAGCCACGCCACCGGACGGGCCGACCTGGTCGAGCCGGTCAGCCGGGCCGCCGTCGCGGCGGGGGCCGACGGCCTGCTCGTCGAGGTCCACCCGGACCCGGAGCGTGCGCTGGTGGACGGGGCCCAGTCGATTACGCCGGAGGCGCTCGGGCGCCTCGTCGCCTCCTGCCGCAAGATCGCCGAGGCCGTCGGACGGACGCTGTGAGATGGTTCGCCGGCCCGCTTGCGGGCCGCGCGCCGTGGCGCGCCGCGCGGTGCATCAGGAGATACACCGCGCGGCAGGCGCCAAGGTGCCTGGCACCCCTGCCGCGCCGTTACTTGCCCAGTTCCTCCAGCCACACCTCCGCCCCGCCGCGCTCTTTGCTGAGTTGCGCCGCCGTCATGAACTCGATGATCTCGAGCGTCTCGGCCGGGTCGATGGGCGGCCGGCGGGTGTGGAAGAACTCGGCCATCGTTTCCACCAGGCCGCCGTAGGAGAATCCCTTCTTCGTTTCGACGGTGCCCTTGGTGCCCCACACTTTGACGATGGGCTTGTAGTCGCCCTTGCGGACGCCGCGGAAGACGCCCACGCGCCCGTCCTTCCAGGTGCCCGTGGTCACGTCGATCTCCTCGCCCGGCTTGCGCTTGACGCTGACGCACCCGGTTCCCATGACGGCGTACAGCGCCTCCACCCCGTGGATGCCGTACCAGAAGAGGTCCGGGTGGTGCGGCTCCACGTTCAGCGGGGCCGACCCCTGAACCTTCATCACCTTGCCGACGCCGGCGTCGTCGGCGAGGGCCTGGACCTGGGGCTGGAACCGCGAGCACGAGCAACTGAAAAACGGCGTGCCGGTCTCCTTCGAGAGGCGGACGATTTCGCGCGCGTCGGCCAGGCTCGCCGTGAACGGCTTGTCGATGAAGCACGGTTTGCCGGCCTCGAAGACGGGCCGGGCCTGCGCGAGGTGCGGCCGGCCGTCTACGCTCTCGATGAGCACCACGTCCACCTTCTCCAGCAGCGCCGCGATGGTCGGCACGATCTCGACGCCGAACTCCTCCCGGAGTTGTTTGGCGAACTGTTCGACGAGTCTGGCGCTGAGGCGCACGTCAGGGCTCCCCCCCTTGAACGCCGCCACCACCTTCACGCGCCACTCGGGATGCCGGGCAAAGTGGCCCGTGAACGCCGGCACGTGCGAGGTGTCCGTGCCGATGATGCCGGCCTTCACGTCCTTCGTGGCCCACTCCGGCGGCTCGGCGGCAAGGAGGGGCAGAGCGGCGGACACAAGGGCCAGCACGACGGTCACCGTTCGCACGATGGGCCTCCCTTCGTGAAGATACATCTCGCGCGGTGGCCCTCCTGGGCCACCGCGCCGAAGCCGGATGCGCGGCGGGCCGGGAGCCCCGCCGCGCGGCATTCCACCCGCAGCGTTGCTACAGCCCGCGGAATGTCCAGAGTGCCGACGGCGTGTGCGCCTCGGCGAAGAGGCGTTTCATCTCCGCGACGATCTCCGGGTGCGCCTCGGCCACGTCGGTCGTCTCTCCGAGGTCGTTTTTCAGATCGTAGAGGCGGATGGGGCCGGGCGGTTTCTTGTGGAGCCCCGTCTGGACGGCCTTCCATCGGCCGTGGCGTGCGGCCCGCTTGCCTCCCTGCTCGTAGAACTCCCAGTACAGGTACGGGTGCTCCTTCTGGCGGTCGGCCTGGCCGAGGAGCGTCGGCAGGAAGGAGAGGCCGTCGATGCCGTCCGGGGCGTCGGCGCCGGCCAGGTCGCACAGCGTCGGCATCACGTCCTGGAAGCCGGAAACGTGGTCGGTGACGGTGCCGGCGCGGATGCGGCCGGGCCAGCGGGCGAGCATCGGCACGCGGATGCCCCCCTCCGTCAGGTCGCGCTTGTGCCCCTTCAGCGGACCGTTCGAGTCGAAGAAATCGGGCTTGTGCCCGCCCTCGTGGTGCGGCCCGTTGTCGCTCGTGAACATCACGACCGTGTGCTCGTCGAGGCCGAGGTCGGCGAGCAGCGCGAGCACCCGGCCGACGGTCTCGTCGAGCACGGTCATCATGCCGGCGAAGGCCGCCACGGGATTTTTCGTCTCCGTGCCGGCGTACCGGCCGACGGCGTCGGCGAACTGCGGGAACTTCTCCCGGAACGGCGCCACGTACGTCTCCGGCGCCTGCATGGCGGCGTGGGGAATGGTGACCGGCATGAAGCAGAAGAACGGGCGGTCCTTGTGGCGGCGGATGAACTCCAGCGCCCGCTCCTCGATGAGCGCGTGCGAATACGTCTTTCCGTCCAGGGCCATCCGCTTGTCGTTGTGATACAGGTAGTCCGGATAGTAGCGGTGGGCGTTACGCTGGCAGTTGTAGCCGAAGAACTCATCGAACCCCTGGCGGACGGGGTCGCCCTCGGAGCCGGGGTACCCCAGCCCCCATTTGCCGAAGGCGCCCGTAGCGTAGCCGGCCGCCTTCAGGCGCTCGGCCACCGTGACGGTGTCGGCGGGGATGGGTTCCTGGCCGACCGGCTGGTGTTCCTTGTTGCCCCGCACGTAACAGTGGCCGGTGTGCAGGCCGGTCATGAGGACGCACCGCGAGGGGGCGCAGACGGTCGAGCCGGCGTAGTGCCGGGTGAACTTGAGGCCCTCTTCGGCCAGGCGGTCGATGTGGGGCGTCTGGAAGTGCGTCTGGCCGTAGCAACTCAGGTCGCCGTAGCCGAGGTCGTCGGCGACGATGTAAACGATATTGGGCGTGGCGGGCGCGGTCGGTGCGGCGGCGCGGGGCGGACGGGGCCGGCCGGACGTGCTGCATCCGGCGGCCAGGGCGCCGAGCGCGGCGCCGGAAACGGTGGCCAGGAAGTCGCGGCGGTTCATGGGTTGGTCCTTTGCGGTGTTGGTTCGGCTAGCGCGGCGCGTCACGACTTGATCATCACGAGCATCATCTTGAACCGCTCGGCGGCCTTGACGGCGTGTGGCTGGTCGGCCGGCATCACGACGGCCTCGCCCTGCCCGACGGTCAGCGTGCGGCCTGCGATGGTGATCTCGGCCGCGCCGTCGAGTACCGTCACCAGCGCGTCGAACGGGGTCGTGTGTTCGCTCAGACCCTGGCCCGCGTCGAACGCGAACAGCGTGACGGTACCGGTCGGCTTCTCGATGAGCGTCCGGCTGACGACGGAGGCCTCCTCGTAGGCAACCAGGTCGGTAAGGCGGCGTGCTTCGGGTTCGTTCGTCATGCGTTTTCCTCGCGTCGTCGTATCAGTCCAGCCGGATGCCGCGCTCCTCGAGCCAGTCCTTCAGGTCGCCCATCTGGGTCTCGAACATCTCGCTGTCGTACTGGGCTTCCATTTTTCGGATCATCTCGGCGAGTTCATCCTTCTCGGTGACAGCCTCGTTGACCTTGGCCTCGAAGCCGTCGCTCATCTGCCGCAGGTCGTCGGTGTTGATCTGGACGGCGAGGATGCCGGCCAGGGTTCGGACGACGGCCTCGATGCACCGCGGGTTCGTGCCCTGGATGTAGGCGGGGATCTCGGCCACGAGTGTGGCCATCTTGATGCCGCGGTCCGCCGCCGCGTGCGTCAGGTACGTCGCGAAGTGGGCCGGGCCCTCGTAGTCGGTGAAGCGGAAGCCGTGCGGCTCCAGTTCCGACTTCATCTCCGGGTCCGAGACGCTGGCGTACAGCCGCGGGTCCCGTGTGTGCGGGACGACGCCCGCGTAAGAGCCGATGAAGTAGACGGCGCGGACGCGAAACGCCTCGCCCAGGCGGAACAGGCAGTCGGCGAACGCCTCCCACGCCAGGTTCGGCTCCTTGCCGCTGAACAGAATCAGCCGGTTCACGTCATCGTACCGGAACCGGTTGGCGGGCGGCTCGTAAGTGTGGACGATGCCGTCGAGGATTTCCGAGTGCGGGCGGAACAGCGAGGAAATCTCCATCGGCCCCGGGAAATTGTAGATGTAGAACCCCTGCGGCTTGATCTCGGCCAGCGGCCGGGCGCCCAGCTGCTCGGACAGGTACTTCACGGTGCCCGTCGAGACGCCGCCGCCGTCCATCCAACCGCTGAAGCCCAGGATCAGGCGGGCGCCCTCGACCTCGGGGTAGGCCTTAATGTCGAGGCGGTCGCCGTTCATCCGGCTATCCCTTGCTGTCGAGGTATGGGCTGCGCCCGGTGCGGCGCCGATGCCGCAGGGCCGTCGGCGGCCCCGGCGCGCCACTCTATTCAGGGTGAGGCAGACGGAGGCGGATGTCAAGAGGTCAGCCAAAGCCGCAGGGCGGCTCACTCCAGGCT
>Ga0180434_10009424_pt1 | contig 10606 bp, 11 predicted proteins | sample SS_ome_7_FD_132453 | JGI IMG/M metagenome (GOLD analysis project Ga0180434, IMG submission 132453) | Hypersaline lake sediment archaeal communities from the Salton Sea, California, USA - SS_1_D_2 metaG | ecosystem: Environmental > Aquatic > Non-marine Saline and Alkaline > Hypersaline >... | reverse complement strand
GTCTGCCGTGATACCGGCGTTGCTGACATTGCTGTCCAACCACCACCAATAAGCCCACGGTTTGGCGGAGTTCGGCGGATCTGCAAAACCGCCCTCCAGCCCGATATCCGCACCTGAAACCACAGACGCCATCCCGATCAGCACCCCCAACAGCACTGCCAATATATTCCGCATCCTGCTATCTCCTCTCGATCTAACGTCCGGGCGGCGTTCGTTCTAATGCGCCGATGTCGGCTTTTCCCGCGACAACCTTGTTCTTGAGAATATCTTTTCCCCCGTTGTCCTTGATGGGCAGCCCCTTGTCAATGCATGGCGAGGCGGGCCCCGGACGGTATCCGCGGAGTGCAGCCAGGGTCTTCAGATCGATACGACCAGCCGCCTTGCCCGGGTTGACGAACATGGGATCGGCGACGATGGCTTTGCTGTCCGACTTGTGGGGCGTGATGTTGTGGTAGACGTTGTTGCGGAATCTCAGGTTGATCCCGTCGGAGTTTTTGCCCCATTTCCCGCGTCCTTCGAAGCAGAAGATATTGTTCTCCAGCAGCGTGTTAAGCGGCGTCCTGCCTCCGGTGAATACGCTTACGTCGAGGCCTTTGCGCACGTAATGCGTGTTGTTGTAGATATGGATATTCCTGGCTTCCCTGGCCCGCTTGAAGCCATAGAAATACACGCCCTCTTTGTCATTTTGGCTGACGTTGTAGCGGATGACCACGTTGCGGTTGTTCTTCTTCATGATCCCGCAGAACCAGTTGTTGTCGTGAGAGTAATTGTACTGGATGAAGGTGTTGACGCAGTTCCAATCGGCGTCGAACCCGCCGCGATCGTGCCCGCCGGGGCCCACGTTCCCATACGCCTCGTTGTACTGGATTTTGATCCCGTCGGTGTTGAAGCAGAAAATGCTGTGCCCGGTGCTGTAGCGGCTGGAGCGAGCCAGCACGTTGCGTTCGTAAACGGCGTCCCTGCTGACGCGGGCGATGACGTTATTTCGTCCGGTGCGGTCGATGAAATTGTCGGCCACGTATACCTTCGTCCATAAATTGTGATTGACAGTCTCGTTCTTGCGGAACTCGACCCGTCCACAGTCTGAAGTGTTTCCGATGCCCACCCCCCCTACTCGGACGATCCGGTTGCCCGTGATGCGGAGGTCGTGGAATTTCGAGGCCTTCAGCTTCTTGATGTGGACGTGGATCCCGCCTCGCTGCTTGCCCGCCACTTTCCCGTTGACATCATGCACGTGGCAATCGTTTATGTAAACGTGCTCGTATGTCTTCTCGATTCCCTTCGCCAGAACGTAAATACCGAAGAGGGTTCCCTGGTCCTTGTCGGTTCCGTCGGTGTTGGTGATCTCCAGGCCGCCGACTTCCCAGAAAGACGCATCCCGCAGCAGCAGACCGGCAGGGTGCTTCCCACCGGCGTCTATCCGCGGTCGAGAACCTTTACCGTAAGCGCCGATCCTGATCGGCGCCCCGTCGCGCCCATTTCCCGAAGGAGCAAACATCCCAGCCAGTCGGGCGCCTCGCTTGAACAGGATAACATCTCCCGGCCGAAAAACAGCCGCGGCGAGCGAGTCAAACCGCTTCTGTGAATCGACGCGATATTCCTTCGCCAGGCAAGGCGCACTCGGCGTGACGAGCAGTCCAAGAACAGCAACGAGAAAACACCCGCGGGATCGCATATCTTTTCTACCGCCCCTTCCGCAGTCTAAGCACGGGTTTTGGGTCGCCATACGCGACAGTCGAAATCTGCATCTTCCCGCCGTCGAGCGTAGCGCGGCCCCACAGGTTGTACATCGACCCGGACACCCACCGATACACATTGACGGCGTCCTTGTACTCCGGGTCGCGTGCCCAGGCGCCGCGGAGGCAGCCTCGCACGCTGCCATCGAAGGTCACGGGCACGAGGAAGGAGTGAGGCTCGTCGTCCGTGAATTCCATGTGTTTACCCGAGTAGCGTTCCTTGAACCGCGTGCGAAACGCCTCCAGTGTCACGCCCTGACCTGCGCGATCCGGGATGCGGGCGATCGCCTCGACTGTACCGTCGATGTCGGTGACCGTCCACGTGCCCAGCAAAGAGTCTGAACATCCACTGGCCAACAGGACCAACGCCATGCAAGACGATAAAAGAGAAAGTCGCATATCATCTCCTTTACTCATGTCAACGTCTAAAGTTTTGGCTCTCCGGCGACCAACTGTTTCGATAACAGGTGGTTCGGACGGGTTATGGTTTTGCTGCTTTATATCCGTCGTGCAGCGTTCTAGCCAGCGATGCCACCAGATTCTTGTTCTTCGGGGCTTCTGCGATATTGACGTTTTCCGCCGGATCGGTCTTGAGGTCGTAAAGCATTCGTTCGCCATTTTTGAATTCGGCGTAGTTGTGGCGGTCGGTGATGAGGCTCACTGCCGGTCCGTATTTGGAGAAGACCGCCTTCTTCCACGGGCGGTCCGGGTTCTCCAGCAGCGGCGCGAAGCTCGTTCCCTGGAGGCCCTTGTTGACGGTCTTGACACCGGCCAGTTCGCACAGGGTCGGATAGATATCCACGAACTCGACCAGGCGATCGCTTTTCCGTCCGCCTTTGAATCCGGGCGCCGAGACTATCATCGGCGCGTTGGTCGCCAGGTGCATCACGTTGTGCTTGCCCCAGAAATTGTGCTCGCCGAGATGCCATCCGTGATCGCCCCAGAGTATCACGATGGTGCTGTCGCGCAGGCCCAGGGAATCCAGGGCGCCAAGCACCTTTCCGACCTGGGCGTCGACGTAGCTTACGCAGGCGTAATAACCGTGTCGACCCGCGGCGTGCCAGGCGTCGCTGTTGTACTCCAGATTGCGCTTGTGATAGCTGTGTATTTCGCCCGAACCCTTCAGCATCTTCGGCGCGTTCTTCGGTCGGTAACGGTTGTCGGCCAGGGCGATCTTCTTCCGGTCGTACATGTCCCAATACTTTTTCGGCGCGTAGAACGGGAGGTGCGGCTTGACGAATCCGCACGCCAGGAAGAAGGGCTTTGTGGACTTCTTCATCTTCTTCAGGTCAGCAATGGTCTTGTCGGCGGTCTGCCCGTCGCCGTAGGCGTTGTCCGGAACGTCGGGGCCTTCAAACCACGGGCCGCGTTTCTTCTTACCGGCGATCATCTTCTTCGATTCCGGATCGTGGCATGTCAGCCACCCCGTCTTCGACCGCCAGGGGCGCTCGGACCAACTGCGATCTTCGGTATCGTCGCGGTGATGGAAAACCTTACCGTTCGAGATGCAGTGATATCCGTTCTTGCGGAACTCTTCGGGCAGCGTCATCGCACCGGGAGCGTCCTTCTGGGCGCGGGTGTAGTAGTTGAGGAAGCGCTTGGGTGTGGGGCGCAGACCGGTGAGCAGACTCGCGCGCGAGGCGCCGCAGACGGCGAACTGGCAGTAGGCGCGATTGAACACGGTTCCACCCGCCGCCAGCTTGTCGATATTCGGCGACTTGATCCACTTGTGTCCGTAGCACCCCAGTTCGGGGCGAAGATCGTCCACGGCGATGAAGAGCACGTTGAGTTTTTTTCCCGTCGATTTGGCGCCAACCAATCGAGGCGTCAGAACGCCGGCGGCGAGCAGTCCGGTAGTTTTCAGGAAATCGCGTCTGTTGTATCGTTGCATTTTTTCTCCAATCCCAATTTCACTCGCCACCCGTTTAGCGGCGGGGCAACGCCCCGCGCTCGTCGTTTCGCGACGGACGGCGCTGCGCCGTGCGACGCGAAACGGCGAGCGTCGAGCGGTGCTCGACCGCTAAACGGTGCGTGGCGTCGCCACGCACGCGCGTTATATCAGCGGAACCACAAACGACCACTTCTGCGGGGGTTTGCCTTCCTTGACGGGGTTCTGTTCGACGTAGCGGATAGCGCAACCGATCGCCTCGTCGCTATCGAGAAACACGTTCCATCCCCGGCGCACCCACGGTGAAGGCGGGGCGGCGAGATGTCCGAACGGATGGAGAGCGTCCCGCTTGAGTTGCTTGGTCGCTTCACCCTTGAGCTGCCCCACAACCTTCCTGATGTCATGGTCGCAACGAGCGATCACGGCGTGGACGTGCTCGGGCAGTATGGCGCAAGCGCCGAAACGATACCCCGATCGAGCTATCGCATTGCGGAATCCTTGCGCCACCGATACCGCCTGCCGGCCGGTGAACTTCACCGGCGGATAGCGAAGAGACCGCTTCGCCGCCCGTCGCTTGCGGCGGTCGTGTTCATCTCGGGCGTGAGAGCGTCGCAGGTGAGTTTTCGTCGCGGGCCCGTGGCGAAAGACCTCCCAACTGCGGACATAGTCAGACCATGATCCGCGAGGATCGTTGGGCAACCAGAACCCGTACGTGCTGAAGATGACATGATACGCCCGTACCATGAGTATGAAGTATATACGACGAGCGCAGCGATGTCACGCCACCAACGCACCGGGAAAACCCGTTTAGCGGCGGGGCATCGCCCCGCGCTCGCCGTTTCACGCCAGGATCGTCGTTTCGCCCCGCGCTCGCCTGCTAAACGGCGCGAGGCGTCGCCTCTCTCACCGTCGCGCCAAACTCCACCACCGGTTTCGCTGACATATCAGGCGTCACCGGCGAACAGGAGACCAGGCACAGGAGTACAAACAGGAAACACAAACTCTTCATTGGAGCATTCCTGCATTTTCTCATCGGCGGACATTTTACACTGCACCTCACGATACGACCGTCGATTATATCGATACAACGACCAACCGCCCCCCGTCAGCGGTTGTCTCTGATGCAGTACGCCGGGCGGCTGTGGCGGGTGCGCCTGGTGTATTGGGCGTACGTCGCGTCAGTCCAGTTTGACTTGCCCCAGAATCCATGGGCGGAACCTCGCTTGGACTCGCCCGGTTTGTCCCGAGCGTAATCGAAGGGCGGCTTGCCTTCCGATCGACCCGCCTGCACGAATCCCGCGGTCTTGTAGAACGGTACGAGATTTGCCATCTCGCTGATCAGTTCGATCCACGGCCAGGGCGCGGCCTCGCACGCGCTTCGGAGGAACCACCCGCCGATACCCGCGCCGCGGTACCGCGGGTCCAGGACCAGGCGGGATACGCATGCGAAATTGCGATTGATAACCTCGGCCCGTGCGGACGACATCTTTCCGCCCAGACCGAACACGCGGTTGCGCTGCGCGCTGGTCAGCGGTCCGAAACCGAATATGCATATTCCCACCTTCTCGTCGCCGTGCTTCAGCAGGTTAACCCGCCTGACCGGTCCGAGACCGTGTGCCCTGTAATGCCACCTGGCGAAATAAGGCCAGTCGGAAACTTTCCCCTCACACAAGTCCAGATCACCGCGAAAACTGATCGGTCCGCGCCGGTAGTTCGCCGGGGCGCTCTGTACGTCGACGACCCCGGCGCCCCGGCAGCGGACGATCTGGTCCGGTTGGAGATCGTCGATAATATCTTCGCGCGTCCCGGCAAGGAGAAATCCGACACCGCGAGCATCAGCCAACCGGCGGACGTTGTAGCTGATGACTCTGGCGGTGACCCGGTCGAGCGTGGCGCACCATTCATCGGCGACAACGGTCTTGGCCTCTCCGGCAAGGCATCGCGCAAGGGCGTAGCGGTAGCGCTGCCCGTCGCTCAACTCACCGGGGGACCGCAGCAGGAGCATCGCCTCGGACAGACCACAGATGCTAAGGCAGTGGGCGGCATGGCGAACGTCCGGGCCGAGCGTATCGATGAGTGCTCTCCGCTCGCCAGGTGATTCCGCCAGATGCACTGCTTCGGGCAATTCCGCGTCGGCCGCCCGCAGCAGGCTGGACTTGCCGCTGCCGCTCGGACCGACAAACAGTACGATCCGCCCCGGACGGTAATCGATCTCGACGCCGCGGGCAATCACGTTCGGACCGGTCTCGAAATCGATACCGAACATATCCTGTATGTAGGAAGTATTACAGGTCGGTCGCTTCGCCGCCGAGTCGTAGCTGCATGAGAGTTTCATAGCTGGTCCTCGAAGTGTACGTGGGCCGACAAGTTATGGCTGTCGATAAGGTGATCGAAATGCTCTTTGGCGGAAACATACTGCTGGTGGTCCAGTTCGAAGACGATCACCACTTCGGGCACTTCGGCGCCGCTCGGAGGCGGGACCGCCTCACCAAGGTCCACCAGAGGATTTAGTGGTTCAGGATCGATCCGGTCGGTAAGTTCGACGATATATTCCGAATCCAGGGCGGTGAGCTGCTCGACTTCCAACCGGGACATATCCAACTGCCCCAGTAACACCGACAGCGCCGCCTTATCGTACCGGCCCTGGGCGGAGGGGCTGTTCAGGGCGACATTCAGCGCCTTGGCCATATCGTCGCTGACGTCTTCCAGGAAGACAACGGGCACGCGGGCCTGGGGGCTGCTTCGCAGCGCGTTGGCCTTTATGCGCTGGTGCCCGCCGATGATCAGACCGTCGCTTCTGCGGGCGATGATCGGATCGACAAATCCGTGGGCGTCCATCAAGACCGCCAGGGCCTCCAGCGCCTCGGGCGTGATTGTTCGCGGGTTGTAGTCCGCCGGCGTGAGCGACTCAGGCGAAACGTATTCGATTTTCAGTTCCATGCGATACTCCCTTCTGTTGTGGTGACCGGCGCCCGGCGACAACCGCCGGGACGCCTGCCGGCTTCCGGCTTCCGGCTGTTAGTAACTGTATCCGCACTCGCAGGCGCCCCCTTCGGCGGAGAAGTCGCCCGGAAGGCTGCACCTGGGGCATACTCCGTTTTCGATGGCGAACTGCCGGCTGTGATAGTCAAACCCGCCAACCCAGTCTTCGTTATCGACACCACCGCTCTGCCAGATTTCGCGGAGCATTCTCGCGTACTCGTACTGGGCGATAGCGTCTGACAGTACGCGAGATTCCGGAATCTCCCGCTCAGTGACGTTGAGGTCCACCGCAAGTCGGCGCCTGGCGATTCGATGGGCGACAGCCTGCATCTTCCCGGACGGCGCCCTGTAAACGTTGGCTGCAATTTCGGCGGCAACGTCCTGGCGGATCGACGCCGGAATCCCGTGCGCCCTGCAGATCGCCAGCAGCATCGGCCAGAACCGCCGCTTGCGCCAAGCCCGGTCCTGAGACGTATTCTTGGTAGTTGTCCCAGCCATTTGAAGGTCTCCTTTCAGTGTTAACAATTCGAACGCCCCTGTCTGATCTCTTGCATCCGTATCAACCAGTCGGGCAGAAGTTCAGGTTGGAGGCGCATCTTCGCGATCCACCTCCGCAGTGTCGTGTAATGCGAAGTAACCGCCTCGGCGGCCTCGGCGAGGCTCCGACCGCGGCAGAGAAGCCACATCGCTTCGTCGAGATTATTCCACGCCCCCCCGTTGGCGGCGCAGGCCTCGATTTTCTCCCAATGCGCCATCCAGCACTCGAAACAAAGATTTTGCGGGGCATGCCCGGACGGACCTACATATCTTGGATCACCGATCCACTCATCGCACCCCGGTCCCATGCATCGAAACCCTGTCTCACTACCGATCTGCTCTGTCTGCGTCTGCATCAATTATCTCCCTGAAACTTTCCGTTGCGCCGCAGTCGGCGCAGCGCGTGACATACTCATCGGGGCTGTCGAAGTCCGGATGCCCGAGATGCCGTCCTCTGATCGTTCTGCACTGAGACGCGTCGTCGCCGATTCGCCCGGGCGCAAGTCGGTATCCACACCGCTTACATTCCATCATCCGCGGACGGCGGGCGTCCCTGACCGCCGGGTACAACCTGTCCCATCTTGTCCGCAACTCACCCACCGCCGGAATGATCCGCCCGTTGACCAGATCCGCTAATCTTTGTCCCGTTGTCATATTCCCGTGTCCCGTTTCTATCACGTGCAACATTTGATTGTTGCATTCCCGTTACAATTGTAGCGGGTTTGTAACATTTTGCAAGCATAAATGTTTCCTTTGCAACATTTTTTTTGCAGAATGATCCTTTCCCATAACGCTATTTCCTTGAGCAGCACGACTTGTGGCACGAAGAAAAGATTCAGAAATGTTGCACAGAGGTTGATCGGAGGCGTAGAATCATATGCGGAACATGCAGAATGCTGCGTATGATAGTTGCGAAAGTACTCAAAGCACGTAGAATGCTACACATGATCGATGGGAAGTCAGTTCGAGATGCACGCCTCTCCGCGGGATTCAGAACCCAGTCTGCCCTCGCCGCGAAAATCCGCTGTTCGCGCGTGACAATAAGCCGCGCTGAAAACGGCCTTGGAGGGATCGGAATCCTGGAGAGAATTGCCAAGGCAACGGGCGTACCCCCCGAGGCGCTGCTGCAAACCTCCGGCGAACCGGCAAGTAAGCCCGTGACCAGGAAGGAACAGGAACTACTGTCGGCATTCCGCAAACTCGATCCGGTCCTCCAGGCCCGCGCCGCGGGATTCATATTCGGACTCGCCGCCGGAGGAGGAACTGAAGAAGGCGCGCAACTCGGCGCCGAACTCAGCAGCGATCTCGCCGCGGCCGAAGCACGCCGCCAGGCGGCAAAAAACCAACCGCAGCAGCAGACCGGTGACACATCCGCTTAAGCAGTGATCGGGGACCGGTTACCAGTAACTTAAAAACCCGGTGACGAACCGTTATCCGTTTACTGGTTACTGGTCCATACTGTGAATTCGAAGGTGTGGGCGGTGAGGATTGCGTATCTTCACCGGCGAGGAGCTCCCGTGGTTTTGCGAAACCTGATGCTCGCGGGCGTAAGGCCACAGCGACGCTATCACCACGGGAAGAAGATACGCCCTGGATCCCCCGATCTGCCGAATGATCCTGCATGCTTCATCCACAAGCGGCCCGACCATCGCATCATACTCTTCGTCTGCAAGTGCTACAACGTTCCTATGCATAATCCACCTGACATTCTCTCTGCGAGCCCTCCCTGGCCGCCCGGTTTCTCGAACGCCCCCGACCCCAGTCGCTACGATCAAACATGGTACACTCCCGGGGGGAAGCATGTCAAGGATATTCGCTCTGCACCGATCGATTTTTTTGTCGTTTTCGATCAACGAGCGAACCGTTAACTCATCGAAGTGACAAGTAAAATTCCAACGCCCTGACGGACAGCGAATTCAGTTCACGGTCCTGCGATTGCGGAAGGCTTACTTGTCCTTGTTGGTCCGCCACCACTTCTCGACTTTGGGCATTACCTCGTTTCGCTGCAGGCCCTGGTAAAACTCTCTCTTGCCAATCTGGTCGGGCGGGCCGAATCTGGTTCCGGCGATCCGGTCCAGCGCCGGCAGCAGATAACTGGCCTCGGCGCCGAACATGTCATACTTGATCTCCCACGATCCTCGTAGTCTCAGCCAGCGGATAAGATACGGGACGGCTGCCTTGACCCTGAATTTCGCCAGGCTCCGGACAAAAATATGTGAATTGCAGCGGTCCCCGCTCCCGGCAAGACGGGCGATCAGGTGCGATACGATCCGCGGATCGTCGAATGAGTTCAGTTGCAGGGCGGTATATTCCCACAGGCGCATCGAGAAGTCTTTATGAACGAATGCCTCGCCCCGTTCCAGCATCGCCACCAGGGCGGGCAGGACCTTCTTGCGGTCCGTCAACAGTTTCCGGGTATACTCCGAGCGTTTGCGGTGGTCAGCAATTCGCGCCAGGTCGGCGATGATCTTCTCGGCGAGTTTGTAGTTGCCCTCGATGGGCGGCGGGTGCAATAGATATCCGGAGGATTCGAACGCCGCGACGATGTCCCGCCGATTGGACGGCCAGCGTTTCCCATCGCCCATGACCAGCACCCTGCGACCACGCCAGGCGCCAATCAGCCTTGCCGTAGACCTCGTCGCTCTGGATGCTGTGGGTTTGTGATCATGCGACGGTATCCAGATGTGCATGTCGGTCCAGGGGGCGCGTTTGCCCGCGACGATCGGCGCTTTGTGGTCGTACATATAGATGTAGATCCCTGCGCCACCGACGCCTCCCAATGGCTGGAATTTGCCATATCTGATGCTCGATATCTTCCAGCCGTCCGGCAGGCGGGCCTTGAGGGCCTTGCTGAACTTCGCAAACGCCCTCCCGTCACCAACACTCGCCAGCAGCGCCGCGCACTCTTCGCTCCGATAGGCGGCATAGAGATACTGGATCGGTTTGGAAGCGTCGAGACGATACGCAAAACACGCCAGGTACTCCTTGCCCTTCTTGAGGTCCCCCTCGATTCCGGAACCCGGACGTATGGGTGAAAAACTCATGACTTCCCTGCCGTTTTCATCGTACTTGATGGGGACCACGCTGGTGAACCTGATGTTGACCTTTTTGCTCTCGCCCGGCCACCGGCCGACGACCGTCTCGACGACCTGGCACTTGTAGTCGGCGTGGACAGACGTAACAGGCCCCTCGGCGCCGCTCTTGAGTTTCATGTGCGTGGAGGTGTGTTTGACTTCCAGGACCTTGACCTTGAGTGCGGTTTGGATATTGCCCGCCGTTTCCGCCATCGACTGGAGATGCACCTGAGAAGCACTCGCCGACAAGGACATAACACCCAGCGCCACCGCGAAAACAACACTGCACTTAATTAGTCCGTTCACGTTTCTTCTCCCGTTATCCGCACGGTTTTAGACGCCCTCGCGGACGGTCAGTTCCCGATTGTAGCAGGGGGAACAAGCGCCGG
>Ga0180434_10009422_pt1 | contig 10607 bp, 7 predicted proteins | sample SS_ome_7_FD_132453 | JGI IMG/M metagenome (GOLD analysis project Ga0180434, IMG submission 132453) | Hypersaline lake sediment archaeal communities from the Salton Sea, California, USA - SS_1_D_2 metaG | ecosystem: Environmental > Aquatic > Non-marine Saline and Alkaline > Hypersaline > Sediment... | reverse complement strand
GTTCGATAGTGCACATCCAATCCTACGTAATACATAGCAAGTCTCCTTATTTATGGTTATCAAACACTGACTATTATCCATAATTGCCAGTGCTCCGGAAGGAGCTTGCTTCATAATTTCACCTTACCTATTTATTTCCAGGCATGCGTTTGTTTTTGGGATAATCTGGCTTCTATACCGAGATTAGTCAGAGCAACAGCAGTTTGATTCGCCCATCATATCACGCAGCGCGGGAACAACCGCTATGATGTGTTCTTCGTCGATGATGATCGCCGGGTTTATCTGGAGCTGTTGAAAGAACAGGCGGACAAGTATTCGCTGGAGCTGGTCGGCTATCGTGGATTCATTATGATGACAGTGACTTCGGTCAGGCTCGCTATGTCGCAGGCGGGCTTGACGGTTATGTCCCAGAGCAGGGGATTTTCCTTGCTGCTTTCGCACTGGGCGACCGTTCCTAAAATAACGGGAGTGCTCAGGAATCCGGGCTTTTTCTGGGCGTAAACAATATCGCCGGTATTAATTTTGAACTTGGTGGGAACTAACTTAACTTTGGCCGAATCTATGCCTGTGCCCTGCATGATTCTGTCTTTGGATAATTGTGCTATCTTTACAGGTATTTTCGATCCCGGATCGGTAATCAACCTGACCCCGGCCGTGCGGGTATCAACATTGGATATTGTTCCGACGATGCTGTCATCGGCCAGAACGAATTGATTCACGGCCAGGCCGTCTTCCTGGCCGCGATTGATAATAAGCTCACAGTGCAATCCGTTTGTAGAAGCGGTAATTATATCGGCCAGGACAAATTTAACGCCCTTCCAGACAGTACGATTGCGCAGCCCGGACAGCGTTTCGACCTTCTGGCGTTCCTGCTTGAGCCATTCGGTCATGTTGGCAAGATGGTTATGCAGCTTGTCATATCTTTGGCGGCTCACGAATTCTTTTGTGGAACCCTCCGCCGAAGCCATCAATCCGGATGCAGAGAGCGAAATGTCCCTGCCAATACTTAAAGGCCAGCAAAAAACACGAACGAACGTATACTGGAATTTATTCGTCAGTCTCCGCGGGGCAAAAAGGAAAATGAGCCCGGTCAGCAAAAATGAGATAAACAAGACTCGTTCTGGAACTCTGGTCTGCCTGTTAATCATGATCGTTTAACGTCTTATACACGATGCATTGCATATTGCCGGCTTCCATACTCACTACGGTCCATCGTTTCCTTCCAAATCTCCAGATTTTCCAGGTATATACTGGTTCCCCTGGCAACAGAGCTTATGGGGTCTTCGACTCTGTTAACTTTGAGCCCTGTAGCGTTGGTCAACGCCGTATCCATTCCCCGCAGCAATGAGCCGCCGCCGCAGATATGTATGCCGTTGTCAATGAGATCGGCGGCCAGTTCCGGCTCAGCTTTTTCCAGAGACGTTGTCACCGTTTCGAGGATTGCGGCAATCGGACCGCGAAGAGCCTCACGAATTTCCTCGCTTGTTATGACAATTTTCCTCGGCATTCCAGATATGGTATCCCTGCCGGCGACTTCCATTGTCATCTCCTCTTCGAGCGGAGTGACAGAGCCTATCTGCATTTTGACCTTTTCGGCTCTCGCCTCGCCGAGAAGCAGGTTATAAGTTTTCTTGAGATGATTGATAATGGCTTCATCCATATCATCGCCGCCGACTCGTATCGATTCGCTCGAGGCGATATCAGCCAGACTCATGATGGCAACTTCGGTAGTTCCACCGCCGATATCGACAATCATCGAAGCGGTCGGCTCTATGATCGGCAGCCCGGCTCCTATTCCGGCGGCCATCGGCTCTTCCACAAGATAGACCTTGCGGGCGCCTGCGCGTTCGGCTGTCCCCATAACCGCCTGGCGTTCGACGTCGGTTATTCCACAGGGTACGGCTATCACAACGCGAGGTCTGACGATTCCGCCGCCGTGTGCTTTGCGGATAAAATAAGTCAGCATTGACTCGGTCACTTCGAAGTCGCTTATCACGCCGTCCTTGAGCGGCCTTATCGCACTAATAGAGCCGGGTGTTTTGCCCAGCATTTCACGGGCAACAAGCCCGACCGCTTCGCCGTTATTCAAGACAATATTGGTACCTTTGCGGACGGCAACGACCGAAGGTTCATTGAGGACAATACCTCTGTCGCGGACACAAACCAAAGTAGAGCAGGTGCCCAGATCGATACCCATATCCATACTGAACCAGCCAAATACAAAGTCCGACAGCATCTTCGATTCCTTTCATAAGGTTGGCATATCCAGCGCCAACTTATTCTCGTTAATACAACACTAAAATCATTCGTAGTTCGGCTTTACAAAAAAGCCACTTTACGTAGATTTAGCTGTTCGCACAGGACCGCGGTTTGGCCGGTTTTTCAGCATTTTTATAGGAGCATACAATTTTTAGGTCCTATATGAATGCACAAAAGATAATCGCGAACATCAATGCCGTTATTTTGGCGCGGAGGATTATTTGGCAAGCTTGTTAATACTGTCCGTTATTGGGGTATAGAATTGAATCGGATTTGATGTTGAACTCTCTGCACAGCTCCTCGACAAGCACATCGGCTCTTTTTATCTGGAAGTTGGTCGGCTGAGGGATTTTACTATTCATTACGATACAAATGTATATAGTCCGGTCATTTAAAATAGCATGTCGGTTGTTATTGTCCGGCGGACGATTTACCGGAAGTTGTTTTTTCCATTTTTCAGTCGATTTTATCTGGCCGTCGAGTCCGATATGCCCGTTGCAGATAATAAAATGGCAGTCCATACCCTCCTGATCGGAAATGCCGCTCTGCGAATCCAATTTTTCAATACCCGAATCGATGCCGGATAGCAAAAGATCGTCGGAGCCACTCTCGTCATAGTAAATTTCGATCCACTTCCAGTATCCCCGGTGCTCGACTTCTCGCGAGTGAATTAATTTATCGACGGGAATAAGGCGGTAATACTGTGAAAGGCAAAATGCTCCTGCTGAGGGGGGATTGTGACCCAGGGTATTCAAGATGATCGTGCAGACTACTATTGAAATCAGTAGTGTTATAAGAACCTTCGTCTGCCTTGACTGAGTCGTCATCATTCACCCTCTATTTTGACCAGAGTATTGAACATTCTATTGTGACCATTCATCAAATGAGGATTTCCTCTGCCCCTTCCTCCCATCAGACACCTTTATTTTCGGTATTATAAAGTGATTTCTTTAAACAAGTCACCCATTCTCATAACACAGCCGATACAAGTCTTCAATTGTGACGTTTTTATAGGAACCAACAGGCAAAGAGGTCCTATATTAATGCACAAACATATAAATGGATAAAACAGCAGTGCCGGGGGAATTTACAGCCCGTTTTGTTTTAAGGAATTGTCGGCTCTTAATTGTACCGCTATTGGCTTGCTCTACATTCGCTTATATCGTGGTCCGCCGCCGCCTTCGGGCACCGTCCACCTGATATTGTCGAAGGGACATTTTCTCTGGCAGGTCTTACAATGCAGGCAGTTGGACGGATTTGCCGGCTTGACCTCGTCGTGAATGGTCTCATAAACTCCCGCCGGACAAAATGTAATACAGGGACTGTTGAATGCCGGCGAGCATTTGGTTTTGCAAATGTCGCCGTCCAGAATTTTCAGATGTGAAGGCTCCTCTTCGCGGTGCTCGGTTGCCGCCACTGCGGTGAAAGTATCTTTATCGAAGTTATGATCGGGCTTGAGGCGGTATCGAGCGACCGTCATTGCCTCGTAATCCTTCTCAACTTCATACTTCGGCAGCAGTCCCCCAAGAATCGAGAGCGGCATGCCCTGTAATGGCCCGAATTTGGCAACCGTCTGCCGGAAGTTCTTCGCTGATTTCATTTCTTTATCGATATTCGATTTATCAACCAATTCGGTATACTTTACTGCCGCAGCTTCGGGATTGTCGAGGTTATGTACAATTGCCTTTGCCGCCTGCATACCAGAATCGATTGCATTGTGCAGGCCCTTGATTTTGTGCATATTTACGAAGCCGGCGCTGTCACCCAGGATCATTACATTGGCTTTACCGATGCTGGAAGTTTCCGGGTCTCTCGGGATAGCGTAGTATCCGCCCTCGGGAATCATTTTCGCTCCGGCCTCTACTACCGTGCCGCCTTCGATGAACTGTTTGACAAATTGGTGATTCTTGAAATTGGTCAGCGCATCCTGCACGTTTAAGTCGCTGTACTTCCAGTCGGCGCCGATAATCATTCCGACGGACAAATGATCCATGACACCGGCGTAAACGATGCCGCCTCCGAACATTCCCGGGCCGACAACCGGCGTCCAGATGGGATAGCCCATCGCGTGAACGACCCGGCCGGAAGTAAACTTGCTGTACTGTTCGGGGCTGACCTTGATCAGCTCTTTTACGCCGACCGAATAGAGTTGCGGACTTTGCCTTTGCAGATGCGCCTTTTCGACGAATTTTTCCGTCAGGAGCCCGTCGCATCCTTCGGCCAGCACTACAAAATCAGCGCCGATGACTTCGCCTTCGACATAGTTAGGCTGCTTGTTGCCTTCCTTGTCGAGGCCCTGGTCCACGAGTTTGATTCCCGACGCCCCGCCCGTGCCGTTGAGAATAATATCTTCGGCCGCAAAACCGGTCAGCACTTCAACTCCGAGGTCTTTCGCAATCTGCCCCATCCATTTGGTCAGCTTGCTGATAGATACGGAATAATCCCCCTTATGAATCATATCGCCGAAGCCGAGGCGAAGCGACTTGCACAGCTTGATTGCGAAGAAAATATTAAACGCCAGCTTTTTACCCAGCAAAAACATAATATCGTCTTTGTCGATTTTGTTCGCAAGCACGTCTTTGGCGGCGTCACTGTCCTGCCATCCGGGGACCGCAGAATCCAGCAACGTATGCAGCGGCTCGGCTTCCAGAACCGCGCCGGAAAGATTATGATTGCCCAGGTCCGCCGACTTTTCCACAACACAAACGTCGATATCAGGCTTTGTTGTTTTGAGCTGTATCGCGGCGGCCAGGCCGGCCGGCCCCGCACCGACGACCAAAACTGATACTTTGTTGTTGTCTTTATTGTTTGGCACTTTCTACTCCACCTTTAATCTTGTTCCGTATTCAAGTTCGAATATCGAAATTCCAGTTTCCCTATTCAGTCTCCAACGCCTGCACCAACTGAGGTATCGTATCCTCCACAGTTCCGACTATATAATAATCGCACTGCTTGAATATCGGCGCATTCGGATCGCTGTTGATCGCAACAATTGTCTCTGTATTGGCAACGCCGATCATGTGCTGAATGGCGCCGGAGATTCCCAGCGCAACGTATAATTTCGGTCCGATGGCGGTGCCTGTCTGGCCGACCTGATGCACTCGTTCGATAAAGCCCTGCTCTACTGCGGCCCGCGAGGCGCCTCTTTCGATCTGCGTATCCAGTTTCCTGCCTAAGCTTTTGCAAAGCGACCCAAGAAGCGAATCGTAGTTATCTCTGCTCTGCATTCCCTTACCGCCGCTGACAATCACATCCGCACCGAAATTCACATCGCCGGAGCCCAGCTCTGTTTTTATAATCTCCAGGCTGACATCCTCTTCGGACAGGTCAACTTTGTGTTTGACAACCTTGCCTTTTCGAGATGCGTCCGGGGGGATTCTTTTCATCACGCCGGGTCTGGCGGTCGCCATCTGCGATTTCGAGTTCTTTGTTCGAATCGTAGCCATTACGTTGCCGCCCAGCGCAGGCCGCGTCTGAAGCAGCAGACCTATGTCGCCCTTTCGCGAGCTGTCACGAATGTCCAGTCCCGTGCAGTCGGCGGTCAGGCCGCAGTGAACGCGGTACGAGACCATCGGAGCCAACATCCGGCCCTGGGGAGTGGCCGCGTAAAGCACAATCTGCGGCACGTATTTGTCGACTGCGTCTGCCACGGCCTTGCGATATGCCGTCGGGTCAAACTCTTTGAGGAGCTTGTGCTCGATCGCATAGACGCCGTCCGCTCCTGCGGCGATGAGCTCTTCGGCCATATGCCCGACATCGTCGCCGGCGATGCAAACACCGACCCTGGTTTTGAGTGAATCGGCCAATTCGCGAGCCTTGCCGGTAAGCTCGAACGTGGCCGGATGAACCACACCTTCACTGTGCTCGGCTACCACCCAAACCTCGCCCTTGAATGCCGGCTTGGTCAGTTTAAAACCCTCGATCATATCGTTCAGCGTCTTCTTGTGAATACGCTTACCGCTGGTTTCGAGAATTTTTTCTTTGACGGCATCGTCAATTTTTTCGACCGATTTGACACCGAGCTCATGGAGCTTGTCGATTAAAAATTGATAATCATCCTGTTCCTTTTTTGTCGCCTCGAAGATTCTCTGAAATTTGTCTGTCCGTTTGTCGGGTAGAATATAGCTGCCCGCCCCGGCATCTTTACCCTGGCCTGCCTCGCCATTGCCGCTTTTAACAGAATCCATAAGCACTTTAGCCAAAGATTTCGCGTCGTTGAGCTGCCGGCACTTGCGGGTGCTTTTGCCCGGGGGGAAGACTCTGATTACGGCCGTTTTGGAACCTTTTGCACCGATGTGAGTTGCTTCGATGTCATCGGCGCCCCACTGGACAAGCTCGGTCTTATTGGCCCAGCGGGTTCTTCCGAACGTTGCGAACAGTGGATATTCATATTTTGCAACAGTGATGACGGCCGGCAGCTTCTTAGTGGCCACCGTCTGGCTTCCGCCGCTGATGATACGAGTAAACTCGAAACGTTTTTTCTTATATTCGGCCCCGGTGACATAGGCGATACAGGGCAGGCCCAGCTCCTCGGCGATCTGTGCCGGCACTTGCGCCGTGTCGCCATCGACCGATTGCATGCCGGAGACCACGTAATAATCGTCGCCGCACTTGAGCTGGTCTTTGGTTATCTTGCGGATCGCGTAGGCAAGCGGATTGGCCGTCGCCCACGTATCGGCTCCGCCGAGCGCCCGGTCGGTAAGAAGCACAACCTGGTCGGCCGCACGCGACAGACTGTAGCGAAGAACCTCCTCGGCCATAGGCGGGCCCATCGTCAAGGCGATAATGCGCGCCTTTTTGTCGCCGCTGATATTCTTCATCATATTCGCAAACGCAAGCGCCTGGGCGTCCAGCTCGTTAATCACGCTGGCCAGCCTTGCTCGAACGAGTGTGCCGGTCTCGGGATCAAACGCATTGTCGGTGATCTGGGAGACGTCGGGAACCTGTTTTACCAAAACTATGTAGTCACTCATTTTTAGTTTCTCGTATTTCCTACCCCGTATTCCGTTTGAAATGCTTCATGACTCAATATAAAAACGCGAAGCCATAACTATCTTACTATTCAAAGCCACCATTTTAGTGCACACAATAATAACATAAGAAAAGGGAAAATTATATCGAGTATTAATATTTTTTCAAACAATATATATTCCGGTTTTTTATTTTTATGACGTTGTTAGCGTCAAAAATAGTATATACAATCAAAAAGTTTTATTTAGGACTTGTTTTGGATAAAAAAATACTGTTTAATTGTGTCTTTAGTCGTTGATTTAATGAATGCAAACAGAATAGTTTATATTTATTGAGGTGAAATGGAATGGCAGATTTGAAGGTATTGGCCGATGCTGTAATCAAAGGAGACCAAAACACAGCGTTGGAAATAACGAAGGCGGCCCTTGAAGAGGGCACTCCAGCAAAAGATGTTCTTGACAATGGACTAATTAAAGGCATGGACATTGTCGGCGCCCGTTTCAAGAAAAATGAAATTTACATCCCTGAGGTGCTTATCGCCGCCAGGGCGATGAAAACAGCGATGCAAGTTCTTGAGCCGGAGCTCGTTAAGGCCGGCGTAGAACCGGTCGGAAAGCTGCTGATCGGCACCGTTCAGGGCGATTTACACGATATCGGCAAAAATTTAGTCGCTATGATGCTCAAAGGAGCGGGCTTCGAGGTAATCGATCTCGGCGTCGACGTCGAGCCCGATAAATTCGTTGAGCAGGTTAAAGCTGCCAATCCCCAGGTGATCGGCATGAGCGCGCTTCTGACGACAACGATGCCCGGTATGGAAAAAACCATCAAGGCGCTGAAGGACACCGGAACTGCCGTCAAAATAATAATCGGCGGCGCACCGGTAACACAGGATTACGCCGACAGAATCGGCGCAGACGGTTATGCACCGGATGCCGCTTCAGCCATCGATCTTGCCAAAGCCCTCGTGGCATAAAAAGTGCAGAAAAGTATTAGTGAATAATAAAATGGCAAAAAATATACATGCTTGATTTATTCCTAAATCCCTGATTTGCAATTCTGCATAAAGTGCCTGAAGCAACGATAAATCACAAACAGCCGTTTATACGGCTGTTTTTTTGCGCCCAATCCTGGTAAAATGGATAGTTGGTTATGCGGCGGATAAATAGTCAAAATTTAGCGCAATTGTTGATGCAGCTTCGATTTACGCCGGAGAAAAAACGGCGAAAACAGCTCGATGCGGCTGAGAAGCTTTTTACTATCATCGACAAGGAAAAGGAATATCCTTTCGAGTTTGTCTGCTTCCGCATCACGGGCTTCCACCTTAAGAGTGAAAACGAGGGCGAGCTTATCAAAGGTGAAGAGCTGTTGGAAGATCTGAGGATTTTCATTTCAAAGCTAAGCGGCCGGCTCGCCCTTCCGGTCGCCGGGCAAAGTCAGAAAATCTACAGTATCGAAGAGCTTGCAAAAACCATAGGTGTTTCAACAAAAACGATTTACCGCTGGCGAAAACAGGGCCTGATCGCACGAAAATATATATTCGATGACGGCATAAGGCGGTTCGGCCTTACTCAGTCATCCGTTGATGAGTTTCTTTCGACACATCCGGAACTTGCCGGCAAAGCAAAAAATTTCTCACGGCTGACAGATAAGGAAAAACGCCAGATTATAAATCAGGCCGCAAAGCTGTCGGCCGGAACTAATCTGTCCCGCTACCGGATAATAGCCAGGATAAGCGCCAAAACCGGAAAATGCCACGAAACCATCAGATACACACTGCTCAATTACGAAAACGCCCATCCCGGGAAATCCGTTTTCAAGAAGTCCACCGGCGCAATAGAGCCGGCTCAGGCCGCGGAGATCTATCGGCTGTACAAACAAGGCTGCAGTATCAAAGAGCTGATGGAGCGTTACGAACGCAATAAAAGTTCGATATACCGTATTATCAATCGGCGAAGGGCAAAGGTGCTCCTGGCCAGGAAAATTGAATTTATCGCCAGTGACGAATTTCTCGAGCAAGACGCCGAAAAAAAGATTTTGGCCGAACCGATGGAAAATGCCGAGCCATCCGCCATAAAGATCGCAGGGCCGATAAAATTAGCCGGAAGCTCCCTGTCGGAATATCTGCACACATTAACGGATACACCTGTGCTTAACAGAGAAGACGAAGCACAGTTGTTCCGTCGATACAATTACCTGAAATTCTTAGCCTGCCAGGGCCGCCTCGGCATGAAACCGAACCATGTCTCGGGCAAAAGGCTAAAGCAGATAGAGGGCTATCTGGCACAGGCCGAAGAGCTAAAAAGAAGAATTATCGAAGCGAATCTGCGCCTTGTGGTTAATATCGCACGCAAGCATACCCTAAGCGGGGCAAATCTGCTCGATCTGGTCAGCGAGGGCAACATTTCGATGATGCGTGCGGTCGAGAAATTCGATTACGGCAGGGGCTTTCGTTTTTCCACTTTCGCTTCCTGGACCATAACCAAAGACTACGCTCGCAAAATTCCGGGCCAGATCGGCCGGCTCGGTAAAGCCACAAAAGCTTCGCTGGCAAACATCCATCGCGAAATGAGAACGGAAGACGCCGCTGATTTCGCGGCTATAGAAAAAGCTCATCAAAGCCTTACTCAGGTTATAAAAGACAACCTCACAAAACGCGAGCAATACGTAATTATGAATCGTTTCGGACTGGTCGGGCCACCGATAAAAAAGGAAACAAAAACCCTTGTTCAAATCGGCGAAGAACTCGGCTTGAGCAAGGAACGAATCCGCCAGATCGAGCTTGTCGCCCTGCAAAAATTACGCCAATCCCTAAGCCCCGAAGAATTCGAACTGCTTACCGGCTAACGATTCGATGGCTGTTTTTGTCAGTCAGTTCTGGTTCATCCGGCTAACCGGTAGCTGCTGCGGGCGTTTTTGCTCTTTTTCCCACTCCATTCGGCAGTGCGGGCTCGTGCAATTGGCTTTGATCGGCTTTGTTTTCTTCGGCTCGGCCGGCCGGTTTATTGTTATAATCTCCTTTCGTTAAAGGCTTTGCAGAAAGATGCGCCGCTGCGAATTGGCTTTGTTTTTTCAAGTCGCTCAATTTATACGCCGGCCGGGTGGCAGCCTCATCCTGATTGTCTTTTATCGGGATGGGGATGGCTTGGACAGGTTGATGCTTGCGGGTTTCGTCCAGTTTTATTTGCCGTATCACCTGGTACTGTTTAAGCCTGTTTATCGTCTTGTACAGGCTGTTTTCTATCCTGCGCTCGTATAATTCCAGCCGTTCAAGCACCCTTGAATTTGCGAGATCCTTGATAACAATCCAGCCGAGAATCAGATTTGGAGCCGAGTCGTTCTGTTGACTCGAAAATCGGTCATTGTAGGGGCTCTCACGT
>Ga0180434_10009420_pt1 | contig 10608 bp, 10 predicted proteins | sample SS_ome_7_FD_132453 | JGI IMG/M metagenome (GOLD analysis project Ga0180434, IMG submission 132453) | Hypersaline lake sediment archaeal communities from the Salton Sea, California, USA - SS_1_D_2 metaG | ecosystem: Environmental > Aquatic > Non-marine Saline and Alkaline > Hypersaline >... | reverse complement strand
GATGGCGATGGCGATGGCGATGGCGATGGCGATGGCGATGGCCAAGCTGGTGACGGGGATTCTGACTCCGATTCCGACTCCGGTAATGGGGACGGTGGCGATGGTGGTCAAGATAAGCAGGACAGCAAGTCCCTTCGGGATGCTCGAAAGCTTATGGAGGCCAACAAGCGCAAGTGGGAGCAGACAATGGAATCAATCACTCAGGTCGCCCGTCTTCGCGGGACTGGTTTGGGTGGTCTCATTGAACTCCTCGACCAGAGAGAATCAGTCCTCGACTGGTATTCGCTCCTTCTCCGGTTCATGCTGGAGAGTCAACCGGAAGATGTCTCAGAAGATTTATACGACCGTCGCTTTATGAGTGGGGGCCTGTATATCGAGGCAATCGACAAACCATCATTGGATGCAGCCGTCTGCGTGACGGACACTAGCGGTTCGATGCACTCCTCGTGGGTGTCCCAATCCAAATCCGAAATCCAAGAGGCTCTTATGGCCGCTGGGATCAAACGGTGCTGGGTTATGGACAATGACGCCAATCTAGCTGGAGGTGTCAAGGAATACTCCATGAGAGAGCAAATCGAATTCACGGCCCATGGTCGTGGAGGCACCGATTTTCGACCACCTTTCCAGTGGGTGGAAGATGAGTGTCCTGTCAGACCGCGATGTCTGATATTCTTCACCGATGGTTGGGGTCCCTTCCCGGAGACTCCTCCTCCATATCCGGTGCTCTGGGTCACCTTCGGGTCGGCCCCGGAAGAGTATCCTTGGGGGGAGGTGCTTGACTTGAGAGGAATTCTCCTGTAGAATAAACCATAAGTTCCTACACCGCTCATCACCTTCGGGTGGTGGGCGGCAAGGAGCCTATCACGGGTATCCAAAAACCAAATCAAACCAAACATAATACTATGGCAAAACCAAAACTGCTGAAAATCAAAGTAGCAAACATGGAGTCGAATCGTGGCAGAACGGTTCCCAACCAGTTTATTGTTCGGACCAAGGACGGAATTTACTTCCAGTCCTACGATTCCGTTATCGCTTTCCGCGACAACAACGGGAACGTGACTCTGGACGAGAACTATTGGGATTACTCTCGGACGACCGGGATATACCGCAACGATTTCTTGGGGGAGAACACTGCGGAAACCCGGAAGAAAGTGGAGAACGGCACCTATGCCTTGGCTGATTTGAACTGATCCAGTCGATCGAGGATAGTAAATAAACATCCACACACTACCCATGGCCCACGGCCAACGGCCCACGGTCATGGGTAGTAGTGGGTGTTTTCTACATTCTGTGGGAGACATCCTGTTTAACCTAAAGCAAACAAAAAACAAACCATGAGTAATACTACAAAACCAAGCATCATCGACAACGCCATCACTTATGAGATGTCGTGTTCGTGCTATAACCCAACGAAAAAGGTCAAGGACGTGCAAGCGGCTGCGGCCAAGGAGTTCGGTTGTCCTGAGGAGGTGTTCACCGGCACCATCTATCTTCTGGACGACAAATTCACCAAGGAATTGGTGGAAGCGGTTCGCAAGATCCGGGACTTCTTCGATACTCACACGCTAAAGCTGGGGCTGACTTCCATCATCCCTTCGGCAAACTTCTTCCGTGTGGTCGATTTCGTGAACAACTACGTGCCTACGTTTGAAGCGAAAGCTGATGACTTCGCCCGTCGTTGGGAGGGAGAAATCCGTCCTAACAGTTATGCACGGCTCCAACGTCTCGGAGTTACTAGGCAGGTTCAGTCGGCTCCGATCTGGAAGCTTTCGGAATCCGAAGTCAGGGCAAAAACCTACTTCGAGGTTAAGAAAGGGACCCTTTCGGACCCCGATACTCTGGCCAACATCAATGGGCTGACGGATGACCTCCGCGCTGCTATGGAATCCGATATCCGCAAGGATATGGCCAAGCTGGAAGTGGAGGCTCACCGGGAGATCGCTCGTAGGATGATCGTTGTTCTCCAGAACTTCTCCAAGAAGTTCCGTGGGCTCAACGAGAAGAGTCGTGTCTACGACTCCATCACCAACAACATCGCAGACTTGGCTGACTTGATCCCATCACTGGTGGTCAATGACGATCCGGTCTTGATCGAGTTGGCGGCAGAGGCGAAGGCCCTTGCTGCCTACGATATCGATGTCCTCAAGGATGATCCGAACACCCGTGTTGAGGCAATCAATACGGCGGAAGACATCATCAAGAAGATGTCGCTCATCTAGTCCAACGTGTAAGCCGAAGTAGACCAAAAATTAGTAACTAAACAATAAGTATATGAAAGTTGAAGATCTTGCTGAGCTTGTAGCCGCAAATCCAGAAAAAGAAGTGAAGAAAGGAACGTCCCGGTTTTGTTACCGGGATGGTTCCCTCTGGGTGAAAACCGAGAGTAATGAACTCTGCCCCATTTTGACATGGCGTGGAGATTTCTTTATCCGATATGATTGGCCCTGTGGCCTTTCGGACAGAACTCGCGTCAACCTTGATACTCTCAAAGGATATGTGGAAAGGGGTTGGAGTAATAGATTGAGATTGGAAGCTGGAAGTGGTCCATCAATTCTCATAGACTACGACAGAGCGCCCAACTCTGACAGCAGCAACAAAACTTACCTGACAAAACCTGTCATGGATGAGTATGTTGCCTATCGGAATAGCTCAAGTGAGCAGTCGGTTTCCTTGGTCTTGGAAAATGCAATTCGCGAACTGGCGTATCAGACTATCGTTCGAGAGAATACTCTCGTGGAGTTGATCAAGAGAATGCGTGAGGGGTATCACAACATCTCGGCACTAGCCCAACGATTTGGGAAAGTGACGGAGGAGTTGGTGGCAACACACTGTGCCCCGCACTCGGACTTTGACATTCCTGACGATGCAATATACCCACATAGCGGAGGGCATCTTGTCAATTCCTTGAAACATTCTGAGGACTTGAGCAAAGCTGTCTCTTCTCTCCAAACACTCTGTCAAAGTTTCAACCGAGTGGCCACCAGTCAAACGGCCCGAGGTTGGAAAATTAACGGGGAAAATGGGATCAATTCCAATGGATTGGACAGGCACATCGGAAATGGGTATAACACTGATCCGTTCTATTCCAATGATGAGTGGTGTCATACAGGGTTCAGATTGAGCTTTGGGGGTCACCTCGTGTTCCGAGACTTGCAGGTTCAATCTGCCAGTTTCTACTATATACAGGAACATATCCACCACTACCTCAATGCCTTCCGGGATATTGGGTTCCCGTGTTCCATGCCTTTCGGAGTTCAACCCGAAGCTTGGGACTACATGGAAATTGCGGCACCTCTGTTCGTTGAACGGGGCGATCACTGATAAGTGACAAAATACTCGCGGCCCCAGCTTGCCTTTTGGCAAGCTGGGGCTATTTTTGTTTGTATGAATTTAACTCTATTGAGACTACTACTCGAAAGAACAAACGATGTAGCCATCGTCCTCAAGCTTTGGCTCGATTTTCATTCGGGTCTACCCCCACATTTTCCTTCCGCCCTCCGTCGTTGGGATGATGCACAAAGAGAACTGTTGGGCGATGTCATTCTCGCCGCCCATCCCGCCTTGGCGGATGATAACCTTGATAAAATTTTACCCCCGAGGTTGCAGGGAATACGGTCTCTTATCCGAGAGGAGTCCCTCTTTAAAGATCCCGCTGCCGACACTATCACGCTTTTGTGGTTAGAGCGACAGATCAAGGAGCACCCGGAAAACACCAAACTTTTGGAAAAGAAAGATTCCATCATCAAACACTGGACAAAGGTCCGTCTATAGTTTAAACATCATTATGGTCACACTAAAAGACGAAAGAACTCGTAGGGTTTGGGCAATCCTCAAACAACATCGTAGGAACAAGCAGTGGACTATAGAGGAGATGATCACTGCAAGTGGATACACCAGAACCACCGTTCGTGGAATTTTCAACGAACTCACATCCTTCGGGGTCGTGAGGAAAGGGGGTCGGCCCAAAGCTTTCTTGTTTTGGCGAATAGCAAACAGTTTGGGGGAAGCAACAGTGGATGAGGAGCAAGTTTACTATTCTTCCAAGCTCATGGATCTACAGAATATCTTGGACAACCTTGAATATCGCAATCTCAGGCACTTTATTTTGCTCGATTTCCTCACTCAGGGTGATTTTGACCGCTTCGAACTCGCCCACCGGCTCAATTGCTCTCCCCAAATGATCAATCAAATGGGCCGTCGTTTGAAAGAAGACGGGTATGTAGAAGAATATAATGATTGCATGGAGGAAATGGCCAACAACAAATGTGCAATCAAATTGTTGACTCTCACCGATTTGGGTCGTTCCATGATCCGGGAAATTCATAGCTTGCTTGCCAGAAAAGAGGACAAGGTGTAAAATACTACATGGCACGTGACTACAACAAAGAGTATCGACGAGACCAAAAGCACAAGTCTAAGTATCGGGCGGAACTCAATAGGAAAGCCCGAAAAATGGGCCATTACGGTCGCACGCCCAAGGGAAAGGATCTGGTCCACAAAGGAGGGAAAATCACGGGCCTCGGCTCACGGAAAGAAAACAGGGCCGATGGTGCGCGAAAAGCCACACTTTCCCGTTTAAGAAAAAGGCAGAAAAGACAAAAATAAGAAGATGGCAAGGGGGTAGAAGAGACGTAAGGGTGCGCAATTGGGCAGCGTGGGCTCATAAGGAGGAGAACTCCACCACAGAAAGTCAGGTAGATAAACTTAGTGACCAAATTTCAAGAGACGATAGACCCCAATTATCACAGTGGGTAGATCCTCTCAGGAAGTAGTAGCCGATAGTAAATTGGGGAAATGGCTGCGACCCCATCATGGTATTGTAGAAAGGTTAATGGCCCATGGGATTCGTCCCATGGGCCATTTTCCGTTTCACCTTTTAGCCACGCCCCTCTTTAGGTGTGGAAGGAGTAAGGTTATTTGAAAGTTTGGCAGGAGTGAAAACTACTCTGCTGGGATATCTTGGCCCCGGCTGCGTGCCCAGAATTCGGCACGACCGTTGATTGATTCTGAAAGAATTTCCGCTGACGCTACCATGTGCTTTGCAATTACGTGGTTGGGAGTGTCGCTTTCACCCTCCAACCCAAACTTGGTTACGAGCAAAGCAACCTCTTGGACCAACTTCGCTCGAAGTTCTTCCTTGATTCTCTTTTCAGCCAGTTCTGCGAACGACCAAATTTCTTCTGCTGCTGCCATGATAAACCCACTATACGTGGAGTCTCAGTGGCGTCAAACGAAAAACTCCTACCCCTCTGCGGGGTTGTCAGTAACTTGCCAGCAATGTTCCGGGTAATCAACCCCAGAATTGTCTATGGTGCCCAACGGGAGGAAAACTTTGAGTTGGATGTTGCACCCACAGGCCCCGCAATATTTGAGCTTTTCCTGATCGGGGAGTTTCTCCACCGGAATGTTCCCCGGTTCTTCTTTCCCTTTCCGTTTGTTCCAACCCCCAACCATCCACTCCATAGCCCTACGAGCAAAACATTCGGGGCATGGGCCACGGTGATTATCGGCACCGTTGAGGGGGCATTCAGCACAGATCCGCGCTCTGCGGGATGCCTCCCCCAGAGAGACTTGCTCTTGTCCCGATTCAAAATATTTGTATGCGGTATGTAGAAATCTTTGTGTTCGATCAATCAGTATTTTCATGGTGCCCAATCTCCCCAAGTATTCCAGATGTAAATGACGAAAGCAATTACAAACAAAATGGAAAGGGCAATTACCCCAACCACGACTGAACCTGCTCCCCAACAAAATCCTTGCCACCACTCACTCATGCAACTTTCGCCTTTCTATCTCCCTTTGAATATACCATATCGCTTTTTCTAGGTCCTCGATTGTCTTCCCCTTGAGCCCCGCTCTCCAAACATATTTGATGGCGTTCCCCAAATTGAAATTGAAGTGTTCGGTGATGTCAATACACTCCACACCCGAAGGGTGGGAAGTGTAATGAGAGGGGTGATTCACAGGGTCGTGTTTAGTCTTCCGGGTAGATGTATTCTTCTCTGACATTGCTCATTTTCTCCTTGAGGAATTCGACTCGGCCCACGTTGTTGGTCGCTCGTTCAGCGGCCATGGCCCGTTGGATGGTAGTCGATGATACCCTAGGAGTTCTCCACACGCCAGATTTAATTCGGGCTTTTAGGTCCTTGGAGATATTTTTGTGGCCATCAAGAATTCGATCGGTTTCCCCTTTGGTTGATTCAAGCGCCTTGGCTGCGAGATAGTCTCGGCGCATCTCAACGAAAGCTTGGCGGTCAAGCATGACTGCTCTTTTCCATTCCCTTTCCAACCTGTTAGTGTCTACGGTTGTGCGATCCTTGACCAGTGAAGTGAACGGCCTCATTGCCTCGCTGCTGCTCATCGACCACCGATTGAGGTTCCTCTCGTATTGATACGGGATGTTGGTTCTCACGATTTTGGTTCCAACCAACTGAGCAAACAATTCGCTCTTGAAGGAAACCTGTGAACCATACTTGTAGTGGGTTCCTCCTGCGGCAGCGGCCTTGCGAAGTTTCTCCCAATCTGTTAAGGTTCCGGGGATGACAATTTTGCTCATCTTCGCACCACCACTCATCAGGCTTCTCCACATAGGGTTGGGGTCAAGTGCTCCTGTCAGGGTTTCAGATTCTTTCTGAGACTCCCGGAGGGCCGACACCCACATCTGCTCTGAGAAGTAGGGGGCCATGAACTTGGCCGAAGCTTTCTGGAAAGCGGTTCCAAACCCTGTTTGTGGGTCCAACACACCTTTCAGGATGAGTTGAGCCGGATCTGTGATGGTAGAATGGGGGAGCATGTAGGAGAGGTCCATCCATGTGATGTAGTCATCCTCCTTACGGCCCAATACCGAGATGGTTCCATCCTTGAAATACTTACTGACAAACCTCTTCATGTAGTTTGCCTCTTCCGATTGGAACGGGTTTTCGGCATACTCTTGGAGATTGAAGTTAGTCTCCTCGTCCTCTGCGTCTCCGAGTCCCGCCAGAATTGCTTTGGCCATAGCGTAGACTCCTTGCGAGGCAAGGACTGCCGTTGTGCTCGAAGAAGCCAAAGTAAAAAGATAACCCAGCGCCCTTTTGTATCCCATCTTCTTGATCCCAGAATTGTCACTTTTGATCTCCTGGATGGCGAGGGCTGGAGTTGTCCACATTATACGGGCTATCTCGGCTTGAAAGGATATAAACGGCGCGGCCACTGCGCCCACACCATTCTTCTTGAGCCAACGAACCACGTACCACGTATTGTTATAGTTGGGCATGGTTGCGTGGACTTTCTCAGCCGCCGCTTTTCGGAGGGATTTGAGAGCCGCTGCCTTTTTCCCACGAGTCGAAAGGAGTTTCTTATGGTCGGGAGTGTTTGGCGGGAACTCAGCAAGGATAGCATCAGCTTGGGCCGAAGTCATCGGGCCTGTATAGTTTCCATCCTTGTCGAGTTTTCCTGTCCCTTCCCTGACTTTCGCGGGTCCGTGTTTTTCATTCCCGGTCCCGGAGGTAGAAAGTCCGAAAGCTTTGGCGAGCGACTTGAAGGAGGCTTCATAGGCGATGATCTTCCAGTAATCATCCCCTGCTTGGTAGAAGTCCATCATAGTGGAGTCTGTCCCCCTCACAGCGTCTTTGAATTTCTTGGTTCCACGGCCTTGCACCACTCCCGGTGAGAAGAACCCATTGGGAGGGGCACTGAGCCCGTGGTTTCCGAAGGCTTGGCGGATTTCTTCATAAGACCCAACGTTGACATCCTGTCCAGTCACCCCTTCTTGGTCATATTCCCCCATAAGTTCTCGGAATTGGGTAGATTCCGGTGCATCAGTTCGGCCTTGCAGAATCCCTTGGATTCTGTTCTTGGCACCAAAAAGGTGTTTGGGGACGGGCATCTTGGCAATTGCCTTGGAGTAAGCTTCCCATCCGGTTTTCCCCACAGGAGCAATCCCGACTAAGGCTTCTAATGGCATACCAGAATTGACAAGGAACATCGGGTTGCCCAAGAAGTTCCGCATGTGAGTTCTCAACCGGCGCGTGGTCATGTTGGCCATCGTCTGGGCAGCAAAACCCATGAAGAACTTATGGACACCACCCAATTGCTGGGGTTGGAGTTCTTGGAGGGCCCCAACCACTTCCCTTGGCCCATAGAGGTGGGCCAACGGCCCATAACTCGCGGTCATTCCTGCACGGGAGGCGTCCTGAGGAACAAACCGCACGAGTTGTCCATCCTCATCGTTTGACGAAATGTATTTGATCCCGGTCTTGTTCTTCACGGCCTCTTTTTGGAGGTCCATCAGGGTGTCCCGAATTCCAGTTAGGAATTGGTTGTTTGAAAGCATGGAGCCCAACGTGGCAGCGGTGTTCGCTGCGTTGTAAATGTTGTCCTGATACTGACCCACGAAATTCCTCAACCCCTTTTTGAGTTCATAGTTCCGGGGTTTCAGAACTTTGGTGTTGATCGAACCGGCACCCATCCCCGGTCTTCCCTCTTTAATGAAGGAGTCGAGGAAGTTTCGGGCGCGTTCTACCACATCCTTTTCTTTGACTTTCCCAATCCGGCGAACCATCATCAAAGCACTGGCCCTCGTCCTGTTGGGGTCTTGGGCAAGAATCCGATCTACCTCGGCCTCTTCCGCTTCCCGTTTGAAAACGCTGTAGGCTTCATTCCACCTTTTCTGGGCCTCGGGGTGAAGAGATTCAAGGAAGTCGCGCCAGTTTTTGGCTTCATCCAAGGCTTGGTAAGAGCGGGTGAGATACCATCCTACGGAGTTGTCCACCACAAGTTCCAGATTCTTCTGACCAAAGGACGTTTCTGCCGCATCCTTGAGCATCCCGGAGTTCCGAACTTCAATTTGGAGGTCATCAATCAATTGACGCATCCCGGTGACAGCATCAAAGAGTTCTCTATCCTTTTTCAAGAGGGCTTGTCGAGAAACCCTTTGTTTTGCCTCAAATTGCTTGGTTGCACGGATCAAAAGCTTGGTGTAGTCGTCGTGAAAGTCGCGGTCAACCAGTTGGGTGGCGGCTCTCCTTGCCTCCAAAGCCTTTCGGCGGATGTTGGCGGCTTTCTGGGCGTCTCCCGGTCTGCCGGATTGCTCCAACCTAACGGCTTTTGCATATTCGCCCCTCCACGAACCTGAAATTTTTCTGAGTTCCTCATCCCTTACCCGGATCAAGTCCTCCCTTTCAGTCAATCCCGGCGTCTGGGACGTTGGAGCCGCTTCGTCCATGATATCGTCTTCGTTGGGGCTACCCAAAACCGTGTTGATATCCTCTGCCAGTTTCTTCAAAGCAGCATCGGGGGATTCCATGAGTTTCAAGATGTCGCTCTCCCCGGTGACTTTCTTCAAGGCGTGGCGGATGGCTCGGTCTAGTTGGGCTGCATCTTCCTGAACTTTGGTCAGGTTACCCAAGAGTTCTTTCCTGATAGGGTGGAGCACTCGGCCAAGGCCACCTTCGACGGTGACCATCTGGAACAATTTATCGAGGCGAGTATTGAAGATTTTCCGAACCTTATCCCCCGGAGCACGGGCCACATCCAACCCCTCAAGGACACCTTCCGTTTGTTCACGGCGTTTACCCGTCAATTTCCCGGCCTTTTTGGGGTCCTTCCCGAAGAAAACAAGGCTACCCATGGTCTCCGTCTCGTTGAGGTCTTCTTTGAGCATGGCGAGAGTCATCCCAGCAGCGAGTCCATCCTCGCTGTCAGTGTCTACCATTTTCTCAACCTCTTTGATTTGCCATTCGAGAATGGATTGAATTTCCTTTTGCTGCCTCTCAGGGAGAGTTCCTGCAAAGACCATCAAGGGTTGTCCCGCATCTCTGGCGAGGATCTGGTGTTGGACAAATTCCGAGGGGTGCATGTAGGTTCTCAAGGCACGAGTCGCCCTTCCCGCGAGGACCGCATCCCCGGTGTAGTTCCCATTCCCATCGGAAGTTTCTTGGTGGAAGCTGGGCTGGTATCCAAACCCTGCCTCTGCCGCACGCATCATCTTTTCCAACTGGCGAGCGATCATAGGCCCATAGGAACCCATAAGGATTTGCTGGCGTAGGATTTGGAAGTCGAGGTCGAATTGATCATCCGGTCCCAGAAATGAGTCCGCCACAAGTCTCGGAATTAGCTCCATGTGGCCACCTTGAGTGATGTCAAAAAGATGCTTTTGGAATGCGGGGTCCCCATAATCCATGGCCATTATCTTGAGGGCCATGGCCCGATCCCCCGGAGTATAGGCATTGGTGTAGGCCGCTTTGATCACATCTTTTACAGCCTCCCGATAGTTCATAGGGTTGAGGACCACATTTGCCCCATTGATTTCAGTGGGGCCATTTTCTTTGACATCGATGTTGATCCCCATCCCCATGGCTGCTTTTGCGAGGCGCGTCCAATCATGCCCATCTTTCTCCCCATGTTCTTTGAGTCTGGTGGCGACATCCTTGGGCGGCTCTGGACGAGTTCTCCTCCGGTTGAGGAAGTCGAGACTGAGGGAGCCCTGAACACCTGGTTCTGTATCTAAAGAGCCTTGAGTTTCTCCTCGGAGTTGGGCCGTGACCCTATTCCCATCTTCGTTGACCCATGGGCGCTTGGCCATGATGTCTGCGTCAATGACCACGAGCATTGGATCACCGTTGGCAT
>Ga0180434_10009419_pt1 | contig 10609 bp, 7 predicted proteins | sample SS_ome_7_FD_132453 | JGI IMG/M metagenome (GOLD analysis project Ga0180434, IMG submission 132453) | Hypersaline lake sediment archaeal communities from the Salton Sea, California, USA - SS_1_D_2 metaG | ecosystem: Environmental > Aquatic > Non-marine Saline and Alkaline > Hypersaline > Sediment... | reverse complement strand
GGTTCCCCCGGGTAGGCTCCTCTGCCCGTAAAGATTAAACCCGCGCAGACATGGGGATGGCCAGTCCCCAAAGCATAGCCAAATAGGGCGGCAAAGCTGCAATGTAATTTCAAGTTGTTTTGTGGGGTGAGCCCTCCTGTAGAACTGCAGTGGGATGCGTTCCGTCACGTACACCTTCTGTTCGCAGTGAGCGGTGTTCTGGGCCTCGAACCCGCGCGCGTAGGAGACGCCGCCCCCCAGCTCCGCTGGAATCGGGCGGGGCTCTGCGACGACTGCATAGCGCTTGCAGGTGGCGAGCATGGAGGCCATGCCCGCCGTGGTGTGCACGATGGGGCACGGGGCGAGGTGGCAGTAGCAGTAGTTGCTGGTCGGCGCGGGGAGGGAGGCGAGCGGGGCGTGGCGCATGCGGTCCCTGTGCCGCGCGATCCAGTACGCGGTCGCAAAGAGGAAGGATATGCGGTGCAGGGAGGGCAGGCGCGCCAGGCGCGGGGAGGCGGGCCGGTAGGACGTCTCGAGCTCCTCCGTGATCTTCCGCACCGAGAAGATGTGCGTGTACAGGGCCTGGCAGGCGTGGAACAGCAGCTTCTCGTCCTGGATGCTGTCTGCGTACATAACAATGAAGGTGTAGCTCAGCATGCTCCCAGTCAGCCCGCCCATGCTGCAGGCGGCGTCGGCGTGCAGCTTCTGGAACTCGAGCTTGCAAAAGTCGAGCAGGCGCGCGCCGCTCAAAAGCGGCTCGAGGGATGCCAGGGTGGGCTGCTTGCCACTCGCGGATGCCGCGTTTTGCGCCGCCATGAACCGCGCATCCAGGAAGCTGTACTTGGCGTAGCCCCGGGCGAAGATCTCGCGGAACGCCCGGAAGATCGCCTCCGGCCTGTAGCGCTTGCAGACCTCCCTGATGGCCTCCGCGAACCACGCCGGGTCGTTCCCGTTCGTCTCGTGCGCGGCCGTGCGCATGATCGCCGTCAGGATGGCGCGCACGAACGGCTCGAGGTTGACAAAGGCGATGTTGATCACGTGGGAGACGAGCAGCGACTCGGCGACGGTGGGGATGCTGAGCACGAGCCCGTGCGGGCGCGCCAGCGCGATGAACCGGAAGAGCGGCGTCTCCGGGAACCACTCCGCGGCGGGGTCCAGGCGCTCGACGATGTTGGCGAAGGTGTGGTGCAGCGCCGTGTGGATGGTCTGGCGCGCCGCGTCGTTCAGAAAGGCGCAGGTGGAGCGCTTCTGCCGCGGGGGCAGGTCTGGCAGCGCGAAGTCCTTGTAGCAGTAGACCGCGTTCGTGGTGGCGAAGGCGGCGCCCACGCCCGGGCGCAGGTGGTTCGACACGCAGGGCAGGGCGGACTCGGGCGAGACGCCCATCAGCGCGATGCCTTTGTTGCGCGGACTGCGGATCACGGACGGCTTGAACGGCGTGCTGTTGGAGATCGCGAACGGGGAGGTGCACACGCGGTACGAGACCGAGCCGTGCAGGTCGCGCCCGATGTCCTTGTCGTAGTTCTGCGTGCCCGCGCAGTACAGATAGTAGAAGGTCGCCATGGCGTGCTCGCGCGTCACGCCGTACTGCGCGGGCATCCCGGGCCGGCCCGGGTCGTAGGACCAGAATTTCGGGGCGCGGCCCGGCCCGCGGGAGACAAGCCCCGCCCGGGCCGTCTGCTCGAGGTAGGGCCTGTGCCGCAGCGTGCTCTCGCGCGCTCGAACGGGATCGATCGACAGGAACATGCTGTCGAGTTGCGAGGGATCTCGTTTCAGGCGTTCCACGACGAGCTCGGCCACCCGCGCGGCGTACTTGCCCTTCTGCGAGATGGCCTTGTCGTACGGAATCGCGTCCAGCTCGCGCAGCACGCCCGGGTCGGACGCCAGGTCTGCCGCGAAGGCCAGCTCGGGCGACTCGAACACGGGGTACTGGAAGCCCGCGGGCAGCTTGTCCGGGCCCGTCGCGCGCGCGACGATGTTGCGCACCAGCATCAGGTACATCTCCGTGGCGTGGTCCGTGTAGACCAGCGTGTCGCCCATCTGCACGCCGGGCCGCCCGAAGCTGCTCTCGCCCGCCAGCTCGAAGCAGCCGCCCATCCACTGGTCGGGCGCGTACTCCAGCTCGCGCGGGAAGCGCACCGTCTGGATGTTGGGCGCCAGGCTGCCCTCGGGCTTGCGCGTCTCCAGTGCGTAGGGCAGGCGCACGTAGGGCTCCCAGCGGGTGTGGACTGGGGGCTGGGGCGGGGGTTCCGGGATGGCGCAAAAGTCCATCATCTCTTGGAAGATCTCCCGCATGCCCTCGTCCTCCACGTCGTTGATGTCGAATGAGGTCCACTCGCGAATCTGCGCCTCCTGCTTCCTGGCGCGCCGCCGCGCGCGCTTCATCTTGCGCCGCCGCTTCTCTTCGAGCCTGCGTTCGCGGTCTTCCTTGCGCTTGCGCGCCGCCTCCTCCTGCGCCAGTCGCTTCCGCTCGGCCTCACGTCTGGCCCGCTGCTGCTCCAGCTTGCGCGCCTCACGCGCGGCCTCTTTCCTGTATTTTCGCGCACGCGCGGCCCACCGGCGGACGATCGCCGCCCGCTCGGCGGGCGTGCACACGATGATCGCGGGTGTACGGCGGCGCAGCAACATCTCACTGGCTTGTGTATTATTTTATTTGACTTTTCTTAAGCGACTCGGGCCGCACGGCGCATGCTCACTGTGGTCCCAGGGCGGCGAACGCGGGCGGGGCGTACTCGATCTTGTCACGCACGCGCAGATTGAGCGCATCCCGCTTCGCGGAGTCGCTCTTGTACTTGCCGTGCTCCTGGGCGGCCTTCTGGGCGGCCGCCACGAACGCCTCCTCGTCCTTGAAGGCCGCTTTCCTGATCTGCTTCAGCAGGACGTTGGCCACGGCGTCGCTTTGCGCGCGCGGCCCGCCCGTGATGTTCAGGCTGTCTCTGGACGTGTTGAAGAGGAGCACCTTGGCGCGCTTCTTCTTGTCGGTCGGGATGCGGTCGACGGCGATCAAGGCGGGCGTATAGTAGCCCTGCGCGGCCACCGTGCCCGATTTTGCGTTTTTCAGCGTGAAACTGGCAAACGCCCACTTTTCACTACGCTTCCTGCGTGTGACCTTGAAGTTGAGCCCAGGGCCTGATGCCGTCTCCCCCTGTTCGGGATCAAAGTAGTTCAGTTCCGCCTCGGAGCTGCCGTCGGTCTTGATCAGAAAGTAGCGCCGCCCGCGGACCTCCGTCTTGCGCGCCCGGGCATTGGCCCGCCCCTTCTTGGTGAACTTGCTGAACACGCCCGCGATCGGCACCCCACTCTCGCCGACCACGTCGGAAAACACGCCCAGAGGCACGTCCCGGTCGGGGTCTGTGTAGATCACGCCCTCCTCTTCGTCGTAGACCGGCGCCTCCGGGCCAGCGTCGCTGCTGGAGGAGGCCGCCATGCTGGTGGCGATGAAATGGGCGGGCCGGTGGTTCGCCTTCTGGTTGTGCTCGTTGACGACGGCCTCAAAGACCGCGTGCGCAAACTGCTTCATGATGCGGTAGTACATACTTTGTTGCTTGTCGACCGTCATGTACCGGGGATTCTTGCCCCCGACAACCATCCAGATGTCCTTCTTGTAGCCGAACAGGTCTTTGGCTTTCATCGCGGCGATCTTGTTCCTGAGGTCCCCGACGAACTCGAGGGCGACGGGGTCGGAAGTGCCCACTTTCTGCGTTAGATTGAAGTCGCGCTGGATTTTGGGCAGCACGCGGCTGGGCAGAGGCGTTCCTTTGCCGATTGTCTGCCCGCGGCGGGGCAGGAAGATGGGCGCGTTTTTGGCCGGGTCGCCCTCCGTGTTCATGCTCGCCAGCACGTCCACCTTGACGGGGACGAGAAGACCGCTCGCCTTGACTTTGGGCGCGGTGACGCGCAGTAGAACGGGGGCGGCGACCCCTTTCGCGTTGAGAGCGGGGCTGATCTCCGTTTTGTACTCTTTGTTCGGGGAAAGCGCGTCCACCACTGAGATCTTCTCGATTAGGAATTGCGCGCTGGTTTCCCGGTCTCTCGACTTCCCCGCCCGCTGGTATGTTAGCTTGAGTTTGTAGCCCGTCCCCTTCAAATCGATGATCCGCGTTTCGGGCCCGGCATTTTCCCTGGGGGCGACGTCGCCAAAGAACAGCACGTAGGTCTTGCGTGCGTCGTACACGAGGTCGGCGGCGGCCTTGGTTGCCCCCCCGAGGGCCTTGGGCGTGCCCCCGAGGGCTTTGATGCCGGTCTTGGCGACGTCCTTGACGGCGGTCTTGAATCGTCCTCTGAGCTTGCTCATGTTTTGCCGGGCAAAGCGCAGAAAGCAGATTCCTTATATGGGCGGGCCGCGTTTATTCTTTTTCGTCCAGGCCAAACGTCGAGAAGGAGTCCGTGAACACCCGGGTGATCGCGTGGCGCCGGGCGGCGCTCACCTCGGGCCTGTTGAGGACGGTCCACGACTTGGTCATGGCGACGGCGCGCTCCTCGCGCCGCACGACTTCGTGCTTCTTGTGCAGGATCTTGACGAGGTCCGGGAGGCGGTAGAGCTTGATGAAGCTCGTGCGCAGCCAGGGCGCGTGGTTGAGAATGAACATGCAGGCCACGCGGGCGTTGGACGACTCGTCCGTGGGCTCCTCGAGCGCGAGCGGCATCAGCTCGCCCAGCGCGCCGGACATGGCGTTGGGGTCCGCCCCGATGCGGTCCTGCAGCAGCAGCGAGGGCCCGTCTCCCCCGTTCAGGGCGGCCTCCTGCGCGCTGCCGCCGTAGCGCTCGACCAGCGACACGCTGCGCTCGAGGAAGCGGCCGTACAGATCGGGGTAAGCGCGCTTCTGTATCTCCATGAGGGCGCGCATGCCCTCCTTCTTTTCCTCGCCGAGCGTGCCGTCCATGATCTGGTAGGCCTCCTCGAGGCTGGCGTGGGTCAGCTCGGTGGGTGCGTCGTTCTTCCACACAATCGTCGTAAGACGCGTCTTGCCCTTGTCGCGCTGCGAGACCTGCACGTTGACGAGGCCGATCGGGACGGGCAGGATCCAGGGGATGTCTATGCCGTGCTTCTTGCAGCGCATGGGCACCAAATAATGCTTGTGGTCGCTGTTGCGCCGGTTGACGGACATGGGGTGCAGGCGCCGCACGACGAAGTGGGGCATGCGCGTGCCGGGCTCGTTCCACAGCTCCTTGATCGTTCCGCGCACGACCAGGCACGCGCCGAGCTTCTTGTGGGGCACGTAAACCGGCAGGCCCACGCCGAGCTCGCGCGTGCCGATCACCCACAGCTGGTCGTTGTCCAGGTGGGCCTTTGTGATGGGCTGGAAGATGTGCAGGTCCTCCCTGGTGTCGTTCAGCCGCTTCATTTTCTCGCGCGCGCTCGCGTCGTGCTGCGTGCGCTGTTCGTCGCTGGCGGCCTCCAGCATGCCCGCGTTGAGGCCGCCGCCGCCGCCCGCGAACACGCTCACCGACAGCGTGCCGAATCCTTCTTCTGCCATTCTTGTTGCGATTTTCTGGTCGCCCGCTCGCCTTTTGCTTGCTTTCTTTTATTTAGCGGCTGAAAAATTGCAGCAACTGCTCGGTGGAGGGGACGGCGAGCGGCGTCTCCCACAGGTGCCCAAAGGCGCCGTCGCCCGTGCCCACCGGCATTGCGCTGGCGCGCGCGGTCTCGCCGCGCTTGACCGTCACGAGGTGCTCGAGCGGCATGTCGCGGATGCGCCGTTCCTCCGCGACAGACAGCGACTCGCCGAGGTACACCAGGTCGAGCTCGCGGATGCGCTCCAGGAAGGCGGGATCGTACGGCTTGTGTTGCTTCATGCGGTCCCGGTTGCAGAATAAATACACGTTGTGCTCCGTCTCGGCCGCGATGTGGTTCTCGTTGATGTTCAGCCCGCCCCGCTCGGGCGGGACGCGCGCCAGCGAGGCCGGGATGGCGATGAAATTGTCGTGTCCCAGCAGCACGTAGGTATCGAAAGCCTCTTGCGTGCCGGTGTGCACGCAGGGAGTGCAGGGGGGCGACATGTGCGGGACGACCGTCGGCAGGCCCGTGCATCCGTAGACCTCCTCGCCATCCTTCCCGATGTCGCGCGCGCAGAGGTGCACCCGGCACCCGAAGCCCGCCAGGTTGTCCTCGGAGGTGTACTCGCGGCCGCAGCCCAGGCACTGCGGCCGGCGCCGGCGCATCTCGCGGATGAGGGCTTCGAAATGAGCGAGCGTCTCGGAGTAGTCCGTCTCCTCGCGCTTGGTGTGCGAGAGCAGCTCGTCGTCGCGGTCGGCGTGCAGGTCGCGGCGCGGCGCCCACGAGCACTGCTGGTTGTAGATCGTGCACGCGTTCCAATCGTCCCCCGCGCTCCACTGCCAGTCCCCACTGGCCGCCATGCGTGTCCTAAGAATAGCGGGGCTGAGGGGGGGTTGCGCTGAAGTCTTTGCTGGCGAGAGACCAGAGGGCGTCTGTCCGGACAGACGGTAGCGAGTGCGTGGAAGAGAACGTGAAACGGACGTCCTCCTGCCGGTCGTATGGGAGTGGTTTGCAGAATAACCGGGCTACGCTGTGCAGCATTTCGGAAACTCTTTTAGCGCCCACCGGGTTGGCTCGCACGAGCGAGAGCGTGGCGACGGCGTCCGCGAAGTTCTCATGCTCGCTGCGCAGCACGTCGTTATCGACGCGGTGGACGAACGACGCCCGGGTGTAGTGCTTCTCGAGTTCCACGATCCAGCGCCGGTGCGCCGATTGCACGGCTGGGTCGAGCACGAGCTCCAGCGTGAGGCCGCCCCGGTCATCGTAGAAAAGGCCGGTCGCGTCCATGCTGTGCGCGAGTTCGTGCGCGAGCAGGAAGCGCAGCTGCTCGTCGCGCACCACCCCGGTAGCGAAGGCGTGCACCAATCCCAGGTTAAACACGACGGCGTTCAGCTGGTGCACGAAATAGGCGTTCTCGGGCGTGGCCAGCTGGTCGTACAGCAGCCGCGCGTCCGGCATGTTCGGGTTCCAGCGCAGGGTGGCGGCCCGCTGCAGCGAGCGCCTGCGCAGCTCGAGGATCGTGTCGAGGTAGTGCTGCGTGTGCTCGATGTCCTCGGGCGCGATGCCGGTGTTGGCGCGGATCTCGTCCGCCTCGTCAAACAGGACGAGCTGCGTGCGCTCCAGCTTCTGCAGGAGTTGCGGCGGAACGCGCCCGAACAAGCCGTCCCGGTCCTCGCGCACAAACGCCAGCACGGCCTCCTTGGCCTCGGCAAACAGCGCGCGCACGCGGTCCGCGGCCGCCCGGAAATTCGGGATGGCGCGCTCGACCGCGAGGTTCGTGGCGTGCGGCAGGTAGGCCTCGACCAGCCCCATGCAGTGGTCCTCGGTCGTCACAAACTCGTACTGCGAGGGCACGTCCCAGGGGAGCGCCCAGCGCCCGCTGTAGTGCGTGTGGTACACGTAGTGCTGGCCCGGGGTGGCCTTTCGTTGCAGCTCGGGGTCCGTCAGCGAGCGCAGCACCGCGTATAAATAGTCGCGCCAGGCCGTGGGCGGGGTGGAGTGCGCCAGCCGCGCAAAGTCCAGCATCGTGTGCGGGCTGTGCACCCACAGCGCCTCCTCGGGCCACGCCACGCGCGCCGCCGCGAAGTAGCGCCGCAGGTCGAACCCCTCCCGGCGGAGGGCGTCCGCAAACTCGTTGATCTCCGCGGGCCCGGCGAGCATCTCCTCGCGCAGGGCGGGCGAGTGGAGCGCGTAGTCGATCATTTTCACTCCGGCGTTGTGCGTGGGCCGGAGCATATGCAGCTCGGCGTACAGGTGCACGAAGTCGCCCATGCGCGATTTCTCTGCCGCCGTCTCGGGGCATCCCAGGGCATGCTTGTACGCGCGCAGCGCTTCCTGGTCCAGCGGAATATCTTCGTGCGAGAAGCGCACTTCGTGCTGCGAGATCAGCGGGACCAGTCTCCCGGCGCGCAGGCCGTGCTTGGGGTGCAATTCAAAACTCAGCGCGAGCGGGTTGGCGATGTCGAACCGGGCGAACGCGCCCAGCAGGTCTTCGAGCCGGTCCCCGTAGTCGAATTGCAGGGTGGACGTGAGCAGAGCAGAGAACGTTTGCGAGGCCGGCTGGTCCTCGGCGGGCCGCGCGCACTGCTCGTACAGAGAGCGCAGGGCCGGGGCGTGCGTCAGCGCGGGCGGGCGTGTGAGCGACGTCAGCAGCTGCTCGAATCGCTGGCCCGCCGTCTCCAGGGCGGGCCGCTCGTCGCCTCGAATCACGGGCATGCAGGCGCTCTGGTACAGCGTCGATTCCGCAAGCGGGGGCAGGGAGAACTCGGTCTTGGCGAGGCCCGGCGTGGGCTGGGACGCCGCGGGGGGAGCGGGGCCCGGGCCGGCGCGTTCCTTGCGCTCCTGGGCCCGGAACTTGGGGTGGTTGTCGCACTCGCCGCGCTCGCAGGCGCTCGTGAGTGTGCCGGGGTCGGTCGCCGGGCTGAACAGCAGCAGCCCCGACACGAGCAGGATCACGCAGACGATCGAGAACACCGCGCAGCTGAGGGAGCGGAAGTCCCGCTCGGATCGCCTGCGGCGAGGGCGCTTGCGCGCGCCCTCGCCGCTGAGTATGCCGTATTCGCGTCGCATCTCGTTCTCGCGAAAAAGAAATTTTTTGTTTACGGTGGGCGCAGGTTGCCGAGGGCGAGACGGAAAAGTTGGATGGCCGCCGAGGACGACCAACAAAAAAATACTTTTGATTGCGTGGAAGAGGTGTTCCGCGGGAGCCCGTGCCTCTGCACGCACCATGTGTACCACACAGCGCGCGACCTGTTCGACACGGGCAGCCTGGTGATACTCGGCGTGACAGACAAGCGTGTATTTTACAAAGTCAACGTGTACGCGGACGAGCAGCGGAAGCCCGCGACGCTCAGCCCGCGCATCTTCTCTTCGTGCCTGGACACTCTGGTCGAGCGGGCGTTCACGCGCAGCCCGTACGAGTGGGCCAAGACCAACGAGTTCAAGGGGCGCTACCTCACCTCGTTCTACTCCAAGCCGTGGCACCCGTGGGACGCGGAGGGCGACATAACACACATCCCGCGCGACTACGACCGCGCGCTGCGGGCGGTGCCCGCCGCCGCGCACGGGAAGGGGCACCGCCTGGCCGCCGCCTGGCGCGAGCTGCTGCTGGTGTTTGACGCCGGGGGCAGGGTGCTGCACGCGCTGCCGTTCCCGGCCCTGTGCAGGCCTCTCCAAAAGCAGATCAGGCTGAGCATCGGCTTCGTCGCCGTGGGCGTCGAGCACATCGCGGAGGGCGGGAACCGGGCCACGCCGTCCCTGCTCATCGCCCCGCTCCCGCACGGCACGCCCACGTCCAGCGTGCAGCCGATCAACCTGAACCCCGGGGACGAGCTGATCTGCTTCGAGGTGTGCGACGTCTGGGACAACGCGTCCGGGGTGAGCAGCATCTACGTGTTCTTCAAGCGAAACGGCGCGGTGCAGATGCGGGAGGTGCGGTACGACGTGCGCGCCAACAGGATTTCGGTGCCGGACGACTGCGCGCGGTACGAACGCCTGCCGTTCACGCCGCTGGCCGCCCGGCTGACCGAGGACGGGCAGGTGCTGAGCATCCTGGACAGGCAGATGCGCCTGTGGCTGCTGTCGCACGAAGGGATCAGTACGCCCGTGCCGCTCATCATCGGGGGGGACCAGACGCCCTTCTTCAAGGACTTCCGCGTGTTCCACGAGTTCCTGCCTGACCCGCCCGCCCAGCAGACCGACGCGCAGGGGTTCGCCGTCCCCAAGCGCATCTACAGCCGGCTCGGCGTCGTGCTGGCGCTCAACACGGGCGTGATCCGGTTCCGCAGCGTCATCCGCTTCTACGAGCGCGTGTACAACCTCCAGCAAATCCTAAACGATAACCTGTCGGCGCTCCCGCGCGGGCGCGCCTTCCTGGAGGACGCGTGCTACGAAAGCGCGCACCTCGTCAACTCCATCGCCGTGTCGCCCTCGTGGGTCTGCTGCGCGCTCGAGTCGCAGCAGCTGATGTGCGCCACCCCCGCCACGCGGGTCGACCCGCAGGCCACCGCCGCCTCGTCGTCTCAGTGAAAACCAAGTTTTACGCGGGCCCTCTGTAAAAAAAAGCAAGCAAATAAACAAGCGATCGAATGTCAGTCGACCTGCGCGGTATCTTTGACGTGGTCGCGGACGAGCAGACCAACAAGGCGATGAGCGAGCTGATCAGAACGCTGCTCGCCGTCTTGCTTCTGGCGGGCATGTTTGCTGGCGCCTGGCGGGCGGCCGGGATTGTCCAGGACATGTCCTCGTGCGTGGATATCAGGTTGATCCACGGCTGCGACGGGATATGTAGACACCGCGCGTCCCTGGGATTCCTGTTCTGCGTGGAGGACGAAATAAGTTTTTGCTGCATCGCGCGGTCGCATAAAACCGATTCGCGAATAAAAACCCCGGACGCTTGTTTCCTCAAAGACACCCTTGAACCGGAAGAGCGAGCATTGTTAACACAGTGCACCCTATGGAAGATATCTGCGAGATGATCGAGACCTGCGCCGGGCGCGCGCTGTCGGTGTGCCTGCTTTCGTGCTACGCGTGCTGCGACGACGTGTACGAGTGCGATGACGAGAAGGGCCGCTACACGCAGGCCAGCCAGGGCGAGAGCGACGAAGAGATGCTCGGGCCCGAGCGCGAATGGTGACG
>Ga0180434_10009418_pt1 | contig 10609 bp, 11 predicted proteins | sample SS_ome_7_FD_132453 | JGI IMG/M metagenome (GOLD analysis project Ga0180434, IMG submission 132453) | Hypersaline lake sediment archaeal communities from the Salton Sea, California, USA - SS_1_D_2 metaG | ecosystem: Environmental > Aquatic > Non-marine Saline and Alkaline > Hypersaline >... | reverse complement strand
CGCCCTCCATTCGGCCCGCGCCCTGGTGGGTCAGGATCCATCCCTCGGAGATTATCTGTCCTTCATAAGGAAATCTCAAATCTGAGTTGTCTCTGCAACCAGGCCTCAAACCATTTGTCTCGTAACTCCAGGCGTCGTCACTCCTGTGACGACGAATGTAGTCCCGAACAGCGGCGAGCAAAGCAGACAACCGGTAGATCAGGGGATTGAGAACAACCTTCTGGTGTTTTGGGCGGTGATCTTGTCAATCTCCGCCACCGGGCGGTCGAGGATCGAGGCGACGCGTTCCAGTACGTAACGGACATAGGCGGGTTCGTTGCGCTTGCCGCGATAGGGCACCGGCGCGAGGTAGGGGCAATCTGTCTCGATGAGGATTCTATCATCTGGAATGCGCGACAGTATATCCACCGCCTTTTTGCCGTTGAAGGTAATGGGGCCCGCGAACGAAATGTAAAGACCCATTTCTATGGCCTGGCGTGCCAGGTTCACATCACCGGAGAAACAGTGAAGCACCCCGTGAGATACACCCTCCTCCTTTAGCACCTGGACGGTTCGCTGGTGGGCATCGCGGTCATGGACTATGATGGGTAGCTCCAGGTCCTTGGCCAGTCCGATCTGGAGCCTGAAGGCATCTTCCTGGATCCTCCGTGGCGATAGATCTCGGTAGAAGTCCAACCCGATCTCCCCGACGGCCACCACCCTGGGGCTTGCCGCCAGGTCCTCAAGCCGTCCGAGTGCATCAAGGTTCAAGGTCGTGGCATCATGCGGATGGACGCCAACCGCTGCATATACCTCCGGATGGTCCTCGGCTAAGCGCACCCCGGCCTCACTCGAAGCCATATCATAGCCCACTGTGATAATTGAGGTGACCCCGGCGTCCGAAGCCCTGACGAGCACGGCCTCGAGATCCCTGCGGTAGGCTTTAGCGGTTAGATGAGCATGGCTATCTATCAATGTGAAGCCTCAAAGCACTCAGTTAAGGACATTCATAAATCAAGAATCACGGCGCGGCAACCGACCGTCAGCGGTCATCTGTCTACGTGGATGAGCCGCCATCGCAGCCCCGGTCATGATATCCTGGCTCCCGGCGACGCCTCCCTGTCGGGAACCAACACAATCACCTTGTCTCCGTCGGTTGCGGCAAGCAACATGCCGCGGGATTTCACACCTCTTATCGTTGCCGGTTTCAGGTTTGCAACGACTATGATGTTCTTGCCGGTGAGATCTTCCGGTTCGTAGTGACCGGCTATACCGGCAACGATCTGGCGCTCCTCACCACCTATATCGATCATGAGTTTCATGAGCTTCTTGGCCCCGGGTACCATGCCCGCACTCTTGACATGAGCAACCCTGAGATCGAGCCGCTTGAACTCCTCGATATCCACAAGATCCTGTTCTTTCGCCTTCGGCTCACCGGCTTTGCCTGTCGGCTTCTCCGTGTCCACGGCTTCCTCCTTCATCTCTATTCTAGGGAAGAGGGGTTTTAGATCCGCCAGCCTTGTGGACAGGCCGTCCCACGAATCCCGCCAAGTAAGTACCTCGTCATATGTTGTCGCGGCTATCTCACCGCTTATTCCAAGTGCATCCCAGATGCCCTGGGACTTGGACGGCATGAAGGGGAAGAGCAACACCGCGGTCTGCCGTAGAACCTCGGCCACCGTAAAGAGCACCCGGGCGGCCTCATGCTTGCCGCCCTCCTTCTTCATAAGCGCCCACGGGGCGCGGTCTTCGATGTACCGGTTGGCCGCCCGTACCACTTTGAAAACCTCGGCTATCCCGTTATGGATTTCATAACCGTCCATGAAGCCAAGGTAGGCGTCCATCGTCTCGGCGCACACCCGCTTCATCCCTTCATCCACACCGCCTGTCCGGTCGGACTCCGCAGGGATATTCCCCCCGAAATACTGTTCGATCATGCCGCAGGTACGGCTCAGGAGGTTACCGAGATCATTCGCCAGCTCCGAGTTATAGCGCTGGATGAATTGCTCCCACGAGAAATCCCCGTCCTTGCCGAAAACCACCTCACGGGCCAGGTAGTACCTGAGGGCGTCCGCCCCATAGCGCTTGGCCGCGTCGAGCGGCTCCACGATATTCCCCAGGGTCTTACTCATTCGCTCCCCTCTGAAGTTCACGAAGCCATGACCGTGAATGGCCCGGGGCAGCGGAAGGCCGGCGCTCATGAGCATGGCGGGCCAGAGGAGACAGTGGAAACGCGTTATGTCCTTGCCGATTATGTGAAGATCCGCTGGCCAGTACTTGGCGAACGTCTCCTCATCGTCCGGGAAACCCAAAGACGTCAGGTAGTTTATCAAGGCATCGAACCAGACATAGAAGACATGGTCGGGTTGGGTGGGTACCGTAATGCCCCAGGCGTCGCCCTCACGGGAGATGCTCACATCACTCACGCCGCTTCTGATGAAACTCATGATCTCGTTTCGCCGGGATTCCGGCTGGACGAAACCGGGATTCTCTTCTATGTGCTTGAGCACGTCGCCGGCATACTTGGAAAGCTTGAAGAAAAGGTTTTCCTCCTCTATCCACTCCGGCTTCTTGCGGTGAGTGGGACACTCGCCGTCCACCAGGTCCTCTTCCTTCAAGAAACCCTCACAAGATACGCAGTACCAACCGGCATACTTGGACTTGTAGATGTCGCCCTTCTCATCTATTCTCCGGAATATTTCCTTCACTGCCTTCTCGTGCTGCTCTTCGGTTGTCCTTACGAAACGGTCGTAGGATATCTCTATTCCCTTCCATGTGTTCTTGAATACCTCGGCCATCCGCCCCGTGAACTCTTCGGCGGATAGCCCCTTGGCCGCCGCGCCCTTGAGGACGTTCTGGGAGTGCTCGTCGTTCCCCATGGAGAAGAATACATCGCGGCCCTTTAGCCGCATGTGCCGCACTATGATGTCGGCGCAGACCTTTTCATAGGCGGTACCGAGATGGGGAACGTTGTTGGCGTAGTCAATAGCCGTGGTGAGATAGAACTTACTCTTCATCTCCCTCCTCTTCCCGGTTCTCACGCTTCTGCCGCTTCATCAGGCGCTTGGTGATTCCGGGCTTCTTGATCTGATCGAGGGTGAGTCGCATCTCATTGCCATCGTCGTCCTTGACGATCACCGCCTGGGCGAAGATATCAAGGCCCGTCACCGTACTCTCCCCGTAACTGGTCTCCACTCTTGTCCCCACCTTGGGGAGGCGTTTGGCCACCTGCATATAGTAGTCTCTCTCGTAAGCGAGGCAACACATCAACCGCCCGCAGGCTCCCGAAATCTTGGTGGGGCTTACCGATAGGCTCTGGTCCCTGGCCATCTTCAGGGTAACCGGCTCGAATTCCTGGAGGAAGGTCGTACAGCAGTATTTCCTGCCGCAAGAGCCTATCCCACCCAACCTCTTCGCCTCGTCCCTGACACCGATCTGCCTGAGCTCGATACGGGTCTTGTATATTGCGGCAAGATCTTTGACCAGCTCCCTGAAATCCACGCGCTCGTCCGCCGTGAAGAAGAAGGTTATCTTGCTTCCGTCGAGCAGGTACTCGACGTCGACCAGTTTCATTTTGAGGCCCCGGGCCGCGATCTTCTCCTCGCATACCCTACGGGCCTCTTTCTCCTTGCCCTTGTTTTCCTCAAAGGCGGAGATGTCGGCATCGGTTGCCTTCCTTAAGACCTCCTGGGTCACCGGCCGCACGTGGGTTATCTTCTCGAGGTCGGGACCAGAGCGGATCACCTTACCCATGTCCCTTCCGCGTTCAACCTGCACTACTACATAATCGCCGACAGATACCGGGAACGCTTTGGCGTTAAGGAAGTAATCGGTCCGTTCGCCCTTGAATTCAACCTGAACGATGTAGCTCGCATCCTGTCCGTTCATTCCCCCACCTCCCCATCTATCTTAAGAGCCACTCCATGGGATCGAGAGGTTGCCTGCCCTGCCTGATCTCAAAATGGAGAACCGCACCCTCCGGGGTGCTTGTCTCCCCGACAGTCCCGATAGCATCCCCCTCCCCGACGGGATATCCCTGGCTTACCATTATAGATTCCAGATGGCCATAGAGCGTATAGAAACCGGCCCCATGGCTTATGACAACACAGTTGCCGAAGCCTGAGAGCGTTCCGGCGAAACTCACGTCTCCTCTGGCCACGGCCCTTACCTTGGTCCCCGGGACCGCTCTTATGTCGATGCCGTTATTCCGTATTATGGTCCCGAAGCGCGGGTGTGTTTCCACACCGAACTCGCCGACCACCGTCCCCTCACAAGGCCACATGAGCCTACCCACCCGTCCCTCGAACGGCGTACCTTCATAACGGGCTTCTTCGTGCCTGGCCTCGAGATTATCAAGCAGCTCTTCCAGGTTCCGGCTCGCCTCCTCGAGTTTCCGGGCCAGGTTTTCATAATAATAACGCTTCTCCTTGAGCCGCGCCACCAGCGCGTCCCTTTCTTCCTTCTTGAGCTGAAGGTTGGCTGTCTCCCTGGAAACCTCCGCCTCAACATCCTCTATCCTGGATTTCTTTAGCTCGATATGCTCAAGCAGCACTCTCCGCGTTTCCACCCTCTCTTCGAATACCCCGATGAGATCCAGATCATGGTCGGCAACCATCGACAGGTAGTAGACGCGCTTGGCCAAATCGGCAAAGGTCCTGGAGAGCAGAATCACCTCCATCGCCTCCACCCGCCCGAACTTGTAGATTGCCCTCAGCCGCTTGTGAAGCATCTCCTCGGCGGTGGAGAGGCGGCGTTCGGCGGTGTCAAGCTCCCCCCGTGTCTCCTCCAGATCGCTCAGCAAAACCGACTTCTTCTCTCCGAGTTTCTCGAGCAGCCGCCGGTTAACCTCCATCTCTTCGTTTATACGCTGTATCTCACCCAGGAGATCATGCTCCCTGCCGGCGATCTCTGCCGCCTGGCTGCGCTTCTCCTCGAGCTCGGCTCTCAAGCGCTCAAGCTCGGTTTCCTTCTCTTCGATTTCCTGCTCGACGGCCGTTCTCGGAAAGATTCCCTCGGCTTCACTTCGGGTACCCAAGTCCGGGTCGGGGGCGGAATCGCCGCGGGGCGTTTCCTGGCAGTAGGCTGCGGAAAGAGGCGCCGCGCAGAAAACAGCGGCCAGAGCCAAGGCAAAGAACTTAAGCCTCATCTATCCTTCTCCCACAGGAACGACCTTACTGAAAGCCAGCTGCCCAGAATCGCGACCAGGACTCCAAAAACGGCGAAGAAGGCAATCATACCAAAAGGCATGAATACAGCCTGGGGCACCTTGATATCGATGGCACGGAAGCCAAGATAGAGTACGCCGGCCGAAAGCACGACCGAGACCAGGCCGTGGATCAGACCTTCCAGAATAAAGGGTGCCATTACGAAGAAGTCGGTTGCTCCCACAAGTTTCAGCACCCTGATGAGGTCTCGTCTTGCAAAGAGAGTAAGTCTCACAGTGTAGGAAACCGTCACCACTGCCGCGATGCCGACCACGAGGCCGACTACGATATCAATAAGCGCGAAAACCCTAACCATTCTCTCGAGAATTGTGATCCAGCCGCGGCCGTAACTGATGTCCTCCACTCCTCTCATCTGTTCGACCCGCTCGGCCACACTCACCACCCGGTCCTTGAGTCTGTACTGAGGTTTCAAGGTAATCTCGAGGGATGCCGGCAAGGGATTTTGGTCAAGCGCATCAAGTATGTAGCTCCTGTTACCGAACTCGGTCCTCAGGCGATCAAGGGCGTCGGTCGCGCTGACATGACGTATATCCTCGATGAAGGGTATATTCTCAAGCTCGGCGACGAGTGAATCCGCGCCGGCCTCCGTCAGATCGTCTTCGAGAAAGGCCACGATTTCCACCTTCTCGTGTGCGAACCGGAGAATCTCCCGCAGGTTGGCCGTTGCCAGCAGGAATATCCCAAGGATGAGAAGGGTGCAGGTCATTATTATTATGCAGGCCACCGACATGAAACCCGCACGCTTTATGCCCGTAAGCGCCTGTGTCAGGTGATACATGGTCAGGCCTCCTCCTCAGCTTCGGCTTCTATCCCGTCATCGACCATTCTGCCGTGTTCCAGCCTGACAACCCTCTTACCCAATCTCTCCGCGTGCCGGATATCGTGAGTGGCCACAAGCACCGAGGTTCCTCCCCGGTTTATGTCCACAATAAGATCGAATATCTGCTCCGCCGTTACAGGGTCCAGGTTGCCCGTGGGCTCGTCGGCGAGCAGTATGGAAGGCCTCAAAGCCATAGCCCGTGCTATCGCTATGCGCTGCTGCTCCCCGCCTGAGAGCTTGAGAGGAAACTGGTGCCGCTTCGCGGAGAGCCCGACCGAATAGAGGACGCTGTTTACCCGTTTTCTTATGGAGGCTTCGCGCCGCCCGACGGCCCTCAGGGGCAGTACCACGTTCTCGAAGGCGGTCAGGTCCTTTAAGAGCCTGAATTCCTGAAACACCACGCCGACCTCCCGCCGGAGTATGGCTATCTCCTTTCGGCTTATGGAGGTGGATTTGTGTTTGCCCACCCGGACCTCACCCTCGCTCGGGAACTCATCCATGTAGATCATCTTGAGCAGCGTGCTCTTGCCTGCGCCCGAGGGCCCTGTTACGAAAGCGAACTCACCCTTGTCCAAGCTCAGGTTTATGTCAGTCAACGCCACCGTGCCTTCTTTGTAAACCTTCTGCACATTCTCGAATTCAACCAGCATTATCCAACCTCTTTACGATCCTCGCGCACTCAAGCACAGCGCCCGCCATGCTCCTCGCCGAAGCCTTACCCGTCCCGGCGATATCGAAAGCCGTGCCGTGGCCGGGGGAGGTTCTCACCACAGGAATCCCGAGCGTCACGTTGACCACGTCGCCATGCCCCCTGAGCTTAAGGGGTATCATACCCTGATCGTGATACATGGCTAAGATGGCGTCGAAACCATCGGCAATCGTCGGCCTATAAATAGAATCGGCAGCAATTGGCCCCTCTACACAAATACCTTCTTGCTGTGCCGCCCTGACGGCCGGCGCTATTGTGTCCCGTTCTTCACGGCCCAGGCGACCGCTCTCCCCGCAGTGAGGATTGAGGCATGCCACGCCGATTCTTGCATCCGGTATTCCCATGTAAAGACCGAGGTACTCGCCGGCGATCCTCATTTTCCTCAGGAGACCACCACGGGTGATCTTCGCCGCCGCCTTCGCGTGAGGCACATGCGTAGAGGCGAAGATAACCCTTAAGCTCCCATTCATCAGCATCATAGCGTAGTAACGGGTGCCTGTAAGCCGGGCGAGGATTTCGGTGTGCCCCACCATGCCGTAGCCGGCGTGCTCAAAGGATTCCTTGGAGACAGGCGCGGTGACAATCCCGGCCGCCCTGCCGGCGAGTGCAAGTTTCACCGCCTGTTCTATAGCCTTGCCGGCAGCCCGTCCCCCACGGGCCGACGGCTCGCCGAAGGCCGGCTTTCCCGCGAGCCGGGCAACATCAAGTACGCGTATGGCTCCGCCGGAGCCGCTCCCGAAAACGTTCGCCCGACGCAGGCTGACCTTGATGCGGAGGTCCCGGGCCAGCCGCCGAAGGTAGTCGAGATCACCTATTACGACCGGCCGGCAGGCCTTCTTGACGGACGCTCTGGCAAGAGCCTTGAGCGTAACCTCCGGCCCTATGCCGCCGGCATCACCCATTGTCACGGCTATCAAGGGCCGTCCGTCCGGGGGCAGGCCCCGGAAGCCCGGATCACGAATAGCGGTTCTTATACTCATGTTCTATTATTCTATAGAAGGAGTGCCCTTTCTCCTTCTTGTAATTTCTCTCAGGAAGGTCCAGAACTTCGATCTCCAGGCGTTCCGCCGCAAGATCGATCTGGAGCAGGCGGCCCGGTGCTATGTCCTTGCCCGCCTTGGCCACTGCCCCGTCCATTTTCACCAGGCCTTTGTCGCAGATGTCCTTGGCCAAACCCCTCTGCTTGATGAGCCCCGCCCTCTTAAGAAAGACATCAAGCCGCACTCCGGCTCACCTTTCTAGAACTCCATCCGCTTCACGTATATTTCTTGCCTTGCTTCCTCCAGCCATTCATCGAATAGGGCTTCCCTCATCCTGGCTTCGATCACATTCCTGATCCAGCCCTTGGCCTCATCGAAATTGGGTTTGCGGCTTGCGGTCCTTGAGACCAGCTTTACAATCTGAAAGCCGCGGCCGGTTCTTACCACATCGGAGACCTCTCCGGGCTCGAGGCCGGCGAGCGCATTCCTGTATGCGGTGTCCAGGGCATCGACTTCGATCTCGCCCACATAGCCGCCGTTCTCGCGGGTGTCCGGGTCGTCGCTGTACTCGCGGGCCAAAGCCTCAAAGCTCTCCCCGGCCGCTATACGATCCCTGATTTCGTAGGCCATCCGCGCTGCGCGGGCCGTATCGCTTCTGCTCGGTTGAAGCTTGACGAAAATGTGCCTGAGCGTGTATGCGCCGCCTTGCCTGGCATCCAGTTTGACTATCTCTATGCCATAAGGGGTTCTCGCCGGGTCGGAAATATCCCCCGGCTCGAGCCCGGCGGCTATCTCGGCAAGGCTCGGCTGGAGATCCTCAAGGCGAACCGTTCCAATAAGTCCACCCTGATCCCTGGTGAGAATATCCTCGGAGGCCCGGCGGGCAACCGCCTCAAACGGCTCACCGCCCTCCAGCATTCTGACGGCATCTTCAATGCGGGCAATTGCTTGATCTTCGGCCTCGGGAGGCACGCGCGGGATGATGATTATGTGGGCCAGGCCTACCACCTCAGGGATAGCGGGTATGGAATCGTACTTGCTGTCATAGAACTCCCTGAGCCGACGCTCATCGACCGCGACATCCCTGAAGGCCTGCGTCATGAACCGCGATACCAGGAGCTGCTCTTCGATATCCTTCCTATACTGTGCCTTGAAATCCTGAAGGGTCATGCCCTGGCGCTCGAGCTCTAAATTGAATGCCGCCTCGGAGCCTGCAGCCTCCATAAGATCGGCCATCCATTCATCCAGTGCATCCTCGACTTCGGTCCTGGTGACCTCCAGTCCCTCCTTCCGGGCTTTCGCAATCACGATGCGCCGCTCGATAACTCCCTCGAGAATCTCCCGCCTCAGCGCCTGAAGCTCCGAAGAGTCCTTGGGGAGCGGCTCCCCACGCATGCTCCTCACGTAGAGATCCTCTTCGAGGGCGTCATCTACCTCACTCAGGAAGATAGGTTCTTTCTCCACCACGGCAACAATCCGGTCCACAACCTCCTCGCCGGACCCTTGTCCCGCCGGCAGCAAGGAGAAAGAGACCAAGATCAGCAGAAATCCAAGAACGACTCTCAACCTACTTGCCCCCTGTTATCAACATGTAGACTCAGGCCGGCAACCACCCGGCACTCACACCGGCCACCCAAGCAGAATCAGCCAAATGGTATGAACATGCAAGCACAAACTAATAATCCCCCAGGCCGGCGTCAATGCGGCGTCAGGCCTTTGGTGAAGACCGGTGCATCTTTGCCAAGTCGATGGGTCATAGACCTTAGGAGCGGTAGCGCTTTCACTTCGCCGGGCGGATTCCGATGAAGAGGTCGCGACCGTATGGGTCACTCCGGTCCAGCCTGGCTCCGAATCCGACCTCGCGCAGCAGATCAAGCCATACATCCCGCCCGAAGAGTCCCATTCTGTGGATGTCCGATTCCACTCGCATTGTACCTCCAAGTTCACGAAGCATGAACACGAACTCCGTTACAAATGTGGAAGTCCCCTCAGCCGGCGGATGCGCCCATTCAAGATACCGCATGGACCGGGTCGGACCGTCGTGTCCGCCATGTTTGGTTTCCGCCCGGAACGTCTCACTCACATAATCGGGGGCGAAGAGAGCCGCTCCGCCGGCACGGCAGTGGACAAATGCGGTGCGCATGGCGGCGCGGAGATCAGCCTCTGAAAGCATGTACATGATAGCATCATGGGCGAAGACAGCATCGAAGTTCCTGCCCAGCCGGAGCGTACGCATGTCGCCCAATATGTGCTCGCAGTCCGGATTGAGCGACCGGCTAACCTCGATCATCTTCGGTGAGACATCGGTCAGGGTGAGGCTGAAGTGAGCCTTCATGTGCGAAGCGTTGTTACCGCCCCCGCACCCGAGTTCGAGTACGCTGGTCAGCGGAGGCTTACAGGTCGATTTCAGCAGCTTGACGAAGTGGGATGCCTCCTCGGCGTAATCTGCCGGAGCCGAAAGCAGGTGCCACCACTCAGCCAACTCCCCGTACATGCGCAGGTCATCCATCTAGCCGTCCTCCCCCTGCACGCTCCGGTGACAGAACCCGGTTCAGAGCCACATCTACAACGAGGGCCATTGCCACCCCGATAGCGTTGGCAACAAGATCATAGTGATCATAGACATTCGACATGACCCAGAAACCATCTGCGAGTTCGAAGGACTCTACAGCCAAGAGGGCGATCACAGCATACACGGCTTTGTTGAGTCGTCCCCTTGCTCCAATTGAGACCAGATAATATACGGAGAATGAAATCGACACGTTTCCCAGATAGGAGTAAACCATCTCGCTCAGTGACGCCGACAACCATCGCTTTACGAGCAGGCCCGAAACACCCACAAGGACAAGGATGATGTTGCGTAAGCGGGGCGCTTTAGCCAAGGTAAATCCTCCTG
>Ga0180434_10009416_pt1 | contig 10610 bp, 10 predicted proteins | sample SS_ome_7_FD_132453 | JGI IMG/M metagenome (GOLD analysis project Ga0180434, IMG submission 132453) | Hypersaline lake sediment archaeal communities from the Salton Sea, California, USA - SS_1_D_2 metaG | ecosystem: Environmental > Aquatic > Non-marine Saline and Alkaline > Hypersaline >... | reverse complement strand
GTTGTGGTCCTTCCCCGCGAATGCCCTGCAACAAAGCAGATGCTGTAAGATCGGCTCGCCTAAAAGGTAAAATCAGCCTGCATTAAATTTAATTATTAAACAAAAACAAAGAGATAAACTTAGTTTTGTTGACATGATTACATGAAAAGATAATCATTCACGAGAGAATGGATGAAGGGATACAGGCTGATTTTATGAATAATGAGAAGAAGGTATTGGTGGCCATGAGCGGAGGTGTGGATTCCTCGGTCACAGCTGCCTTATTAAAACAAAAGGGATTTGAGGTAGTGGGGCTCTATATGAAATTTTTGCCTCGAACAGACCGGAAAAAGGAGCCTGTATCAGAGGAAAAATCTGCAGAAGCGGCTGTATGCATGGGGATAGAACACTACACGATTGACTTGAACAGCACGTTTCATAAAAAGGTTGTCAGCTACTTCATTAAAGAATATACCCTTGGGAATACACCTAATCCCTGCGTGGTGTGCAACCCCTTTATGAAATTCGACACGCTTTTAACGGAAAGCCGGAGAATCGGAGCCTCCTACATAGCGACCGGACACTATGTGAGAATTGAAAGGAACCTGGATACAGGGGCGTTTTACATGAAAAGAGCTGCGGATAAGAAAAAGGACCAATCTTATTTTCTTTATCTTTTATCCCAGAAACAACTATCACGAACACTGACACCCCTCGGGGATATAAGCAAGAACCGGGTCATAGAGAAGGCAGGAGCCCTCCGTCTACCTGCAGCCGGCCAAAAAGAAAGTCAGGAGATCTGTTTTATTCCTGACAATGATTATGTGAGTTTTATTAAGGAAAAAGCAAAGGCTGGCTTTGCTGAAGGCCCTATAATGGACAGAGAGGGGAATATTTTGGGAGAGCACAGGGGATATGCCCGATTCACTGTAGGCCAGCGCAGAGGCCTGCGCCTATCTGCCCCCCATCCTCTCTATGTTTTAGGTATTGATCCGAAAAAAAATGCTGTTATCGTAGGGCCTGAGGAAAGACTTTATAAAAACACATTTAAAGCCAACCGCCTTAACTGGATATCAGGCCAAACATTGGAATCCCCCCTTTCAGTGAAAGCTCAGATAAGATACAACCACAGAGCGCAGGAAGCCATTGTAAGCCCAAAAGGACCGGGGGTGGTTCAGGTTGAATTCAAAGAGCCGCAGAGAGCTGTAACACCCGGGCAGTCAGTCGTTTTTTATGACAGGGATACGCTCTTAGGGGGAGGGACCATAATCAGGGATCGTACCTGAGACAGTACTTTATTTTTTCCCGATGGACCGGTGTTTTTGATCCACGGACGCTTCCTTATCCAAGCGGTGGTCTATGTGAAGGTCAACATGGATCCGCTTCACATTCATATCAACCAGTTTTTTGTGGGTTTTTTCAATGACATCAAACAAGCTTTTCAGATCCGGTGCTTCTATGGTCGTGGACATGCCGCCGGTGGAACTTTTCAATCCGGAGCTTTCAATGATTTTTATCACTTCCTTCACATATTTACTTACAGACGCTCCTTCACTGGTTGGAAAAATGGCCAGAGATGCGATGATCATTTTTTTATCCTTTGGCTTTTTTGCCCTTCTTTTTTTCGTCCTTTTTTATCAGGTCTTCCAAGGTAATGCCTTCGAAATAATCCTTGAGCATTGAACTGGCTTCCTTCCACACATCATGAACAGCGCAGATAGGGATGCGCTGGCAGTATTCATCATCTTCCACACATTCGACTAGGCAGCAGGGCCCTTCAAGGGCATTCAGTATCTCAATGAGTTTGATTTTTGATGGATGCCTTGACAGTTTATATCCGCCTCCGGCCCCCCTGATGCTTTTGACCAGCTTGTTCAGCTTAAGAGGGATAATGATCTGTTCAAGATACCGGATGGAGATATCCTCCTCCCTTGAGAGATTTTTCAATACGATGGAGTGGTCGCTGTTGTTATAATGCTTTGCCAGGTTGAGCATAAGTCTTGTTCCATATCGCCCTTTTGTGGAAAGTCTAATCATTTTTTGACCTCATTATTGAATCCAGGGTTGCTAAAAAAAAATATTATTTTTTTATCTAACATAAGTATATAGAAATTGTAAGAATTAATCAATCTTATTCCGTTTATCTTGACACTTCTTTGTTTTGATTATATTCTATTTTCTTTACTAAAATTAAGTGTTCATTATATACGTTTATATGATTTACCTCAGATAAGATAACAAGGAAAATTTTCATGACGAACAAACTATTACTAGGAGACGAGGCTGCCGCTTTAGGCGCAGTTCATGCGGGTATCACAGCGGGATATTCTTATCCCGGGACTCCGGCTTCAGAAGTAATGGAATACTTGATCAAAGCTTCCGGCAGCGGAGAATTCAAGGCAAACTGGTGTGTCAATGAGAAAGTAGCGTATGAAGAGGCTCTCGGAGTGTCTTTTGCCGGGAAAAGAGTTCTCGTATCCATGAAGCATGTTGGGCTCAATGTGGCAGCAGACCCGTTCATGAATTCCAGTATCACCCGGATAAACGGGGGACTTGTGGTGCTGGTGGCAGATGACCCCGGCATGCACAGCTCCCAGAATGAACAGGACACACGCTATTACGCTCAGTTCGCACAAATTATTTGCCTGGAACCAAGCTCTCATCAGGAAGCTTATGATATGACCAGAAAGGCCTTTGACCTATCTGAATATTTTCATATACCGGTAGTGCTCAGAATGGTCACCCGTCTGTCACACAGCAGGGCTCAAGTCAAAGAGAGAACGGTAAGGGAAAAGAACAAAGTGAACAGGGCAGACGGAAAAGACTGGACTCTTCTTCCTGTCAATGCGCGTCGGAGATTTGCCTCTCTTATGAAAGAACAGAAGATGCTCGTAAAATTTTCGCAGGGTTCTCCTTTCAATTCACTTGACCTTAACGAAGAGAACACAAAACTGGGAATCATCGCCTCGGGTATCGGATATAATTATGTGATGGAGAATATAAAGGACCTCTCTCCGCCTCCGTCCGTTCTCAAAATATCCACTTATCCGCTTCCCCAGGGTTTGATTCAAGATCTGGCGGAACATGTGGATACCATTTTGGTCATTGAAGAAGGGTATCCATTCATAGAAAAAAACACAAAAGGTCTTTTCGGAATCAAAGGTAAAACAATATCGGGCAAGCTGGACGGAGTTCTTCCGATAACAGGGGAGCTTAATCCGGATCTGGTGAGGAGTGCTCTTCAGTTAGATCCTCTGCGGAGAAAAGGATCCGCACACGACTGGCTTCCCGGCCGGCCTCCCCAGTTGTGCAAGGGTTGTCCTCATATAGATACATTAAAGGCTTTGATCCAGGCTCTGGAAACCTATCCCAAAGCCGTTGTTTTCAGTGATATCGGATGCTATACACTGGGAGCCCTGCCGCCCTATAATGCGGTCGATACGTGTGTGTGTATGGGCGCAAGTGTCTCCATGAGCAAGGGTGGGTCAGAGGCAGGCATCTATCCCTGCGTCGGAGTGATAGGTGATTCCACTTTTATTCATTCCGGGATCACGCCTCTTCTGGATGCGGCCTCTTTGGATACGAATATGACCGTGGTTATTTTGGATAATTCAACAGTAGCCATGACCGGAGGTCAGCCCACAGTAGCGACAGGGGAAAAACTGGAAAATATCATAAGAGGACTAGGAGTTGATTTGAGACACATAAGAAGGATCGTGCCTCTGAAGAAGAACCTGGAGGAAAACGCGGAGATCATAAAAGAGGAGATCGAACATGCGGGATTGTCCGTCATCATTTCCTTCCGCGCATGCATATATGAAGCGAGAAAAAGAAAAAAAGGAGCCAACAAGTAAAATGAAACAAGATATCATCTTAGCCGGAGTCGGCGGCCAGGGGATCCTGACCATTGCAAATATCATAGATTATGCTGCCCAAAAATCCGGCCTTTGTTTCAAACAGGCTGAAGTTCACGGTATGTCACAGAGGGGTGGTGCGGTTCAGTCTCATGTCCGCCTTTCCGATGTAGAGATATACAGCGACCTTGTCCCAAAAGGAGCGGCTGATCTTATACTGAGTGTGGAACCTCTGGAAGCTTTAAGATATATTGACTATCTTCATGTGGAAGGAAAAATTGTGGTCAGCCGAAATCCTTATGTCAATATTCCGGATTATCCTGATCTGGACAAAGTGCTTGATGCCATTAAACAGAGCGGAAACCACGTCATAGTGGATTCTGAGAAACTCTCCAGGGATGCGGGTTCTCCCAGGTCTCAGAATATTGTGATGCTGGGAGCTGCTTCCGGGTTTATGGTGCTGGAAGAGGCGATCTTGATTCAGAGTATTAAGGAGTTTTTTAAATCCAAAGGTGATAAAATAATCGATATGAACATCGAAGCGTTTCGCCTTGGAAGAGAAGCCGCTGGAACCTAAAATGGATATTGACTTCAAAGGAATAGAAAGACTATTTGAAAGTGCGGAATACGATCATCTTCTGGAACACGAGGTTTACACACTGCTCAAGTTGATGGGGATCAGAACACCCGGGTTTCTCTTTGTGGAAAAAGGGGACCAGGTAAGCTCCAAAGACTTGTCGTATTTTAAGACGAAAAAACTGCTTATCAAGATCGTCTCGCCCTCTATTGTCCATAAATCTGATGTGGGCGGAGTTTTTGTTGCTGCAAATGATGCGGACTCAGTGAACCGGGGCATTGACAAAATGCTCCGAGAGGTGCCCCGCAGATTTCATAAATGGATCAGCGATAAAGAAAAAAACGTAAGTGATGAGATCAAGGGCGTGCTTATCTGCGAAGCCGTGGAATATGAAGACATTGGTTTTGGTTCTGAGATCCTTTTAGGGCTGAGAAATTCAAGGGAATTCGGGCCTGTGGTGAGTATGGGAATCGGAGGAGTGGACGTCGAGTATATAAGCAAGAGGATGAAAGAAGGAAAAGCCGTATCTATCTCGTCACCGTTTTTACTGAAGGATGATGAGATCACAAAGGCGCTTTCTCCTTTAGCCTTTTATGAGAAATTGATTAAGGGATTCAGAGGGAAAAAAGCGCCGATCAGCGAAGAAACATTAATAGAGGTCTACCGGCGTTTTAAAGATGTGGGAGCTTATTTTTCAAGCCAATCCCGGAAAAGCGAGTATGTGATCACAGAAGCCGAAGTGAACCCCTTTGTCATCAAACAGGGAGAGCTGGTTCCACTGGACGGGCTCTGCCGGATTTCCAGGGAGTTGAAACCAAGAGAGCCGAGGCCTTACAAGAACATCAAGTATCTCCTGCAGCCTGAGACCATAGCTATCCTGGGCGTTTCAAAAAAGATGAACACAGGCCATATCATTTTAAACAACACTTTGGGACGCGGATTTCCCAGAGAAAACATCACGGTTATAAAGCCGGGGACCAAAGAGATAGAAGGCTGCCGGTGCGTGGAGAATGTAAAGGAACTTCCGGAGAAAGCGGATCTTTTGGTGCTGGCCATCAGCGCGGAACAGAGTGCGGAAGTGATGCAGGAGGTCATAGAATCCCAGAAGGCCCGCTCCGTGATACTCATTCCGGGCGGAATCGGTGAAAAAGAGGGGACAAAGGGCATAGAAGAAAAAATAAAATCCATGCTGATGGATGCGAGAAAAGAAAAAAGACTCGCCCCTGTTGTCAACGGAGGGAACTGCCTGGGAATTCTGTCCGGGCCCGGAAGGTATGACACGACCTTTATTCCGGAGTATAAAATATATGAACTTCCCAGAAAAAAACCCCGGAAAGTGGGGATGGCCCTGCTGTCACAGAGCGGAGCCTTCATGGTCTCGCGGATGAGCCAGATAAAAAATCTCGAGCCTGTTTATGCGGTCTCCATTGGAAACCAGATAGACCTTACGTCCTCTGATTATCTTCATTATCTGAAAGACCACAGGAACATCCGGATTTTTGCCGTGTACTGCGAAGGATTTACGGATGGGGACGGGCTTGAATTTGCCAGAGCCGCAAAGGAAGCCGTAAGTGCCGGGAAAAAGATAGTGCTTTATAAGGGAGGAAGAACTCCTGAAGGGCAGTCAGCCACAGCCAGCCACACCGCTTCGGTGGCCGGAGATTACAGGGCAAGCCGTTCTGTTCTGGAACAAGTTGGTGTTTTTCTGACCCAAACCTTATCCGAATTTCAAAGCTTTACCAAAGGCCTCTGCTTTTTGGATGACAAAAAGGTAAGGGGAAAACGGGTGGCTTTGATTTCCAATGCAGGATTCGAATGTGTGGTCATGTCAGACAGCATCCAAAATAACGAGAGGCTGGACATGGCCTGTTTTTCAGAATCCACTGTGCCCAGGATCAATGAGATTTTGGAGCCCTTGGGAATCAACAAGATCCAGGATGTGAGGAATCCCCTGGACCTGACTCCCGTGGCAGACGATGAGACTTTTTGTGAATGTGTCAAAGCCATTATGGAGGATGAAAACGTGGACTGCGCTGTTGTCTCGCCGCTTCCCATGACCCCTGCTATGAATACCCTCGAAGCCTCGGGTTTCCATTCCGAGGATTTGAACAGAGAGGGAAGTATACCAGAAAGATTGATTGAGATATCAGAAAACACGGACAAGCCTTTTGTCGTAAGCATAGACGCAGGAAGAATTTATGATCCCCTAGCCGATAAGCTGGAAGAGGCCTTCATTCCTGTTTTTAGAAAATGTGATGAAGCGGTGGTTTTTTTAAGAAAATATATAAACCACAGCTTGGCTCGAGTTGAATAATCCTTTCTTTTTGTTATCATAGAAGCCATGAAGAGGTTTTTATGGGGAATTTTGCTTCTTTCCGTTTCTGGAGGGTTTTTCTGCATGACAAACATGAAAAATGAAAACCATATGGATTTATCCCTGCTTCTTCCTGAAGAGGTGAACGGCTGGAAAGCCGGGGAAGAAGACAAGATTTATGATGAGGAGACCATATTTGATTACATAGACGGAGCCGGTGAAGTCTACAATGCCTATCAATTCACAAAGCTCAGGGCCAGGCATTTCTCCCGTCAGGAAAGCCCCAACATACTGGTTGACCTTTTTGATATGGGCTCATCCAGAAATGCTTACGGGGTTTTTACTCACGATTTGGAAGGAGATAGAGTGGGAATAGGCCAGGATTCCACCTATAAGGGAGGCCTTCTTTGTTTTTGGAAAGACCGATTTTTTGTCTCCCTTTATGCTGAAAGGGAAACAGATGAGTCGAAAGAAGCGGTTATGAAATTGGGGCAAGAGATATCGTCCCGTATTCCGAACAAAGGATTCATCCCTGATATTGTATCCCTGCTTCCTGGGGAGGAGCTGGATAAATCAAGGGTGCGTTATTTTTATAATCCTTTGATCCTTAACTATCATTTCTATGTGTCAGATGGAAATCTCCTGGCTATCAACCCTGAAACAGAAGCCGTGTTTGGAGTTTACGGGGAAGAGGAAAGCGTATACAGGCTTCTTCTGGTCTTATACCCGGATAAGGAAAAAGCACGGAAAGCCTATCAGGATTTCATGAATGCATACATGCCGGATGCCCCGGATTCGTCTGTGGTTGAGACGGAAGACGGCACATGGACCGGTGCAGAGCTTAAAGGGAACCTGCTGGTCATTGTCTTTGAAGCTCCCACCAACGAGAAAGCCCAGGCTGTTATACGAAAAGTAAAAAAATAAAGTGGCTGTGTCATTGCGGGCAGCCGCAGGGAAGCGAAACCATCTCATGGTTGGTATGGATGAGATAAAGGAGAAAGCAAAATGAAAAAAATAACCCGAAGGGATTTTCTGCGCACGGCAGCAGCCGCCCCCCTTGCCGGAGCCTTGGGTCATGGCCGCAAACCTTCTGTATTTGCGGATGAGATCCAAAAATCCCGTGTGGTTCTTATAAGAGATGAGAATGCCCTTATTGGCTTTAAAAAAGCCGATCCGGAGGTGATCCAGGACATGCTGGATCAGGCTGTGAGGACGCTTCTGGAAAAGGACAATATCCGGGATGCCTGGAAGATGCTTGTAGAACCGGATGATATTGTGGGCATTAAAAGCAATGTATGGCGCTATTTACCCACTCCCGAAGAGCTGGAACAAGCCATAAAGAAACGACTGATGGATGCGGGCGTGAAGAAGGAAAACATCGGAGTGGACGACAGGGGAGTCCGAAGAAATCCCATTTTTCAGAAAGCCACGGCTCTTATCAATGCCCGTCCGGGCCGGACGCACTACTGGTCCGGGATCGGCTCATGCATCAAGAATTATATCATGTTCGTGCCCAGAGCCTCCGATTACCATGGAGATTCCTGTGCTGACCTGGCCACTATCTGGAAAGACTATCATCTTGCGGCAAAGACAAAGCTCAACATTCTGGTGATGCTCACACCTCTTTTTCATTCCGTAGGACCGCACAATTACAATGATGAATACATTTGGGACTATAAAGGCCTCATTGTCAGCCAGGATCCTGTGGCGGCGGATTCTGTCGGGTTAAGGATCATCCAGGCCAAACGCATGGAGCATTTCGGAAAAAAAGTAGCTTTTGAGACCCCGGCCAAACACATAAGAATGGCAGAGACCAGACACGGCTTGGGTGTGGCTGATCCATCTAAGATCGAATTGATCACACTGGGCTGGAAAGAGAATATTCTTATTTGATATTTGTCTATTTTATTTTTGGAATTTGAGAATAAAAAGGGTAAAATACTATCTCTTTTTAAACAGAATTGAGGCACGCATCCTGTTAAGCTTTTTTATTAATATTTTTGATATATAGAGGAGGTAAAATGGGACTGCACTCAATCGATCTGTTGATTGTTCTTTTTTATTTCTTGATTTTATTCGGGATTGTATGGTGGGTAATCAAGCAAAAGCAGGAAACCTCAACAGATTACTTTTTAGCCGGGCGACATCTGGGATGGTTCATTGTCGGGGCTTCCATATTTTCTTCGAACATAGGCTCCGAACATCTGGTAGGGCTTGCAGGTTCAGGTGCAACGGACGGAGTGGCCATGGCCCATTACGAACTGCACGCATGGTGTCTTTTGGTCTTGGGCTGGGTGATGGTCCCTTTTTACATGCGTTCCAAAGTCTTCACCATGCCTGAGTTTCTTGAAAAACGCTTCTCACCTTCAGCCCGCACTGTGTTGTCGGGCATTTCACTTGTGGCCTATGTGCTGACAAAGATAGCTGTGGGTATTTTTGCAGGAGGGATTGTTTTCAGTGTGCTTCTGCCTGATATCAATTTTATGGGAATGGATAGTTTTTGGATCGGCTCCATACTGGTCATTGTGCTGACCGGCCTTTACACCATACTCGGCGGATTGCGGGCTGTTGCGTATACGGAAGCGCTGCAGACAGTAGTGCTGGTATTCGGTTCCATACTGGTTACCATATTTGGATTAAAGGCCCTTGGAGGCTGGGGACAGCTGCGCGCCATATGCGGTTCGGAGATGTTCAATCTCTGAAGGCCTCTCGTGCCTGCGGGAATCGAGGGGACCTGGGCCCCTATTAAAGAAGCCGGCCGTATGGCATGGTATTTTAATGACGGTTATCCCTGGCTGGGCATGCTGTTCTGTGCCCCGATCATTGGTTTGTGGTACTGGTGTACGGACCAGTACATTGTCCAGCGCGCTCTGGGCGCAAAGAATGAGAAGGAGGCGCGGCGCGGGTCCATCTGTGCGTCTTTTTTCAAACTTTTGCCTATTTTTATTTTCATCATACCCGGAATGATCTGTTTTGCGCTGGCTAAAAGCGGACAGGTTGAAGTGATACAGCAGACTCTGTTCAACGGCCAGGGACAACTGCTGATTGACCAATCTCAAAAAGCTTTTCCTCTGTTGGTGGCCACCATCTTACCCATAGGCATACGCGGCATTGTGGTGGCAGGCCTGCTGGCCGCCTTGATGAGTTCATTGGCAGGTGTGTTTAACGCCTCTTCCACACTGTTTCCCATGGACTTCTACTCGAGGTTAAAACCAAAAGCCTCGCAGCGCCAGCTGGTTTGGGTCGGCCGGATCGCGACATCGGTCATGGTTCTGATCGGACTTCTCTGGATCCCGGTCATAAGTGGAGGCAAAGGCCTGTATGATTATCTGCAGACCGTGCAGGGTTATCTGGCGCCGCCTATTTTTGTGGTCTTCTTTTTTGGGGTGTTTAACAAAAAGCTAAACAGTAAAGGATGTTTGGCGGCTTTGGTCACCGGTTTTATCCTGGGATTGGGGCGATTGGCCATTGACACACCGGTTTCGCTTATTGAGAATTTTTCCTATCAGAAAGGGTCTTTTTTATGGGTCATGAATAACATATTCTTTCAATACTACAGCGTCTTGATATTTATTATATGCGCTGTGGTCATGGTTGTTGTCAGCCGAATGACCGGAGGGTCCAAAAAGGACTTGAGCGGATTGACCTATAAAACACTCTCTGATGAACACCGCAGAGAATCCAGGGCAAGCTGGAGTGCCCGCGATGTGATTGCTTCCGTGACGGTTCTCGTACTCATTATTGCCGCTTATTTGTATTTCACAGGATAACCTGAGTTATTCATAAAATCAGCCTGAACTTTCATTCACTATCTCTTGATCAATTGTTTCTTGATGTGACTTCAACAAACAAAGTTTATCTTTTTATTTCAGTTTTATATTATTTT
>Ga0180434_10009414_pt1 | contig 10611 bp, 6 predicted proteins | sample SS_ome_7_FD_132453 | JGI IMG/M metagenome (GOLD analysis project Ga0180434, IMG submission 132453) | Hypersaline lake sediment archaeal communities from the Salton Sea, California, USA - SS_1_D_2 metaG | ecosystem: Environmental > Aquatic > Non-marine Saline and Alkaline > Hypersaline > Sediment... | reverse complement strand
CTGATTGCCTTGCTCATTCCCCGCGGACCGATTCATCCGTGGGCGTTTGATGGAATCTGGTGGTCCGAGAATATTCATAAAGGTATGCCAGTTGGGATTAGCGACGGTATTCTGAGTATCGATAGTTTCGAACTTCGGATTGATTCGATCCCGATTGTAGATCTTGCGCTGAGAAGGAAATGCCGGTTTGTTGTCGATGAGCCAAGACGACGATTGGGCGAAATAGTCAGTGTCTTCGAGCCTGAGAATATATTCAACCCCGTTATTTCGAATTGTCTTGAGCAATACAGAAGCACGGGAAACATCGCCTTTGTTGCTTCAGTGCTCGGCGTTGGTTCGGGTCTTACTCCATCAGGGGATGACATACTGGTAGGGGTTTTGGCGGCACTTGACCTTACATCCGAGACAAATCACGGAAATCTCAATGATCTCTCTGAAAGATCTCCAAATGGATCTGTATCCTCAGATAGACGGAGAACCAAATCACCTGCTTCGCGGTTACGGAAGAATCTCGTTTCAGCGTTACCCGCGTCGCTGGGTAATCACACCACCATGCTCTCCGCTCAAATGCTGGAAGCAGCGATCAGTGGACACTATCCGGAACCCCTGGTCACACTATGCGACGTTTTGGTGGATTCATTTGATGAGGCGAACCTTATCCGTGCCGCGAATGCCGTCGAACGATTGGGACACGAATCCGGCCGCGCTCTGTTGAGTGGATTCGTAATGGGGTTAGAGACAGTTGAGAAATTTGGGGGGCTGTATAATCCACATATTTATAAGCATTAGGGGACATTCCATGATAGGAAAGTCAGGTGTTAGGGGATGAAGAGCCGCTACGCGGTGGGACGCCTGCTTAAGGCCAAGTCAGTACTCAGGGGTCATTGGTTTAGATCAAAGAAGTATGAAGACGAATAATGGACTACTCCCTCGATACGTGAAGACCAAGGTTACTGGTAGTGAATGCAGTTGAAATCTGCGAAATGCTGCTTCTCAATGTGAGTCATGAACTGTATATTTGATTCTGATGTAATATGGATGATTGTATTGAATTGAAGATAGAGAATTGGAGTATGTCCGTGGTCTTTATGAATGTAGCGAGAGTAGTAACGCTATGTCTTGGGATTCCTCTGGTGTGGGCAATGGGCTCTCCGGCTCATGCGCATTCAACGCAGGCTCCTCCCCCATCTATCGACCCGTCACTTCGATATGATAACACATTCGCAAAAGATTTCATAATGGACGCTCCGTGGCGGGTGATCGATGAGAATACCGCTATCCCTGTGACGATCATACTGAAAGATTGCGACGTTGATGACATCCGGGAGCTTCACTGGATACGACTCTGGGATGTGACGGGCGGCGGGTCGGTTCTCCTATGGGATCATGACTTCAACGATGAACAGATCGGTGATGACGCGTCAGAGGCAAACTACTGGACCTACATCACCACCGTGACTGAAGGTCATGCCACCCTCCTCGACGGGTCGCTCTTAACTCCTGTGAACCTGGGCTATACCGCCGGCGATGACATCCAGATGAAAGTCTCGGTCTATTACCGGGATGACTGGTTCAACTACACGGAGAACCGCAATCTCCGCGTTCACGTCGGGAACGGGCCGTTCCCCTGGCCGGAAAACTGGTACGGTGGTGACACACACTACCACACCATGTACACGAACAATCTCTATGAATTCGGTGCTCCCCTTCCAGCCGTCCACATGACGGCAATCGCCATGGGTCTCGACTGGCTGACAACTACCGACCATTCCTGCGACCTCGACGAAACCGGAGACGGGACGTACTCGTATGCCACCCAGCAATGGGAGTATTCAATACAGACTCCGGCTGGAATTGCGACTACATACCGAGACAACACGTCGTACAGTTCGAGCTGGGGAGCGATGGGAGCAGATGTATCCGATCTGGATTCCCCGGCGTTTCGACTGTTTCGGGGCGTTGAGATCAACCTGGCATCAATTGACGCTGATTCGTGGGAAAAGACCCTCCATACCCTGTTCTACAACCCCGACTACATCCACTCGCCCTATAGCGGGGCATTGGGTGAGCGGCCTGTGTTCCCGTCATTGCCTGGTGGATTGGATTCGCTGGCAGTCAACGGTTTTGCCTATGCAGCGCACCCATTGAGCGATCTGTCGGCGGAGTGGGCAGGGCTCGATTGGGGTGTAAACGGTTCGATCTGGGGAGATCAGGACCTTGATTCCGCTCTTGTCCGTGAGTCCTTCAGGGGAATCCAGGCCTTCAACACGCGCGAAACCAGATATTCCAGCGATCAGAACAACCCATGGGATGATTTTGATGCAGGCGATCTCCCAGACAATCCCTACCCGAACGAACTGCTCGCCGGAGTCGAACTCTGGGATCAACTGCTATGTGCGGATTTAGCTACGGGTGCATCGAGAAAGGTGTTTTTGTCCGGTGGTAGCGATGCCCACGGTGATTTCAACTATGCTTCGTATATGAGCGTGGACAACTATGCGACGGATAATGCCATGGGACGTGTGCAAACGGTTGCCTACGTTCCCGGTGAGTACGGGAACGGAAACCTTCCCCCCATGAATGTCATTCTCAATGCGCTGCGCGCCGGTCACACGGTAGTGACTGACGGGCCGTTTCTTGAAATCGGTCTTGATCTCGACGGAGACGGTGATTGGTATGAATCAGGCGATCTGAAGATCGGTGACCACGGAACAGTCAATGCCGGCTCAGAGCTCCCTCTTCACATTCGGTGGGCATCGCTCGAAGAATTCGGGCCCGTGGACAGCGTTTGGCTTATCGTCGGCGATCAGTCAGGTACTTTTGCAGCACACGCACTTTCACCAAACAGCAGTGGCAGCGGGTACGGAGGCTCTACGGTAATCGACGTCTCCTCCCCCGGTCTCGCCGGAGCATATTACTTCAGAGCAGAGCTGCTAACTGATGACGGAGACATAGGACATCGGGCATACACAAATCCGATCTGGATGACCCTCGTGTACCCACCTGCTCCGATTGAGGATCTCGCCGCTGCGGCGATGGACGACGCGATTCGATTACGCTGGAGCGCAATCACCCTGGACGAAATCGGTCAGCCAACAACGGTAGATCAGTATGTTGTGTATCGAGACACTGATCCATACTTCATTTCGGAATCCGCTGATTCAATAGGCGTAACTACCGATCTCTGGTTTGATGACACTGATGCCAGTGTGGGTGATCCGACGACTAATCACTACTATGTGGTGAAAGCCGTTGACTCTCTCGGCCATCGATCATCTGATTCGAACAGGGTCGGTGAGTTCGAGAGGTCTGTTTCGGGACTCCTCGATCTCTCATTGGATTGAAACCGGGAGAACTGGATACACGGAATATCCTGATATCAACATGATCAATCGATGGCCGCGGTTTCTGAATTGACTCAAGCGACACCCCCTCAAACCCGGTGAAAACGCCTCCTATCACCGCTTTCTTGAACACTCAACCTAATCACGTTCGTATTGGATGTTCTAAATTGGCCAGAAACGTGTTTTACTGCATCTGAACCTCTCATTCATGTAGAAGATAGTACTTGATCAGACATGTACCCGCCAGCGCGAGTGTCTGGCAGATCAAGCCGCGATTATTTTATCACCTACAATCGCGGCTCCAGCTCTCAATGTCTCGTATGGCGTCCTCCACAACGTGTTTTGCGAACTTGTGGATATGGCAGAAAACCAAAGGATACGTCAGATCACGCTTCAGGGTCGCAGCGTGGCTTCATTTCATATCGCGGTACTGATATGCCCTCCTGCTATCCTCATCGGCGTAGTCGGTTTGATAGCAATGAGTATCCGCACCATTCGACCAAGCGCGCATTAGTCGTCATGCCCCGGCTTCGTGTCGGACCAGTTCGTGGCAAAACCCGCGAACACGCCACCCCGAGAAGTTGAATGTGGGAATGGTTATTGGTGGTTGGTGATTGGCGGATTTTTTGAGAAGTTTCGATGATGGAGGGACGCGGAAGAAGAATTGATGAGTGTTGAATGAAGAATGTGGGAGCTGCATGCGCCGCTAAGTGACAGGTAATATTTCAGCCACGCGAAAGCCCCGCACCCGACAAGTGGGGTACGCAACAGGCGTGGTTCTCCAATGGATCCTAACTACGAGGCAGAAATCGATATGTTTAAGGCCACGACAAGGTAAAGGCGGTAGGCATACGTCTATATTTTTCTACTCAACCGTGACGAGAATATGTACTAGATTCGTGATTCATGATTCTGAACCCGGGTACAGAAGATGGAAAGAAACGTCGACGGATTCGGAAGAAAGGAATGAATTACAAGGAGATGAAAACAACTTCCAGATGGAAGGTCGAAAGATATGAATTAATGGTCGTACCGTACACTACTCTCCAGCGAGATCCGGAACATTCGTTGCATGGCTTAAAGTGAGACGTTTAAAATACAGACAATAGAAGTTTTACCAGTGCGGAGAAGTTTAATCCTGATCTGGATTCCTATCTTAGCGGTTTATATTCAATGTAATAGAAAGGATACGTGTAATGAATCCGAAAGACAAAGTTGTATTGGTTACAGGTGGTACCCAGGGGATTGGGTTGGAAACAGCGAAGTTGCTGAAAACGAAAGGCGCAACGGTGATCATTACCGCCCGCGATCAGTCCCGACTCGATCGTGTAGGTAAGGAGTTTGATCTCCTCTCTATCCGGGGCGATGTCTCAAAAGAAGATGACGTCCGGAAAATATATTCGTTCGTACAGGATCAGACCGATCATTTGGACGCCCTGATCAATAATGCCGGCTATGGGTATTTCGACAAACTGGAAGATATCCAGGTAGAGAAGTTCAATAGAGTATTTGCTACAAATGTAACTGGAGCCATGATGATGGCTCGCGAAGCGACTAAAATCTTCAAGCGGCAGCAATACGGCAATATAGTCAACATCAGTTCCACCGCGGGTTTACGGGGTGGTGCAGGGGGAACCGCGTATTCGGCAACCAAATTCGCGCTGAAAGCGATGACTGAATGCTGGCGCGCGGAGCTCAGGAAGGACAATATCAGGGTCATGCTGATCAATCCCAGTGAAGTACAGACCAATTTTACAGTTAACTCCGGTCATAAGCAGCGCGAGTTCAATCCGACAAAACTTCAGGGAATCGATATAGCCCATGCCATCTGCTCTGCGTTAGAAATGGAGGATCGTGGATTCATCACCGAACTCACGGTTTTTGCCACGAATCCCCAGTGATATGGTTCGGTGTGGCTGGTATAAAATCCATCTTTTCCATAACCGGCAGTCTGGCCCTTTTAGCGTTTTTACTTCTTCATTCTCGGTAGAAGCGGTCCCGTCTTCAGTTCTGACAATAGTTGTCCGACAACACTATCCACGCTATTTTGAAGTTTGCCAGTCACGTGGGATTTGTATGGAGGCCGCACATGATCGGATTCATACTGATAGTACTTCTTCTAGCGGGGTTTTCAACCGGTGGCTTTACTGAAATAATTACGCATATCAACAGTGAAGGTATCGGTACTCTCGCTGTGCGAATAATGGAACCTTCCTTGAGTCGCTACGTGGAAGGAGCGCCGGTGGTCGTGATCCCCGGTGCCTTCTTTACCCCCGTGGAGGGGTTCCCATCCGGACCCCAGGCCATGGAAATAGGCGCAATTGAAGTAAGTTGCGTGTGGCCCGGGCAGTTTGATCCCCAGTATCAGATCGGCAGCGACGGGATATTCGATCACGGCGGCCCCTATTGTCGTCAGGCGTTACGGGACGTGCTACTCTTCGCATTGGGAGAGTTGGCTGATACTTCGGGAAATTACATCAATGATCTATGCGGTGTCCACGCCCTGGAAGGCAATGTCGGAATCTACGCCTTTTCCCATCCGGGCATCATCGCCACTACGGTGTTGGCTGAGTATGGAAGTGAACTCGGGGGCGTTCAATATTTCGTGGGTCGAGAAAATCCCACGGTTGCGGCAACGTCGGCTGTGGAAATCGGTCACTGGAGCGACGGCGGTATTCCGCAATTGAATCCGTACTACCGGTATCCGGAGGATTACTTCCCCACCGGTCTTACGGTCGATTACTCCACCGCAGGCTGGATCCAAAACACGACCTATCCCGATGGAAGACCATATTTCGCCGTTCTTGACGGGCCTGACTATATCCTTGGATCGAGAGTACCGACCATGTGGAATATCCGCTATTACTCATCAGAACTCCTCACAGCCCTGGTTACCAACGGTGCACTGGATCCGTCAGAATGGCCCTCAAATCTGGCAACGCCCCAGGAAGCAGTCGAGATCTGGCCCACCCGTGAACCGATCGCTTCCTATCCACTGATCGGTAACCTTCTTCCCGATCTACGTGTCATGCTGGTGTTTGCCGAGCATGACCATGTTCAGGTTGCGCCTGATAAACCGCACGTGCACCAAGCTTACGATGGATTTCGCGGAGCCGGTCTCTGGATCAGGCTCAATCCCGATCTATCCTATGTACGCGACGCTAACCCGCAGTTCGGTCAGTTTCCTGAACACCCGGCCAATATGGAGCCCGCTGACTGGCGCGGGATCGCGTCGTGGGGGTATCCTCAGGTCGCCAACGCAAATCACATGATTCCTCTCGCTGCCCTGGCAGAAATGATGGATCGCGTTCGTGAGAATGTCTGGGTTCCCGACCTCATGCATGTCATTGAACCATTCAACCCGTCAATATTGGGGGAGCTCACGTTTATACCGTCCGAGGTGGCGGGCGATACCGGCATCTGTGTATATGTCATCCCGCCTTTTACCGAACGGTATGCGGCTGGCGCTCCAATCGTCATTCACCTTGAAGGCGGAACCGGCGGTGACGGCATCCTGTTCGAGCCGTGTCCCATGGCACGCCATGGATTCGTTTCAATTCAATTCAGCTTCCCCGGCAGCGGCACCGGCGCAGCGGCAAGTGGCGGGCTCTATGATCGCCGTGGACCTCGTTCATTGGCCGCGGTGCGGGATGTGGTACGATTCGCCTCAGGTGAAATCAATGATCACCTCGATCGATCATTGGCGGAGCTCATAGAGCCGATAGTACCGCTCGGTGATAACATCGGCCTGGTCGGGTGGTCAAACGGGGGAAATACCACGATCTGCGCCGCGGGCGCTCACGGGGATTCAATGCCGGGATTGGCGTGGATCGTGAACTGGGAATCGCCTGTGGGCGATGGTATGCCCACGGTGGAAGCCGGTTGCATCGTGCCGGGGACAAATCCGCTCGTCAATCCCGCATATAACGAAAGCACGGGCGTGTTCGATTACACCACGGTCTCCTATGATCCTACGCTGCAGATAGACATTATGGACGGAACCGCGGAGTATATCGGCGGTCTCTACTTTGATATCAACCAGAATGGTGTGGTGGATGAGGGTACGGATTACGTCGTCCGCCCCTTTTTACATGATGAGAGTATATACTATTCTGTTGGCATGACCGAATACGCGTATACTCATGGCGTCCTTCCCCCTGCACCTCCCGCACACATCGCCTCATTTGCGGAGACGCAGGACTTCTGGTATTGGCGAAATGGGGAAAACTGGTTCGATCAAGTCATCGCGTTGCGGCCCGAACTCATGTTCCTCGTGGAAGCGTCTACGGTTGATCATGCACAGAGTGCGGCAGATCATCCACATGTCTTGATCCAGTACAACGGCTTCATCAATTCTGGAACTCGCCTTGTACGGCTCAATCCTGATCGTTCCTATGTAGAGTTGGTTGCAGGACAGGCTGAACCGTTCGCTGTAGACAACGATGCCTTTGCTCCATTCTCACACACAACCATTGAATCCGGGTTAGAACCGTCGGGCTCATCGGCGCCGAATCGAGATGATTGCATAGCCGCGGCAATCTGCGAGCTTGCTGATCGCACCTGGACAAATAACACCGCCTACCAACTCGACTGGCCACTCAGAACAGAGGAGCCCCCCACACCTGTGGCACAACGGCTCAGGGTCCGGCCAATATACCCGAATCCGGCATCAGGGGAAGCCGCTCTTCGGTGGTGGATCCGCGACAGAGGAGAAATCACGATTACCGTCCGGGATATTGCAGGTCGCCGCGTTGCCCGGCCGTTTGCCGACAAAGTCTGTTCCGGCTCTCACGAACACATCTGGTCAACAACTGATATCCCGTCCGGGATGTATATGGTAACCGTACGATCGGGAAACACCAGAGAAACGCTCCTCCTGGTTGTGATCCGGTAACTGAAGCTTCAAAGTGTTAGATCCGCATTTGTAACCAAGTATCTGCTTCGTAGCCTTCTCAACGGATCCCATAAGAGCTTTCAGCATTCAGCATTCAGCCGTTCGGCTACGCTCATGAACTTTGTCTATCAGCTTCAGTAAAGATAAAATCCTCCTCGGTCTTCCTTTTCAAGAAGACGAGGTAAAAGAAAGAGGGCTTCGCCTGCGCCCATAGTTCCTGAGTACTTTCGTCACTTGCGTCTTCGCCGCTTCTCGGCCGTAACGAAGTGCCGGGGCGAGTCAGGATTACATCTTACTTACGCCAACACCGAGGGAAACAGGAACTTGGTCAAACTCAGAGTCACGACAGAATAGATATATATTTTTAGAATCGATCCATATTGCCTAAATGCATTACCCTCAATATTCCCAATCCTCAATTCGCGGTTACATTCATTTAATGCTTATCAAAGAGTAAATTGGAACTCCAAGCTGTCACCGGTTGCCATCAGGGCTGTCCTATTCGGAAGTCTTATCTCGTTCACACACTCGCCTCCATCCCACAAATCGCCCCAATCTTCCAGCTCATTCAGCGATACTCTGGTGTTGCTGAGGGTATACGTATTGGGTGAAGTTGTCTGACCGCGGATGGTAACTGAAAGTGTATGCTGTCCCGGACCGTCAGTAAAATCCCATAGACCATGAACAGTAGTAGTACTCCTTGGAGGATCAAAAAACGTATCGGAATCAACATCCTCCCGTTCCCCATCGAGGGTCAGTCTATACTTCGTGAGCGTCGAATCACCAACCTCATTCGAGAGGGTAGCGTGAACGACAACACGCCAACCAAAATGACCGTCATCATTGATCGGATCTAAAGGCATATTCATCCCACAGGAAAGCATCATCGCACAGAGAATAATCCCCAGCCACCAGCCGATATACTTCATATGGATATGTTGATGAATTTTAACATCGTATAAAAACGCAGGTATACTCTTGTTATTATGATCTATTTTACCGTCCGCGGGAGATCTGATCTTCTTCGTTTTGTAAGCCATGGTTATCCCCCTGAAAGCTAAAGACATCCTCACCCGTTCCGTAATTTATCGGTCATGAATCGAGGACACAAACGCTTCTGAAACAATGAAGTATTATCGCATTACCTGTGCCGCTAAGAATACGATGTGACAGGTATGTCGGAATGCCTTGTAACATAATGAGTACCAGGATTCACAATTCAATATGATCCGAATTCCTCACGCAATGAGTGGTCTACGACGGTTAACAGTATTGTCTAGAAATGTGTACATTTGTGTTCAAGGGATTGGTTGGAGTCGTTGATGTTAGAAAACCGACATTGTCGAGAGTGGACAACCGGCTGAATGAAATCAGCGCGTGAATTCGATGAATCATTTTATCGTTTGAAATAGTCTATACTATCGGATAAAACAGCGTAGGATATTATCTGAAGCAGACTCTATCCAAATTGATTTTTATACCGGCATCCCCTTGAAGAAAAATACTTGAGTATCTTCGTACTTTTATATATTTTTCCATAGGTTACTGATGGGGGCGTTCATTCGGACGCGGTGTCAGTTCTCAATATCCACATGTGGAGGTATCATGAAAAACCCAAATATCAGTGTGGCATTCGCGGCGGGTCTATGCTTGGTTCTTAATGTGTCTTTCTGTCAAAACTCACCCCCGGAATCAAGTGAAGCCGAGGGCAAAATTGAAACAAGTACCGAAATGTTCGAAGCCAGGTTTACCGGCAGTTACATATATTTCGGTCCTGATACGCTTCAACAACCAAAATGTACCGATTCTTTATCTGCACGTATAATTGTCGATGGACAGGGCAGTTCGAACATTATGGGCGAAATAAAGGTCCACTTCGATTTTTGTGCTAACGAGCAAGGATATTATGGCATCTCATACAGTTATTTCATAGATGATAATAATGATACTCTGTTTGTATCCGGTGAAGGCAGAGTAATGGAAGGTAAGACGGAGGAGCATCCCTCCTTTGTTACCTCCTACTGGCAAGATGATTTTGAAATAATCGGGGGAACCGGCAGGTTTGAAGGAGCAACAGGAAAAGGCAAAACAGATGACTACGATGGCTCGGAAGATCCGTATTCGCACCATTACTGGAAAGGAACTATCACTTTAATTAAAAACCATGAATGAAATAGAAGATAAGAATTTCCGAGGTGATAGTGAATTCCGAAAGAAGGGACTAGAAATTCATGACTCGCAAGCCTCTTCAGTGCGTCCGTCTTCGTGCATTACTTCGCCGGGATAAGTCGTAACGATACCAATCGCTCACCTAAGTGCTCCGTCTCATAAATACGGCTGCATTCGGTCGTCGATACATTCCGGTCGTCTTTG
>Ga0180434_10009413_pt1 | contig 10612 bp, 11 predicted proteins | sample SS_ome_7_FD_132453 | JGI IMG/M metagenome (GOLD analysis project Ga0180434, IMG submission 132453) | Hypersaline lake sediment archaeal communities from the Salton Sea, California, USA - SS_1_D_2 metaG | ecosystem: Environmental > Aquatic > Non-marine Saline and Alkaline > Hypersaline >... | reverse complement strand
GCCACCGTCGTGACCACCAGCACCGTCCCGATCACCCCCATCGACAAACCGGTGGAGATCTCCGGAACGTCGACGTAGCGGCCGCCGTTGACGAAAGGCAGTGAATTCTTGTGCAGCGCGTGCAGCACGAGTTTGACGCCGATGAAGCCCAGGATGATGGCCAATCCCGCCGACAGGTAGACCAGCCGGTCCAGCAGGCCGCCGATCAGGAAGTACAGCTGCCGCAGGCCCATCAGGGCGAAGGCGTTGGCGGCGAAGACGATGTAGGGCTCTTCGGTCAGGCCGTAAATGGCAGGAATCGAGTCCAGCGCGAACAACAGGTCGGTGAACCCGATGGCCACCAGCGCCAGCAGCATCGGAGTGGCCGCCCGGCGGCCGCCGAGCCGGGTGGTGAACCGGTCCTCGTCGTAATCGTCGCTGACCGGAACGAACCGGCGAACCAGCTTCACCAGCCGGCTCTCCCGCTCCTCCTCGGCCTCCCGTTCGTGTCCGCTCTCGCGGGCCAGCTTGAGGGCGGTGAGGATGAGAAAGATTCCGAAGATGTAGAACACCCAACTGAACGCGCTGATCGCGGCGGCGCCCACGGCGATGAAGCCGGCCCGCATGACCAGCGCCATCACGATGCCCAGGAGCAGAAGCTTCTGCTGGTACTTCCGCGGCACCGCGAAGGAGGCCATGATCACCGTGAACACGAACAGGTTGTCCACCGACAGCGCCTTCTCGGTGACGTAGCCGGCGAAGTACTCCGCGCCGTACTGCCCGCCCCAGTACCCCCAGACCACGAAGCCGAACGCGATCGCCAGCCCGATGTAGAAGGCCGACCAGCCGGCCGACTCCCGGAACGTCGGTTCGTGGGGGACCCGGACGTGGGCGAAGAAGTCGAAGACGAACAACCCCAGGATCACGACACAGGTGATGACCCACACCTGCAGGGAGACGGCCATGGCCACCATTATCCTGACGCCAGCCCACCCGGGGTCAGCCGAGTGAGACGGCGCCGGTCACCCGGGACGTGCGAGCCCGCCGCGCGGTGAGCGCGTAACCGGCCCAGGACAAGACCACAGCCAGGAAAACCACCACCTGCACCGGAACCGACGCCGCGGTGGGGTAGACCACCCCGGTGAGGTAGTGGTCGATGAATCCGCCCGGGTCCAACGGCGGCATACCGGCCCGGGACCTCGCCCACCGCTCCAGTTCGGTCAGCGGGCATCCCCAGTGCAGGAACACGCTGCCCGCCCCCCACACCACGGCCGCGATGTGCGCCCAGATGCCGCGCCGCCAGCGCAGCGCGAGGAATCCGCCGACCGGCAGGTAGACCAGGAACGCGAAGTGCACCGCGGCCACCAGCCACACCAGCGCGGTGAACAACGGCCGCATGCCCCGACAGTACCGCCGGGCCCGCCGCAGCGGTCCGCCCCGCTGACGTAGCGTGACCGGGTGGCCCCGCAGGTGCTCTTCGTCCGTAACGACCCGCTGGCACCGGAGGCGCTGCTCGGCGAGGTGTTCACCGAATTCGGCTTCGACGTGGCGACTTTCGACGTGGTTGCCGCCGGCCGGGTCGACGACCCGGCGCACGAGGTCGACTTTCCCGACCCGACCCGCTACGACGCGGTCGTGCCACTGGGCGCCCGCTGGGCGGTCTACGACGAACGGCTGGCCCGGACCTGGGTGGCCGGCGAGGCCGGGATGATTCGCACGGCCATCAACGCCGGCGTCGGCGTGCTGGGAGTCTGCTTCGGGGGCCAATTGCTCGCGGTTGCGCTCGGCGGGACGGTGGCGCCCTCGCCGCGTCCCGAGATCGGCTGGCACGACGTGCACACCACCGATCCCGCCGTGGTGCCGGGCGGCCCGTGGTTCCAGTGGCATTTCGACCGGTTCACCCTGCCGCCGGGCGCCAGAGCCCTGGCCGTCAACGACAACGCGATCCAGGCCTTCGGTTACCGCAGTGCGCTGGCTCTGCAGTTCCACCCCGAGCTGGATCGGGGCCTGCTGGAACGCTGGCTCGCCGACGACGGCGATGCCGACGTCGCCCGGCTGGGGTTGACCGCCGAGGGCCTGCGGTTGCGTTCGGGGGCCGAACTCGACGGCGCTGCGCGGCGGTTACGAGACCTGGTCCGCGGTTTCCTGGGCATGCTCGGCCAGGACCGTCTCCACCAGCCGGACCGCCTCCGGTAACGCCGCCACCACTGCCGGGCTCAACCCCTCGCCGTGCCCGGTCCTGACGGCTCCGACCGTGACGACCACGACCTTCTCCGGTGCGCAGCCCAGCGCCCGCCCCAACTCGAAGGTCTGCTGCAGGTCGAGATCGTGAGAGCTCAGCACCACCGGCCCGGTCAGTTCGTCCAGACTCCACCGCCGGACCCGGCCCGGCCGTCCACCCACGGCGGCGTCGACCACGACAGCCAGGGACGCTCCGGCCCAGGCCTCCAGCAGGGCCGCGCATTCGGTCACCTCCGGCACCACCCGTACCCCGGGGCGGACGGACGCGCCGGCCCGCTCGGCCACCGCCGGTCCCAGACCGTCGTCGCACCGGAAGCGGTTGCCGATGCCGATCACCACGGCGTTCAACGACGGCGCACCGTGAGGGTCAGGAAGTGCGTCGCGCAGGAGATGCACGGGTCGTAGTTGCGGATGGCCCGCTCGCACAGCGACGTCAGCTCGCCATCATCGAGGCCGGCGCCGGCGAGCACGACCTTGCCCAGATCGCCCTCGATGGCGGCCTGGTTCTGCGAGGTGGGCGGGACGATCGTCGCACCGGTCACCAGGCCGTCCGAGTCGATCTCGTAGCGGTGGTAGAGCAGGCCGCGGGGGGCCTCGCTGACTCCGTGGCCCACCCCCGCACGCGGTTCGAGGTCGACGAACGGGCGGCGCGGCGGTTGGTACTCGTCGAGGATCCGCAGCGCCTCTTCGACCGCGTAGACCACTTCGACCGCGCGAACGATGATGCTGCGGAACGGGTTCCGACATTCGGTGCCGAGCCCCGCCGCCCGCGCGGCTTCCCGCGCCAGCGGAGAGAGCTGGTGGTGGTTGAGGGTGTAGCGGGCCAGCGGTCCGGTGAGATGCGGGCGGCCGTCGAGGGTGGCGTGCAGCGCGGTGGAGTGCGGCACCTGGGTTTCGCGGACATGCTCGGTGAAACGGTCGATGCCGAACCCCGGCCCGGCGCTGCGGGCGATCGTGCCATCCTCGATGGCGTAGCGCTCGCCGGTCAGCGCCAGCATCTCATGATCGACACGCAGGTCGGGGAAGTCGAATCCGGCGACCCAGCTGACGGTGGCGAGCGCGTCGTCGAGGGCGGCGCGCAGCTGCTCGGCCATCAGCGCCATGTCTGCCCGGGACGGGACGGAGTAGAAGCCGCCGACCCGCACGTTGATCGGGTGGATCGAGCGGCCGCCGACCAGTTCCATCAACCGGTTGCCGGCCTTCTTGAGCGCAAGACCACGCTCCACCTCGCGGCGGTGCTCGCGGGCCACCGTGATGATGTCGGGCGCTCCGAGGAAGTCCGGCGCGTGCAGCATGTAGATGTGCAGCGCATGGCTGTGGATCCACTCGCCGCAGTACAGCAGCCGGCGCAGCGCCATCAGGTCGGGGTCGAGGGCCACCCCGCACAGCGACTCGATGGCATTGCAGGCGCTGACCTGGTAGGCCACCGGGCAGATCCCGCAGATCCGGGCGGTCAGATCCGGCGGCTCGGTGTAGGCGCGGCCGCGCAGGAAGGCCTCGAAGAAGCGGGGCGGTTCGTAGATGTTGAGCTCGACGACCTCAGGGACTCCGTCGCGCAATTCGACGTGCAGGGCGCCCTCACCCTCGACTCTGGTCAGGGCACCGACCCGAATGGTGCGGGCCGTACCCGGGGCGCTGCGGGCCGGGCCGGTCATGGCGCGCCCCGGTCGGCGTGGAAGTCAGCGACGTTGAACGTCGCGAACGCCCGGTCGACGTCGCCACCGGACATTCCGTCGCGCCGCAGCAGCGGGATCATCGCGCCCATGTTGGGTGTCGCGGCGGGGCCGAAACAGCCGTAGCAGCCGCGGTGGTGGCGCGGGCACAGCGCACCGCAGCCGGCGTGGGTGACCGGGCCCAGGCAGGCGATCCCCTCGGTGACGGTCACGCAGCTCACCCCGGAGCGTTTGCACTCGGTGCACACCGTCGCCGAGGGAAGCCGCGGCTTGCGCCCCACCAGCAGTGCGGCCAGGGTGTCGAGCAGCTGGCCGCGGTCGATCGGGCAGCCGCGCAGTTCGTAGTCGACCGGGACGTGCGCCGACGGGGGGGTCGAGGTGGCCAGCGTGCTGATGTAGTCCGGGCGGGCGTAGACCACCGAGGTGAACTCGGCCACGTCGGCGAAGTTGCGCAGCGCCTGGATGCCGCCGGCGGTGGCGCAGGCGCCGATGGCCACCAGAGTCCCGGACTGCTCGCGGATCTCCCGGATGCGGTGCTCGTCGGTTGGCGTGGTGATCGACCCCTCGACCAGGGAGACGTCGTAGGGTCCGCCCACCATGGCGCTGGAGGCTTCGGCGAAGACGGCGATCTGGACCTGCTCGGCCAGGGTGAGCAGTTCGTCCTCGCAGTCCAGCAGGGTCAACTGGCAGCCGTCACAGGAGGCGAACTTCCATACCGCGAGGCTGGGCATCTACAGCTCCTTCGCTTCCAGCAGGGGCGCTGCGACGTCGAAGCCCACCACTGGGCCGTCCCGGCACAGCAGCAGCGGTCCGAGTTGGCAGTGTCCGCACCAACCGATACCGCACTGCATGTTTCGTTCCAGCGAAACCCGGATGTCCCCGGGCGCGAGTCCTTTGGCGAGTAGGGCCTGCGCCCCGAATCGCATCATCGCTTCCGGCCCGCACAGGAAGCCGGTGGTCCGCTCCGGCTGGAGGCTCAGCCGGCGCAGCGGCTCGGTGACAAAGCCGGTCTCCCCCGACCATCCCTGAATCGGAACATCGACGGTCACATGGGTTTCCAGCCGCGGATCACGGCGCCAGCGATCGATTTCCCCGGCGTAGAGGAAGTCGCGCTGCGCGCGTGCTCCCGCGATGAGCACGACGCGTCCATAACGTTCGCGTTCGGCCAGCGCCCCGAGCAGTACCGGGCGCAGGGGTGCCAGGCCCACACCCCCGGCGACGATGACGAGATCACGGCCGGCCGCCGCCTCCAGTCCCCAGCCGGTACCGAACGGACCCCGCACCCCGACAGTGGATTCCGGCTGGGCCGCGCACAGCGCGGCGCTGACCGCTCCCACCGCGCGGATGGTGTGGATCAGGGATCCATCCCCGGGAATGCCACTGAGCGAGATAGCCACCTCGCCGACGCCGAAGGCGTAGAGCATCATGAACTCGCCCGGCACCGGCGTGGCGAGGGCGGCCTGCTCCGGCTCCAGGCGCAGGGTCACCGAGTCGGCGTTCTCCACCACCCGCGACGTCACCCGGTAGGGCAGCGGGACCATCGCGCCCGCCTGCTCGACGGGCGGGCGCGTCACGGTCTCAGTCATCGCGGTCCCCGTCCTGCCCGGCAAGCCCCGCCAGTGTCGACATCTCCTCGGTGATGTCGATCCCGGTGGGACACCAGGCGATACAGCGCCCGCACCCCACGCACCCGGAACTGCCGAACTGGTCATGCCAGCTGGACAGCTTGTGAGTCAGCCAATGCCGATAGCGCGAGGCCCCGGATTGGCGGACCGGGCCTTCGTGGATGAAGGTGAAGTCGAACTCGAAGCAGGACGCCCACTCAGTCCACCGTTCGGCGTGCTCTCCGGTCAGGTCGGTGACGTCGGAGGTGCTGGTGCAGAAGCAGGTCGGGCAGACCATGGTGCAGTTGCCACAGGTCAGACACCGGCTTGCGACCTGGGCCCAGTGCGGTGACTCCCGGGACTCGATGAGCAGCGTTCGCAGGTCGCCCTCGGGCATGGCGCGCCCCATCATGGTCTCGGCGGCCCGCACGGACTCGGCGGCGGCGGTGCTCTCGGCGGGTTCGGCAGGGCGGTGCGGGACGGCGGCGAGCACCTCGGCACCCTCGGCGCTGCCGGCCTCGGCCAGGTAGGAGACCACCGGACCGTCCACCCGTTCGGTGAGCACCAGGTCGGCGCCGGGTCCGCAGCCCGGCCCGGTGCCCATCGACGCGCAGAAACACAGACCGCCCGGTTCGGTGCAGTTCACCGCGACCAGGAAAGCCCCGTCGCGCCGCCGGGCGTAGCTGCCGTCGGGATGGCTGCCGCCGACCAGCACCCGGTCCAGAACGCCGATCGCCGACAGGTCGCAGCCGCGGACCCCGAAGAAGGCGTACCTCGACGACGGCTCACCCGTCCCGGCGCCGTCGGAACCGGAGGTCCAGACCCGCTGCCGTTGCGGATGCAGGAACTGTTTCCAGGACTGCGGACCCGCGGAGTGCCCGAAGGCCGCCGCGTCGTCGCGGCGGCGCAGCCGGTAGGTTCCCGGGGCGACGTCGACTCCCCAGCCGTACGGCAGGTCCTCGGCGCTCTCGATCTCGTCGAGGACGATGGCCGCGCCCCGAACCACCGGGCCGACCACCCGCAGGCCTCGGCGGCGCAGTTCGGCGATGAGCGCACCCAGGCCCGCCGCGTCGATCACCACCGGATCATCGGGTGCCATGGCTCCATCGTGCCCCAACCCGTCGCCGATGGCAGGCCCTAAGGGAGCCTGGCGCCGGGCCTTAGAGTCACATTCCCCGTGCCGGCGGATCAGGAGATCACACCGGTGGCGGGATCATGCCCCAGTTGGTGGGCCAGGGCGTCCTCGACGGTGCCGTGCCGGAACCGGTGGCCGAGTGCGGCCAGCTTGGCCGGGACCACCCGCTGGTCGGCCTCGGCGAGTTCCTCAGCACCCTGACGGCCCAACAGAATCCTAGGTCCGATCGCCGGGACCGGAATCAGCGCCGGGCGGTGCAGCACGGCGGCCAGAGCCTTGGTGTAGTCGGCGTTACGCACCGGTGCCGGGCCGACGGCGTTGACCGGGCCCGACAGCCGCTCGTCGTAGAGAGCGCGGTAGTAGACGTCGAGCAGGTCGTCGATACCGACCCAGGACAGCCACTGCCGGCCGCTGCCCAGCCTGCCTCCCAGGCCCGCGGCGAACAGCGGGCGCAGCAGTCTGAGTGTTCCCCCCGCGGCCGCCTGAACGATCCCTGTTCGCACCGTCACCACACGCAGACCGTCCTCGGCGGCGGAGGCGGCAGCCGCCTCCCAGTCCGCGACGACATCGGCCAGGAAGCCCTCGCCGCGCGGGCTGTCCTCGTCGAGGATCGTGTCGCCGCAGTCGTGACCGTAGTAGCCGATCGCCGAGGCGCTGACGAAGGCCCGCACCCCGGGCGTGCGTGCGGCCAGGTCGGCCAGCCGCCGGGTCGGCTCGATCCGGGAGTCGCGGATGGCGCGTCGATGAGCCTCGGTGAACCGGCCGGCGATCGACTCCCCGGCCAGGTGCACCACCGCGTCGACCCCGTCGAGCAGCCCGGCGGAGGGTGCCGCCGGATCCCAGGCCCGTTCGCCGGGACTGCCGGTGTCCCGGCGAACCAATCGGATGACCCGGTGGCCGCCGGTGGTCAGGAAGGCGGCCAGCGCGGTGCCGACCAGACCGGAGGATCCGGTCACCGCCACCGTCAACGGGTCGAGACCGGCCCGTTGCGCATCGCGGTGTGCGGCGAGGTCCTCGGCCAGTTGCCGGTGCCGGTAGGCGAACGTCGAGCGCAGGGCCGCGCCGGGCACGGTGGTGTCGACCTGGTCGTGGACGCGGGTGGCCTCAGAGCCCACCTCGCTGAACCGATGGGTGTGCCGCCACCAGCCGATGATCCTGGGCGGCAGGGTCATCAACCCGTCGGAGGACAGTGCGTCGACGAACTGATGCGGCGGGTGATAGCCGGCCGGATCGTGCTGGGCCACCCAGCGCATACCGCCGGGCAGTCCCAGAACGGCTCGGCCATCGGCTAGCGACTCGGTCTCCTTGACCACGCGCATGGGCTGCCATGGCGGTACCAGCCTGCGCATCGCCCCCGGCCGGGTGTGCCAGGCCCACACTTCGCCGATCGGATGCTCGACGGTGCTGGCGTATTCGATACCCACCGGTGCTCAGCGGTCCCTTCCGGGCCGGGTCATCAACGAGGGCCGGTCGCTGAGTCGTCGTCGGAGGAATCCGGGGCCTCTTCGGCGGCCTCCTCGGCGGCCTCTTCGTCGCCCTCGACGGTGTGCATGGCCGCGTCTTCAGCCGCCGCCGGGTAGTCGGGCTCGTCGTCGCTGAAGGTGTCGTAGTCCGGCTCGTCGTGCACGACTTCCTCGGGGTGGTCCTCGGCGGCCATCTCGGCGGCGATCTCAGCCTCCTCGGCGGCGATCTCAGCCTCCTCGGCGGCGATCTCAGCCTCCTGGGCGGCCGACTCGGCCTCGGTGCTCTCCTCGGCGGTGAGCACTTCCGTCACCGCCCCGTCGGCTACTGCCCCGTCGGACACTGCCCCGTCGGAGACCGTGTCGTCCGCCACCGCCTCGTCGGTGACAGCCTGGTCCCGCCGGCTCTGACGTTCCCTGATGGCATCGGCCACCAGCAGAAGGACCCCGACAGCGCTGGCCGCGATGCATATCCAGGCCAGCAACTCATTGCCGGTGAGTACCGCGGCGATCAGCGCTGACAGCCCGACGACGGCGAGCACGAGCGCCACGATCAGCATCGGCCGGCCTCCTGCGGGGTCTGATCTCAGCTGTGATTGAGGGGATCAGGCTGTCAGTACTGGTATCCGGCATCGCCGGACTCGGTCGGTGCCGCCGAACCGCGCTGCCCGAGCTCCTCGAGCTGAGACTCCAGGTAGGTCTTCAGCCTGGTGCGGTACTCGCGCTCGAAGGTGCGCAGCTGCTCGAGCCGGCCCTCCAGCACGGTGCGCTGCTGGTTGATGTTGTTCATCACCTCGGCGTGCTTGCGCTCGGCGTCGGCCTGGAGGATCTCGGCCTTCTCCTGAGCCTGGCGAACCTGGTTCTCCGAGCGGCTCTGGGCGTCGGCGAGCATGGCGTCGGCCCGCTGGCGGGCCTCGTTGACCGTCGTCTCGGCGATGTAGCGGGCCTCGGAAACCATCTGGTCGGCGTTGGCCCGGGCATCGTTGATCATCGTCTCGGCATCCGTGCGGGCGGTGCTGGTCAGACGGTCTGCGGTGTCCTGCGCGAGGCTGAGCACCCGCGCCGCCTTGGCCGCCTGCTCCTCATTGAGCGCTGCGTTGCCCTCCTCCGGCGGGGCCGGTGGGGGCATGACCGGTTCGGGCTGGTACAGCGGAATGGCCTGGGTGGCCTGCATCCCGCCGGCCCGTGCCGAAGCGAGTTCGGCGTCGAGTTCGCTGACCCGTTGGCGAAGGTCGGCGTTCTCCTCGACCAGCCGGGCCAACTCGGTCTCGACGAGGTCGAGGAAGGCGTCCACCTCGTCCTCGTTGTAACCACGCTTGCCGATCGGCGGCTTGCTGAAAGCAACGTTGTGCACGTCGGCCGGTGTGAGTGGCATCGTGTGCCCCTTCCAATTCGGGACGGTTCAAGACCGCTTGTCAGATCTGCTCGTGCCTTCAGAGCGTGGTGGACCTGTACTGTAACTGGCGTCCATCCTGTCACACCAGACCCGCCGGTTGCGCCAGAGCGGGGATTTTACCCAGGAATCTCTCGCGACGGGCCGGCCCATCGGGTTCGGCCCGGGGTGCGAGGGATCCGGTCAGGCGGCCGCGGCGGCGGCGCCGAAGGCGGCGTTCATCCCGATGAATGCCAGCAGCAGCAAGACCATGATCGAGAAATCCAGCCGGACCGAGCCGATGGTCAGCTGCGGGATTATCCGTCGGAGCAGCTTCACCGGCGGGTCGGTGACGGTCATGATGATCTCCAGGATCACCACGGTGACTCCCTGCGGGTGCCAGTCCCGGCTGAAGGACCGGATGAACTCGACGACGATCCGGGCGATCAGCAGCAGCCAGAACAAGAACAGGGCAAAGCCCAGCACCTGGAATAACAGCGCCAAGGGGAAGCCGGTCCTATCTGTCGGCGTGACGGGACGGCGTCAGCCTACCCACTTGTGCGGCGGCCCGCCCGCGAGCCCACCGGTCACCCTCACTGATAGCTGTAGAAGCCGGCCTCGGCGATCCGGCGGCGTTCCTCGGCCGTGACGTCGACGTCGGGCGGCGCGAGCAGGAAGACCTTCGTCGCGACCTTGTCGAACGACCCCCGCAGCGCGAATGCCAGGCCGGCGGCGAAGTCCACCAGCCGCTTGGCGTCGGCGTTGTCCATGGAGACCAGGTCCATGATCACCGGCTGGCCGTCCCGGAAACGCTCACCGATGGTGCGGGCCTCGCTGTAGTCCTTGGGCCGCAGGGTGGTGATCTTCGACAGCGGGCTGCCCTCCTCGAAGAGCATCGCCATCCTGCGCGGGTCCATCGCCAGGGCGCCGCGGGTGGAGCCGCGCAGCGGGGCGAACCGGGATCGGGGCATATCGTGCGGATGCTCGAACTCCCGGGGCCGGAACCGCGCGTCGTCGTAGCCGGGACGGAACCCGCCGGTAGGCGGATAGTCCGGGTCGCGATCGTCGTAGTCGTGGTCGTCGCGGAACTCGTAGCGGCGGTCGTACCCGTCGTCGAACCGGTCCGGCCGGCGGGCGGGGCCGCCGCG
>Ga0180434_10009412_pt1 | contig 10613 bp, 12 predicted proteins | sample SS_ome_7_FD_132453 | JGI IMG/M metagenome (GOLD analysis project Ga0180434, IMG submission 132453) | Hypersaline lake sediment archaeal communities from the Salton Sea, California, USA - SS_1_D_2 metaG | ecosystem: Environmental > Aquatic > Non-marine Saline and Alkaline > Hypersaline >... | reverse complement strand
TGCTCCCGGCCGGACAAGCCGGCCGGGCCACACATCAGCGGAGCGATAGCATGCGGCGCGGCGAGGGGAAAGTCAAGCGGACAGGCGGGAGGCCAGGCACACGGGCGGCCGGGCAAGCGGCTACAGGAGGCGTTCCATGAAGGCTTCGCGCAGGGCGGTGCCGGCGGCCCCCTGGACGGTCTCGGTCTCGTGTTCTTCGACGACCTGGAACCCCAGCCGCTCGAAGAGCGGGACGTTGCCGGTCTCGCGCATCGTCGCCAGCGTCAGGCGCCGGGCCCCGCGCTCGCGGGCCAGGCCGGCGGCGGCCTCGACCAGCCGGCCCGCCACGCCGCGGCCCTTGTAGTTCGGGTCCACGTACAGGCCGACCAGGTGGACCCGCTGGCCGTGATGGGCCAGGCTGGCGGCACCGATGACGGCCTCGTCGAGCGTGGCGACGAGTTGAACGCGTTCGCGGCGGCCGGACCGGTTCCAGCGGGCGTCGGATCGGACCTGGTAGACCTTGCGGATCCCCTCGTTGACGCGCCGGGCCAGAAGGGCAGTTTCCGGGCGGTGCTGAGGCTCCGCCTCGCGCACTTCGATCATTGACCGTTCTCGTCTGCGGCAAGGCGGATAGGAGGGACGCCTGCCGACCGCCCCCGTGAGATGATACCGAGGAATCCTACGCGCGCCGGGCGGAGGTTCAAGGGAAAAATCGGCCGGGCGCTACCGCCGCACCGGCAGGCGGACGATCGTCTTCAGGCGTTCGGGCGGCACGCGGCGCGGATCGTTCATGTAGATCTCGTGATGCCTGCCGTCCGGCGTGCACCTTTCCTCGGCGACGAACGCCAGGAGCCGCTCGACGGCGGGGCCCACCGCGTCGTACGGCCCAACGTGCAGCAGTTGGGCGGCCAGGCCTTCTTCGAGCCGGTCCAGGCGGACGGACGCCAGGCCCGGCGGGTCCTTCTTCTCGCGGACCGTCCGGCGGGCGGCCTCGACCCTGTCGGCGGTCACGGCGTCGGGCTGGGCGACCATGAGCGTCCACCGGCACTCGTCGCGGCGGTTCTCGCAGAACGCCGACGGGTCATCGGCCCACCACAGGCACTCCAGGGGCATGACCTTCCAGTCCGTGCCGCCGCCCATCTTCGAGGCGAACTTCATCGTGTACGCCAGGCCGTACAGCGGATCGATGGCCTGCGGGAACGCCGGCCCGGCGGGGTCGCCCCGGCCGTCGATCATCAGGTACGCCAGCGGCGGGACCTCGACGAGGGCCGGCTTCTTGGCCGAGGCCTTCCAGACCTTCGGGAACTGTCTGCTCAAATCAATCTTGTCCATGCGACGCGCCCTGTTCCCGCGCTGCTGCTTCCCGCGGGGCCCGTTCGGGCGCGGCGGGTGCGGACGCGCGGGTGCCACGGTTTGCTTGCCAAACCGTGCGGCGACCCAGTCAACACGGATTGCGAGCAATCCGTGGCACCCGACGGGCGGCGCTATTTCTCCTGCTCGAGGACCTTGCGGCGAAACGCCTCGACCTCCATGCCGCGCACGTGGGCGATCTGCCCGTCGCTGAGCGGCGTGGGGTTGCCGGCGAGGATGGCGGCCAGTTGGAGTTCGGCCCCGTCCTCGATGATGAGCATCTTGTTGTACGCGTCGCGCCAGTTGATGCCGAGCGTCAGGAACCCGTGGTTGCGGAGGCTGACGGCATTGGTGCCGTCGGAGACGGCCTTGGCGACGGCCTCGGCGATCTCGGTGCTCGATGGCCGGATGAACGGCAGATACGTGATGTGATCGACATAGGCGATAAAGTCCGGCGTGAACGGGAGGATCTCCATCCCGCCCGCCACCAGGCCGGTGGCCTTGGGCGGATGGGCGTGGCAGACGGCATGCATCTCGGGCCGGGCCTTCAGGCACATCAGGTGCATTTCCCACTCGCTCGTGGGCCGCGGGCCCGAGAGCAGCCGGCCCGTCTCGATGTCGACGACGGACCAGGCGTCGTCGGGGACGCGGTCGACGTCGTACCCGCTGGGCTTGCAGAGCATGCGGTCGCCGTCGCGGACGCTGTTGTTGCCGCCGGGGCCGACCACCAGGCCCCGCTGCATCATGAGGCGGCCGAGTTGCTTGAGGTCGTCGAGGGCTGACATCGGTGCGTCGTCCTTTCGCGTTGGAGGAACGGGTGCGGGGGTCCGCAGGGCGTACCACTATGCCGCCGCGGCGGGGGCGTGTCAATGCATTTAGGGGGCGACGCGGGACGCGCCCGAGCCCGGCACACAAACAACACGCGCCGCGCGTTCCGGCACGTGGGTGCCACGGTTTGCTTGTCAAACCGTGCGGCGACCCGGTCAACACGGATTGCGAGCAATCCGTGGCACCCGCACGGCAGCGCGGGCGCGACACGTCGTGCCCCTACGGTTGCGGCTCGAACGCCGGCCTACGGCGCCGGAGGCGGTTCGGGCGGAGGCAGTTCGGTGGCTGCCGGGGGGGGCGGCGGCGGCGGTGGCGGCGGCAGCGGCGCGATGTCGGCCGGCGTCTGGCCGGGCCCGTAGCCCGCCAGGGCGTACAGGCGGCCGTCCTGGCTCCCGATGATGACCACGCCGTCGGCCACGCATGGCGACGAGTGGATATCCTTCTCGGTCCGGAACTTCCACATCACCGCCCCGGTGCGCGCGTCGGCGGCGTACAGGTGGTCGTCCTCGCTGCCGACGAACACCATGCCGCCCGCCACCGCGGGGGAGGAGCGGACGTCGTCGTCGGTCCGCATCTTCCACAGGATGCGTCCCTCGGCCACGTCGATGGCGTAGAGGTGGTCGTCGTTCGAGCCGACGTAGAGCACGCCGTCGGCGTAGGCGGGGGACGAGCGGATGTCGTCGTCGGCCTTGAACAGGCCCTTGGCCTCGCCGGTGACGGCGTCGCGGGCGTAGAGGTTGCCCTTGTTGTCGCCGACGTAGACGACGCCCTCGGCGACGCAGGCGGTGGATTCGATGTCGCCGTCGGCCTTCAGGCTCCACCGCTGGGTGCCGGTGAGGGCGTCGACGGCGAAGAAGTGGCCCTTGGTGTCGCCGACGTACACCAGGCCCCCGGCCACGGTGGGGCCGGCCTTGATGCCGCCCTCGGCCTTGAACCGCCAGCGTTCGACGCCGGTGGCCGCATCGGCCGCGTACAGGTGCTCGTCGTCGCTGGCGAAGTAGACGAGGCCGCCCTCGACGGCCGGGGAGGAGGCCACGTCGCCGTCGGTCTTGAACCGCCATCGCTCGGTGCCGGCCACAGCGTCGACGGCGTACAGGTATTTATCATTCGATCCGACGAACACCAGGCCCCCGGCCACGGCGGGGGAGGAGGCGACGTCCTTATCGGTCTTGAAGCGCCACCGCTCGACGCCGGTCCGCGCGTCGATGGCGTACAGGTAATCGTCGTTCGAGCCGACAAAGATCAGGCCGCCGCTCGCGACCGGGGAGGACTCGATGCGGTCGTCGGCCCGGAACTGCCAGAGGCGCTGGAGGATCCGCGGCACAGGCGGCGGCGGATAGCGGCCGGTGCGGGCCGCATCGGACCGGAACATGACCGGCACCGCGCCGGGGGCGGTTCCGGGCACGGCCGGCGGCAGCGTCTCGAGGGCGGGCGGGCCGGGCGGCAGCGTATCGAGGGCGGGCGCATCGGGCGGAGGGATCTCGGCCGCCCACGCGGTCCCTGGCACGGCCACCAGCAGGAGAAACGCGGCGAGGTATCGCATGACGGGCCTCCGGCGACTGAAGTCCAAAGTCGAAAGTCCACAGTCCAAAGTCGAAAACGGCAACGGCGAGGCCTCGTTCCAGCGACATCGACCTGCCTCGTCCGTTGGACGGCGCAGGCAGAGCCCTATTCATCGGCCCCGTGCGCGGCCGAGCCTGCCACGGCGCAGCCGAAGGCGAAGTCCGCTCGCCGGGGCGGGCCGGGCCGGCGGCTCGGGTCACGCCGCCTTGCGCAGCCGCCGGGCGAACAGCGTCAGCCAGATGGCGACCGCCAGCACGGCAAACAGGCCCAGTTTGAACGCCCCGAAGAACCACAGGGTGACCCACTGCATCTCGGACCACGTCACGTCGCCGCCCCACAGGGTCCGGACCCACTCCATCCGCGTGTAGACCAACCCCAGCCACAGGACGTACGTGACCGTCATCCAGATGACCAGGATCAGCAGCAGCATCCACGTGGCGCCGGCGGCGGCGCGGATGCGTTTCTCGAGCGGCTCGCTCATGGTCGGCCTCCCTGTGCGCCGGGCGCGCGGCAACCGGGAACGAGAGGTTGCGGGCGCCCGGCCTCCCCCCTTACTATACCATGGTGGCGGAGGGGGCGGAAGGAGCCGATCATGACGGCGCGCCGGTCGGCCCGGGGCGGCGCCTCGGGCGCGGCCCCCAAGGCGAAGGTCGGCGGCGAGGAATCGCTGGAGGCCCGGCGCGACCGGGCCGGCGAAATCGCCCGGCGCCTCATCGACACCTATCCCGACGCCCGCTGCCGCCTGAACTACGACTCGCCGTTCCATCTGCTGGTGGCCGCCATCCTGGCCGCCCAGTGCACCGACGACAAGGTCAACGAGATCACGCCGGACCTGTTCGCCGAGGCCCCCGCCCCGCAGGACCTGGCCGACATGCACTGGAAGCATCTCGAATCCCTCATCCGCCCGACCGGCTTCTACCGCAACAAGCGCAGGAGCCTCCAGGGCATGGCCGAGGCCCTGGTCGAGAAGCACGACGGCAAGGTGCCCCGCGACATGGACGCCCTGACCGCCCTGCCGGGCGTGGCCCGCAAGACCGCCAACATGATCCGGGCCGTGGCGTTCGACCTGCCGGGCCTGATCTGCGACACGCACTTCATCCGCCTGAGCGGGCGGCTGGGCCTGACGGAGACCGACCGGCCGGAAAGGATCGAGCGGGACGTGGCCGACCTGCTGCCCGAGAAGCAGTGGTCGGCGTTCAGCCACGCGATGCTCTTTCACGGGCGGGCCGTGTGCCAGGCCAAGAAGCCCGCCTGCGACGCATGCATCGTGGCCGACCTGTGCCCGTCGGCGTACCGGTTCCCGCACTTCCGGGAGGACGCGGGCGGCTGAGCGGTCCCCCGGCTCGCGCTGCGGGCCGGCCGCTCCGCCGTGCTGCTGTAGAACCTTGAGCCTTGAACCGCCGTTGACGTTGGACCTTGGACTTGCGACGTTGGACTTGCGACGTTGGACCGCCGTTCAGGGGGATCGGTCATGAAACCGACCTGGGCATTCAGCAGCGCAACGGTCCGGACCACCGACTGGCCCGAGGAGTTCGCCCTCCTCCGCCGCTTCCGCTGGAAGGCCGTCCATTTGTGGTACGACAAGATGAAAGGCTGCCTGGAGAAGGGCGCCACGTGCGATGAACTGGGCCGGCAACTGCACGACGCCGGCATCGAACCGGTCGGCCTGGCGCCCGGCGTGGTCTGGACGCCCAGCACCGGCCACGACCCGCGCCTGGAACGCGACGAACTGCTCCAGCGGATGGACGTGGCGGTGGCGCTGGGGGCGCCGTCGCTCTCGGTGGCCGCCGTCGGCAAGACGCGCGGCGACCTGGCCGTCGAATACCGCCACCTGGCCGACAAATTGCGCGGCGTGGCCGAACTGGCCGAGGCCCGCGGCCTGCGCCTCAACCTGGAGTTCATCGCCGGCGCCGACGTCGTCGGCACGATGGGATCGTGCATGGAACTCATCGCGATGATTGATCATCCCGCCGTCGGCATGGTCCTGGACGTGTGCCACTACTACGCCAGCGCCAGCCACGTGGAGGAACTGGCGCGCCTGCCCAAGGGCCGGCTGTTCCTGGTCCACGTGGGCGACGTGCCCGACCGGCCCATGGAGGCCCTGAGCGGCGAACACCGGTGCTTCCCCGGCGACGGCCGCATCGCCGTGGCCGACCTGGTCCGCGAAATCCACAAACGGACCCGCTACAAGGGGCCCTGGTGCCTGGAACTGGTCGACCGCGACATCTGGGCCATGGACGCCCACGACGTGTTCAAGAAGGCCTCGGCCGCGCTGAAGAAGGTGGAGAAGCAATTGGCGTGAGGGGGCGCGGCCGCGCCGCCTTCTCAATCCGAAATCCGAAATGGTGTTCCGCCCCTCTCGGCGTTGACACGCGGCCCAAGCGCGGTATAATGTGCACCGTCGGGCGGCCGACCCTCCCAACGCCGGAAACCGGCAGCCCGGCCGACCGCCTTGCCCTTGCGGCGAGGCCGCCGTACCACCATCCGGGTGGGGGCATAGCTCAGTTGGGAGAGCGCTTGCATGGCATGCAAGAGGTCCGGGGTTCGAATCCCCGTGCCTCCACCAGTTTGTTATGTAGATTCGTGCACCCGCTTGCAGCGGCCTGAAATGCCGGTTCTTCCCCATCCCCTTCGTCAGCGTTGCACACTGTTTCCGGCATTTCACGTTCTTGCTGCGCCGCTTTTTGCGCCGCGCCCTGCGCCCGTTCGTAGTCGGCTTCGGTCACAGAGAGGTAATGCTTCCGGGCGATCTCCGGCGAGTGCCCCAGCCATGCCGCCGCCACGTGCGCCGGGTGCTTCGCGACAAGTTCCGTCGCCCGTGTCGCCCGCAGGTTGACAAACAGTTTCTCCCACGGTTCCACGCCCGCCCTGGTGAGGGCACGCAGGATCACCTTCCGGTAATGCTGATTGGCCGTGTTCTCGGGGTACTGGGGGCAGCAATACACGGCCCCGTCCTCGGCCGCCTCAAACGCCTCGCGGAACGGCCCGGCCAGTTCCTCAAAGATCGGCACCACGCGAACGGCCTTGCCGTCGTGCTTCGCGGTCTTTCGGGCATGGACGGTGAAGCGGCCCCGCTCCCACGAAACGTCACCCCACGTCAGGGCGGTCACCTCGGACGGCACGCGCAGACCGCCCCACCGGGCCAAGGCGAACGCCAGACGCCACGCCGGCGACGGCAGGGCGTCCATGATGGCCTGCGCCGTCTCGGGCTTCACGAAATGGAACCGCGGTTCCGTGTACTTGCCCGCCTTGACCTCGATGAAGGGATTGTCGCGGAGCAGCCGCCGCTTGATTGCCGCCCGGAAGAAGTGCCGGGCCATGCCGCAGCGCCGCCGGGCCGTCCCTTCGGAAAGCGGGGGTTCCCGCTTCGTCCGCAGCCAGATGCTGAAATCCTCAGCATCGCCGGGGCCGATGGCGTCAAGCGGCCGGTCGGCTCCGAAGTAGCCGACAAGGTCGGCTTCGACCTGGCGATAGATGATCTGTGTGCCGCGGGCCACGTCGCCGCGGCCCTCGATGTAGCGCTTCAGCCACGCCCCAAGGCAGGGCGCACCGCCCGAGGAGTCGGCCAGGCCGCAGACCGCCAGGCGCTCCCGCAGACGGCCCGTCAAGCCGGTCAGCCACTCGGCCGTTGACGGGGGTAGGGCCAGGCTGTGCATCCGGGCGTTGACGAGGTGCTCGACGTGGCGCTTGACCTCTTCGGCCACGGCCTTGGTCACCCGGCCGAGGCGTACCCGTCGCCGCTTCCCGTCCGGGCAGATCACCAGGACCGCCCGCGTACCGTTCTTCGACGTGCTCACGCTTGCCATCGCCTTACCCTTTCCGCTTACGCTTGCGCCGGAGTGCAACCTCCAGACCGAGATAGTCAGCCAAGGCCTCAAGAGCCTCGATGCTGAGGCCTCGCTTCCCGCTCATCAGAAGCGAGAGGCGGCTTTCGGATATGCCGGTGTCCTTGGCGATCCGATACCGGGTCTTGTCGCTCTCTTCAATGGCCTGCCGGATTTGGTCGAGGATGTTGGCCATGACACCCGAATCATACCCCGTACCTTTCCAGGAGTCAAGTATATTCTGCCGGCGTCTTTGCGGGCAGACGCTGGGGAGAAGTAATCCGCAGAGGTTTTCAGACTCTGATGTCGGTGCCTCACTGCCTCGATCATGCAGTCGCCCCGTCCCGTAGATGGCCAAGTTCGATGAACCTGGCCACCTATAGGCGCAGGCTCGATTCAACCCGCCGGAAACGCGCGTTTCTGAGCCGCCGGCCCATAGATGGCCAAGCCGCTCGTATACGGCCGGCCCGTCATAGGTGGCCAAGTTCTCCCGGTGGCCGTCTATGGTGATTCCGACAGCGACCATCGCCATTCCCCTCCACGTCCAAACCCGCTCCGTTGGGCAGTCACACCCAACTTCTTCTTCGCCCGCCTGATGGTCTTCTCCGCGTGCCCACATTCGCGGCCTGCACGAAGGATTTCGCTTTGGGGTCGCGGCCCATCGGCAAGTTCGGACCGGAGAAAGTCGATGGCCTCGGTCAAGGACTCCGGGTCCGGGCCGGGCGTCCCGTCCGTGTACCCTCCGAGCACCGTATCGGCATCCACGCCCTCAACCGGCCCGGCCTCCCATGCAATGACCGGCACCCCTTGGGGGTCAGGGCGGATGCCGAAGGCCAAGACCGGCGCGGGGGCGCTCAGGTTCCCCTTGACCGGCACCAGCAGGCGCCGGGGGCCGGTCGGGTTCGCCGGGTCCGGGCCGATGCCCAGGACACTCCGCGCGGCCGCCGTGAAGGCAATGGAGCCGAGGCCGCGGTGAATCGCCTGGCCGGCGGCCTTGCGCATGTGGTGGACCGCCAGGATCGCAACGCCGCTATCTTGCGCCAGGGCTGCCAGAGGCGCAAGGGCGGCCCGCACTTCGCAACCCTTGTGCGAGTCCGGGCCAAGCATGAAGGCCGCCAGGGGGTCGAGAATCAGCAGCCGGGCCTCGGGCGTGGCGTTCAGGTGGTCTCGAAGGGCATCGAGGTGCCGGCCAAGGTCAAGAACACTCCGGGTTCGTTCTTCGCCGACGCCTTCAACCACCTGAAGCCTGCCGAGGTCCACTCCGGCGGCCTCAGCGCGGGGGCGGATCGTGTCGGCCGGGTCATCTTCAGCCGATGCCAGCAGGACCGTTGCGGGCGAGGTGCGCAGGTCGGGGGCGTCGGGCCACCCCGCGCCGCGCGTCACGGCCGCGGCCACGGCCAGCGTCGCCAAGGACTTGCCTTGGCCGGGGTTCCCCAGCAGGATCGTCAACTTTCCGACCGGAAGACGCCCCGGCCAGAGCCACGAAACGCTTTCCGCTTCGATGTCGGTGGCACACCGCACGGCCAGCGCCGAGCGGGCGTGCCTGTTACCCCGTGCCAACCGCGCCAACCGGGCCTCGATGCTGGGCAGCGCTTCAGCGGGTCGGAAGTCAGGCCGGCCGGTGGCCCGGAGCGTGTCAAGGCAGAAGTCGCGCAAGCGGCGGGCGACAGCGGCTTCGTGGACCGCCCTGGCATGGAGTTCGGCCGTCTCCGGGGTGGCAGTCTCGTCGGCCAGGGTGATCAACTCGTCCTCGCCCCCGACGGCCTCAAGACCGCCCTCGCGCGCCAGTTCCGCCTTGACGTGCGGCAGGTCGAACCGGCCTTGCGTTTTTTCATCCAGTGAAAGAAGGAAGGCGAACAGCCGTTGCCGGGCGGGATCGAAGAAGTCATCCGGGCTGACGTGCCGGGCGGCCACGTCGATGCAAGGTCGCGGCCAGAGTATGCACGCGCCCAGCAACGCACGCTCCGCTTCGTCGGCTCGCGCGGCTACTGGCACTTGATCGACCAGATATGTGGGAAGGCTTGGGGAGGTCATACGCCGCCCCCTTCCCGGTCGGCGGCGTCCACCGGCTGCGCCGCGACCCACTCGTGCAGGTCGCTCACCCTAACCAATCGCCGGCCACCGAGTTTCACGGTGGGCAAACCGGCTGTGGCCGCGAGGTTGTAGACCTGCCGCCGTGATACGCCGAGGGCCTCAGCGACCTCCGCGACGTTCAGCAAGAGGCGGGGGATCTGGCCTGCAGGTGCGGTTTCGGCGGATGGGGATTTGGTGATCTGGTAGTTCATGTTCATCGGCCACCCCCTATGATGCGGGACGGCGATTCCGTGACGATCACGAGCCGCATCGAGGACCTGCCATCGTGGTTTGAACTGCATCCGACGGAAGTATGGGGCCGCGCGGCCCGAGTCATGTCGGCACGAATAAAGGCAGGCTACGAACCCGGCGACATCATGGACGGGCCGAATATCTGGCGCGTCTGGACGGGACACCGGTTGGCGTGGGTCGGCCCCAGCCGGCCAGGGCTTGAGGCTGTGGAGGACATCCTGTCCATCGTGCGCTTCGGCACGTGCGCAATGGTAATTGGCGAGTCGAACCGGTTGAGCGTAGAGGACATCGTCGGCTTCGGCTCGCTCACGGAGACAGGGCAGAGCCCCGAGAACGTTGCCCGGTGTCGCCACGCGTATGAGGTGATTCGGGATATGGGAATCCCCCGCTCGTTTACGGAGGAGTGGATGTTCGGCTGAATCGGACTCCGCGTTGCGGAGGGAGCCAATGGCCACGTATCGCCTGGAGGTGGACGCGACGGAATTCCGCGCAGTGCTGAAGCGTCTGAAGCGGTTCGCAAGGGGCATACGCGATAAGTCAGTTCGCCTCTCCTACAAAGAGGGCAACCTTGCACTGGCGGCACCGGGGGTCACGGTCACGGTGCCGGCGGATGGCCGGTGGCCGAGGACCGTGAAGGTGACAGCACAACTCCTGATCCTGCTGATCAAAGCGCCGCCGCCAGGAGACGATCCATTCGTGCTGTCTTTCGACGGCAAGCGCCTGAGCGTTGCGGGCTGCTCTACG
>Ga0180434_10009409_pt1 | contig 10615 bp, 7 predicted proteins | sample SS_ome_7_FD_132453 | JGI IMG/M metagenome (GOLD analysis project Ga0180434, IMG submission 132453) | Hypersaline lake sediment archaeal communities from the Salton Sea, California, USA - SS_1_D_2 metaG | ecosystem: Environmental > Aquatic > Non-marine Saline and Alkaline > Hypersaline > Sediment... | reverse complement strand
TTGTGCAAAAATTTAGAGTTCTTTTCTTCGTTGAGATTCTTATCATTCTAGTTGCAATAATCTTTAATTTAAGCGATCAATACGCATTTTCCTCCGGTTTGTTTGTTCTTGCCTCCATAATTGGCCCTTGGTGGTCTGCGTTTACTGATAGCACAATGTTCGAAGGGAACTTTCTGCCTCTTGTATTTGCGACTCTCCCAATATACTTCAGCAGTATTTTTTCGCCAGTTTTTATAACATTAATAATTGGGTTTCTTCAAGTGCTTAGCATGACCCTTTTTATTACAAGCGGCAGCCTTGCTTTGAGCAACGGGGCATCCAGACTATTTTTTTATGTTGTATTTATTTATTTCTTTAATGTCATTTTCAATTTTATTAATAGAGATAACCGGAATAAAAACAAAAAACTTTTAGAGCAATTGGCTAAAGAAGCTCTCTGCGATCCACTAACCGGCCTCAATAATCGCCGCTTTCTTTATGAATACTTAGAAAAAGAAATTGCTCGATTACAAAGAAAAAAAGAACCGCTTTCAATATTAATATGTGACATAGATAATTTCAAGACTCTGAATGATAATTGTGGTCATTCAATAGGAGATTCCATTCTTGTTTTATTTTCCAATTTGCTTAAACAAAACTTTCGACAATCAGACGTGATATGCCGTTATGGCGGTGATGAATTTATCATTGTGATGAGTGGTTCCGATATTAATGAATCGCACCAAAGAGCAATTGAAATGAAAGAAAAACTTGATAATATACAGTTTGAGGAAGATTGCGTTGAAAAAAATCACTTCACAATCTCAGTTGGTATTGCGTGTTGCCCACAACATGGTGAAAATGCTGATGCCTTGATCTTGAACGCTGATAACGCTCTTTACAAGGCAAAGAAAAACGGCAAAAATCTAATCAAAATTGCAGCATGAAAAAAATCAATTTCATTTAAGCACCTCTTATTTTGCCCATAATCTGAAAAATCTTTTATTCAATTAGTTTTCTATCCGAGACTATCATTTATTAAATATAATAGAGAACGCATAAACCCATATTCCCCGAAATTGCTAAAGTCTTACGAATGTATTCGGGGGGTAAAAATAATATAACAATTGGGATTATTGACATCACGACCTTCGCGCAGCATCCCCCTGGGGGACACGGGATGTGAAATGAAAATTCACGAGTGGTAATCAAAGTTATGGGCACGGACGAGCTTGAAAGTTGTGTGTGGCAAGCTAAAAAAGTTTTCTCTTTTCATCCATTGACTTTGGATGGAGCGATTAGGGTTAAATTAAAAATGGGCGCGGATGGGTTTCTAACTATCCTTGATGGATAGTTAGAAAGTCTTTTTCTTTTTGAACCCACGACCTTCGCGCAGCATCCCCCTGGGGGACACGGATTATGAAATGATTCCAGCAGGTATATAAATTAAGAATAAATACCTCCTTTTTACAGATCCAATTGAATTTGTTATGAAAAAATTAATTATAATAATACTGATGGAATAATTACTTGGGAAAATTTGATTTAGGTCGGTCATACTGAAATGGGAGGTTCATGAATCCTCAAGACTATCTATCCAATTCCGATTATGTATTTGAAGACGGTATTTATTCTTTTAATGATGATATTCAAAATAAGACGAAACTAAATCGAATTAATGTTCTTGAAGATTTAGGTAAGGGTCGGGTGTGGAAGAATGTATATGCACATTATTACCGATTTTTGTTTGTTTTAAGGTGGCTACGAAAAGGCACAACTTTGATTGATGTAGGATGTGGGCGGGGGTGGTTAATGGATATCATTTATCGCAACAAAGTAAATGTCTCATATATTGGAATAGATTTAAGCAAAAAGAGCCTAATGTATGCCGCAAAAAAGAAGTTTAAGTATCCAAGGATTTTGATCCATGCGAATTGCGTTGATATTCCTTTAATTGATGAAAAAGCTGATTATGTTGTCTGTTACGAAGCTATCGAACACAACGATAAGGAAAACGCCATACAAATTATCTCTAAGTGTGAGAAATTGTTGAAACCAGGAGGGCTATTCTTTCTTTCAACCCCCATTAGAAAATCAACAAATTGGATTTTTCCACAAGACCATATTTATGAATGGGAGTATGATGAAATGTCGGAATTCCTTATTTCAAAAAAATTTGAAATCATAAACACGTATGGATGTTTTGGAAAAAAGAGAGAAATGATCCAAGCTTTGTCTCCTCAAGAAAAAGAACTTTATGAAAAATTATCTGATTTCTATAATTGGCATGTTCTATCTCCAATATTCAGTTCTCTTCACCCTCAAAACTCTCAAGGAGTTGTATGGTTTTGTAAAAAGCAAATGAAAGAGGAAGAATAAGGTGAATAATAAACAAAATAAAGATTTGCTTCTCATGTTTTACTACGATGGACAGTATTCATGGAATATTCCGTTGCTTTTATACTACCCAGTTGGGGTTATGTATAAGGTGCCTTTTAGATATGATGATTGTTGGATTCCTGAGGAACTTCAAAATATTTCAGAGCATAAATTAAAAGATGCAGTCATTGCGATGAAGTTTTTTTCTAAGGAGAGAACTGCTGATCAGGAATATATACCAATTAGAAAAGTTACAATATTGAATTGTGAGAGAGTGGGTGAATGTTCTTATTTCTATATGCAACTAGGGGAGTTTGTTAAATACGATGATTCTTCAATTTTTCAACATAGTTCACTATTTAATGAAAAATTACAAAGAAAAGACTCAAAATATTTAGTTCAAGAATGTGGATTTACATCTGACTTGCCCATTGTTTTGAGTGATCAAGAAGGGCTGGAAATTGATAATTGGATTCAAATTACCAATTTGATTAATAAAACATCTGATAAGGAATTGAATAAATACAAGGATACAGTTTTTCTAAAATTCCACTCAATTTATGAATCAAGGTTAAAGAAGATAATAAGGCTTCAGCCAATACCTCTATATTCAACATCCTATATAAAGTTTTTACATTGGATAAACTCAAGAGTTCCTTTGCTAAATAAGGAGCTTTATAAAATGTATAAAGGTATAACATCAAAAGAATATTGGGGATATAGATTTCATTTCGGTAAGAAATATTCAATAAAAGTAATTCAGAATTTCAACATTGAAGATGGATCAACTTATGTATTTAAGGATGCAGAAATATTGCTAGATTTACCAAAGGAATCTTGTTTTATGTTGAACAATTCAAATATGATAATTGGGCATCAAGATGCTTTTTATTATTCATTCAATTCTAGCGGAACTAAAAGCCGTGATTCTTCACTAGTTTTAAAACTACGAGAAGGTAACAAACCGATTTATCAAAAATCGGGAAATTCTGATTCTCATGAGTTGAAAATTTATGGGATAAACATACCAATTCAAGTCAGGCATACCCTTTATTCTGTATTAACTCTTTATGTTTTACCAATCTTAGGTTTTCTGATGGGTAGTTTGTTCGTAACATCTGCAACATCAGCAGATGTAAATACCCATCTATTTGACTGGATAGAAAATACATCCTACATAAGTAATATTGAACTGACAATTGGACTATTAATTCAAGGTCTTAGTTTGTATTTTCTTAAGGGCAGCAAAGAATAATTCACTAAACACTAATATTATTAGAAAATTAATTTATTTAGATATTTTTATCTTTCAGAACTAATATCTCAATGTAAAATAAAAAATGAGAAATTCCTATAAATTGTTATAAACAATATGATTAATGTGTAATATTAATGCTTTATGGCAAGATTAATTTTATAGTGTTTTCCTGAAATTGGCCTTAATGAACGTACCCAAATAGTTTTTCTACCCTTAGAATGCCCTCTAGACGCAGATTTATAATGACGGCCATTAGAGGTTTCTCCAATTGGTTTAAATCCCAAAGCTTTATACACAATACCTTTTTGGCCATAATCTAAGTCTTGATAAATTATTGCTATCTTTTTCACTACACCGAAATTTTGATACCAATCATTTGGTGTTTTTCTTAATACATGTGCAATTCCACATGATTCGATATTTGATGGTGCTGAATCGATAAAATAACCTCTACAAACTTCTATTGCTTCACCAATTGAGAATTCATTTATCTGTTTTGGTAAAGAGGTTCCGAAAAGATCTGCAACTTGGACCCACGCAACTTTCGCACCTTTCCAAAAAACAGCGTAGCTCAACCTTCGAGAATGTCGCTTTCTTTTCAACCAATATTTTTCTAGAAAAACATCATCCGCTTCTTTATTAGAAATTGGCCATATTGAAACATCTCCACGAAGTATGGGCAAAATATTTCCTCCCGATAAATTGCATTATAGAAATCAATACACCCCAAAGTTTTTAACAAGGCAATTTATAAATCATTCATTTTGCGCTAAAAAATATATAGGCTTCAAGGGAAATCGTTGTTTAGCTTCTTGTGTCAATTTATCATAATGTTTAAGCCATAAATCAAATAAAGCTTCAAGATCGAGGAGTGTAATTTTTCTGCGTTCTTGAGTTCGTGACTCTATTTCTGCGTCCTTGGAGAATCCACCCGAAGATACAAAAACACCCAATTCATCAGAACCAAGAACGGCTAAGAATGATCTTAAATCGCTTACAGAGACTGATTGTTCTCTTCGTTTTACTTGTACTTTTATTCTTGGAGGTTTTGCCCCTAAAGGATCTGTATAGGCAATAATATCTATTCCCTGGTCCTTTCCCGGAGGTGAAACCCATGAAACATGGTAACCCATTGCTAAAAATAAATCCGCAACCAGATCTTGAAAATCATAAGGATTCATTTTGTACAAGAACTCTTGAATTTGTTCCCAGGAATTTTCCTCGGCTTCTTCAATAGAAAAGGAAATTTTTTCAACTTCTTCTTCGTCAATAGCATCTAATTCATCTACAGGTCGATTCTTTTCCCATTCTTGATATAAACGCTTCGCCTCTCTAAAAAACATTTCTGGATCTTTATATTTCTTGTATGCTTCTCTCCCCTCTTCAGTTAGATACCAGCAACCTTTCAATTTTTCAAACCAACCAGCTTTTTTAAGTGTGAGTGTTGCAAATCTCACAATTTTTTCATATCTGGATTTATTCGGTGGGTCAGAAGGATAGGATCCCTTTTCATATTCACTTAATTCTGTAAACTCAGGTATTCTGTTTAATATTACTTTTGCCTGTAAACCATCAGGCTCATCCCATAATAAATCAAAAACAATACGTGAAAACTCACCGTTTCTTTTAATTGTTATTTCCGCCATTTTTCTATCTCTCTTTCAAATAGTTATTTGGATTTCTCAAAAATGATAGGTTCGATTTTTGCGATGAGGATACAACTACCGGATATCTTCGTCATCAGGAATAATCATTCCATTGTTTTCCATAGCTTCTTCATACCCTTCAATGTAATAATCGTTTAGCAATTTGAGAAGTCTCAAAGTAAAATCTATATATTTCCCTATCGTTCTATTTCTTTAAACCTAGTTAATGCTTCTTCTCATTTATTCTGGATATCCGAAATCAATACTTACCAACAATTGTTAATCTCCTCCAAAAAATATTATATATGCTTTATCACTAATGAATATTGAAAAATTATTGGTTAAAAATTTCTCAGGGAAAATAATTCAGTCAAGGAAATCATTTAAACATGAACATGGGCGCGGAGGGACTCGAACCCACGACCTCACGGATGTGAACCGTGCGCTCTTACCAGCTGAGCTACGCGCCCTTGTAAAAATAAATTATACCAAAATCAGGAAATATGTTCGGAATACGGATTGCTGAAAAAAGAAAGGACTCGCCCCTCGGCCTGTGCGCAGCCTCCCCGCAGGGGGCACGGGATGTGAACCGTGCGCTCTTACCAGCTGAGCTACGCGCCCTTCTAAAAATAAATTATACCAAAATCAGATGATCAGTCGGGAATATGGGTGTGATGTAAAAAGATAGGACTCGCCCCACGACCTGTGCGCAGCCTCCCCGCAGGGGGCACGGGATGGGTTCCGTGCGCTCTTACCAGCTGAGCTACGCGCCCATGTGAGAGGGAATTATACCAAAATCAGATGATCAATCGGGAATATGGGTGTGATGTAAAAAGATAGGACTCGCCCCTCGGCCTTTGCGCAGCATCCCCGCAGGGGGCACGGGATGGGTTCCGTGCGCGCTTACCAGATTAGCTGCACGCCCTTGTAAAAAAATAAACGATACCAAAACCACCAGATACGCGTTCCCATCCAAATAATCCGCATCGACTAGGGCATCCCGTCTTGCTTATATTTCGTTAATCTCTTTTCCATCATTTCCAGCGTACAGTAAATATATCGATCCAGATACGAATTAGACAGTCAGGAGAATTGTTTATGCTTAAAACAACTGCCGTTGACCACGCGCGGCCCACATGGTTTGACAGCTGCATGTACCACTTTGATCCCCATTATTTTACATCCCCGGCCGGCAAGATGCATTATATCGATAAGGGAAAAGGCAGTCCGGTCGTCTTCGTGCATGGCAATCCGGGCTGGTCCTTCGAGTTCCGTGATGTCATCAACGGAGTCGCGATCAAGCACCACTGCGTCGCGCCCGACCATATCGGCTTTGGCCTTTCCGATAAGCCGGCGGACTGGGGCTACCTGCCAGAACAGCACGCTGAGAATTTCGCCGCGCTCATCGACCACCTCGATCTGCGTGATATCACCCTGGTAGTCAACGACTGGGGCGGCCCGATCGGGCTGTCCTACGCGTTGGCGCATCCGCAGCGCATCCAGCGCCTGGTGCTCCTCAACACGTGGATGTGGTCCGTGAAAAATGATGGCTACTACCGCATGTTCAGCGCTTTCATGGGCGGTCCGGTCGGGCGTTTCCTGATCCGCAATTTCAATTTCTTCGGGCGTGCAGTCGTGCCGATCGTCTATGGCAAGCGCAAAAAGCTGACCCGCGAAGTGCACCAGTTCATGATCGCGCCGCTGGCTGACAAAGCTAAACGCAAGGGTGCCTGGGTCTTTCCGCGCGAGATCATCGCATCGAGCGCATGGCTGGCAGGCTTATGGGCGCAGCGGGAAAAATTAGCGCACATCCCGACCACTATCATCTGGGGCATGAAAGATATCGCCTTCCGCGAGAAGGAATTAAACACGTGGGTAGAAGCCCTGCATCCTGAGAATGTCATCCGCCTGGATGATGTCGGCCACTACCCGCAAGATGAAGCACCGGAGGTACTGGCGCGGGAGCTCATGAAATAACTGCATCAAAACAGGCAAACCGGCACATGCGCTGATGCAAAGATATCAGCGCATTCCTGAGATAAATAATTCCCCACTATGCGCAATGCGCGCCGAGGCGTTTAACTGTAAAAAAATAAATAAGCCTGCCCTTCCCCGCGTGCGCATGCTTGTTTTTAGTCATGTTCTGAAAATTTTTTTAAGGAAACTTTTACAATCTAACCTTTTCAAAATAAAAATACCAGGTACAATTCAAGCCAGTTTTTTGGAGTAAATTTTCACATATGATCGAAAACAGTGGTTCACTCATACTGGTCGAGCTGGGAGTTGTCATCATCGCTCTGGCGCTTTTAGACCGCTTTGCCCGCCGCCTCGGCATCTCGGCCATCCCGCTCTACCTGCTCGTCGGGCTGGCATTCGGAAATGGTGGGGTCATGCCCTTACACTTCAGCGAAGCTTTCATCCATATCGGCTCACAGATCGGCGTGCTCCTTCTGCTCTTCACCCTCGGCCTGGAATACACAGGCAAGCAATTGGGTGACAATCTGCGCAGTGGCCTCCCGGACGGTATCGCTGATTTCTTATTGAATTTTCCCCCCGGTTTTCTGGCAGGGCTCATGCTCGGCTGGGGGCCACTGGCCGCGTGGCTGATGGGCGGGGTTACATACATCTCTTCCTCCGGCATCATCGCGCGCCTGCTGGAAGAAAAGGGGTGGATGCGCAACAGCGAAACGCGCAGTGTCATCTGCATCCTCGTCATTGAGGACCTCATCATGGCGTTGTACCTGCCGCTTACGATCGTCCTCCTGGCAGGCAGCAGCCCGGCGGCAGCCACACTCAACATCCTCATCGCCCTCGCGGTGGTCGCATTCCTGTTCTTCATTGCTCTGCGCTACGGCAGCACCATCGGCACACTCGTAACGCATACGTCAGACGAGGTGGTTCTCTTCTCCGTGCTGGGGCTCGTCCTGCTCGTGGCCGGCGCGGCGCAGTATTTCGGGATATCCGCACCCATCGGAGCGTTCCTGGTCGGGGTGGCATTGATGGGGCCTATCGCGGAACGTACGCGCCAAATTCTGGGGCCGATGCGCGACCTGTTCGCAGCTTTCTTCTTCCTATTTTCGGGCCTGCAGATCAATCCCGCCGTCATTCCGCCAGTCATGGTGCCCGCGATCATTCTGGGGCTGGTGACCACACTGACAAAACTGATCTCGGGTTGGTGGTCGGCGCGGCGGGCCGGTGCAGATAAACCAGGTTGCGCCAGGGCAGGGTCGATGCTGGCGACGCATGGCGAATTTTCGGTGCTGATCGCAGATCTGGGGCTGGCAGCCGGTCTGGCACCGCAGCTGGGTGCGCTGGCGATCACATATGTGCTCTTCCTTTCCGTGTTCGGACCGATCCTGACACAGATACTGGAAATGACAAACATTAGAAAGGAAAATGTCGCGGCAAAGGCACATCGATAGCACACAAATACCCGCGTCCATAATAATCCTGCAAAACCGCAGAAAAATCACCGCATCATCATCCTGAACGCGGCCTGGGCGATACCCTGCCGTCCAATATGCAAATGAAGAGTGTTTGCGGTTTTCCCCGACACGCGTGCCCGTTCCACCTACCCCCCTGGCAAATCACAGCAAAAGGAAAAGGCGTATATGCTTTATTGGACACATAACGCGATTGAAAAAGGGACTTGCAACAATCAATCTATTTTTTACTAATCCCCCCATTTCAGGTGGTGGTCACGCAAAGCAATCCCCACCGGCCCTCCTGAAGAAGGGCTGGCTGCCGCCCGGACATCCCAGCGGGTTGCAAGAAACAATCATATGTAATGTGGCCCTTTTTCCATCTGCGGTGCTTTTCCCCGCGTGCATATATAATCAGAAGGTGATCAATACATTCAATAAAAGGAGAGCAGCATGCAATATCGCACATTAGGAAAAACAGGCTGGCAGGTATCCGCGGTCAGCTTCGGAGCATGGGGAATCGGGGGCAGCTGGGGATCGGTTGACGATAAAGAATCGCTGGCAGCACTGCACACCGCTATTGACAATGGGATTAACTTCATCGACACCGCCGATGTCTATGGCGACGGGCGCAGCGAAAAACTGATTGGAAAGCTGCTCAAAGAGCGCAGTGAAGACATCCATGTAGCAACCAAAGCCGGGCGCCGGCTGGATCCGCACACAGCTGCCGGTTACAACCGCGATAATCTGACCGCTTTCATCACCCGCTCGCTCAAGAACCTCGATGTGGAACGGCTGGACCTGGTGCAGCTGCACTGCCCGCCCACCGAGGTGTTCTATATGCCGGATATATTCGGTATCCTTGACGACCTCGCGCAGGCCGGCAAGATCCAGTATTATGGTGTCAGTGTCGAAAAAGTGGAAGAAGCCATCAAGGCGATTGAATTTCCGCGCGTGCAGACTGTACAGATCATCTACAACATCTTTCGTCAACGCCCAGCGGACCTGTTCTTCAAGCTGGCGCAGGAGAAACAGGTCGGCATTTTGGCGCGAGTACCGCTTTCATCAGGGATGCTCACAGGAAAATTCACCCAAAAAAGCACTTTTGAAGAGGGCGACCACCGAAAATATAACCGCCAGGGCGAGGCCTTTGACAAAGGCGAAACCTTCTCAGGCGTGGATTATAACCGCAGCCTTGAGGCAGTAGAAGCGTTGCGCCCGCTGGTACCCGAGGGTTGGAGCATGGCACAGTTCGCGCTGCGCTGGATCCTGATGCAGGACGCCGTCTCATGCGTCATCCCGGGCGCGAAACGCCCCTCCCAGGCAGCGGAAAATGCCGCCGCCGCGGACCTGCCCGCGCTCAGCAGTAGAACAATCGACGCCATACGGGACATTTACGAGGGAAAGATCAAGGAACACGTGCATCATTTATGGTAATGATGAATTGAAAACAATAAAGGTTTTAACCACAATATTCCATCAACCTGGACACCCTTTTTACGCACATGGTCTGGTTACCTGGCGATGCCAAACCTTACCACCCTCCCTCCCAATTTTCCAGGTAAATAACAATCAAATTACACCACCTTCCTATTTAAAAAGAATGAGTGAGGCAACAAAAGTAATATTTGTTAGAAAATAATCAATCCAAATAAAAATTTAAAATTACCACCCTCCCGCCTTGCAAGGAGGGAGGGAAAGGGAGGGAGGTTCCTGCATCGAATCTCTTTCCCTGAGTTTTTTTCATACTATTGATCGTATCCACGAGTAAATAACAACCTAAACAAATCGCGGTTCAGAAGCAAGAAATCGTAGATAAATGAATAATCGAACTCCACCCTCCCTCTTTTGTAAGGAGGGAGGGAAAGGGAGGGAGGTTCCTGCATCGAATCTCTTTCCCTGAGTTTTTTTCATACTGTTGATCGTATCCA
>Ga0180434_10009407_pt1 | contig 10616 bp, 8 predicted proteins | sample SS_ome_7_FD_132453 | JGI IMG/M metagenome (GOLD analysis project Ga0180434, IMG submission 132453) | Hypersaline lake sediment archaeal communities from the Salton Sea, California, USA - SS_1_D_2 metaG | ecosystem: Environmental > Aquatic > Non-marine Saline and Alkaline > Hypersaline > Sediment... | reverse complement strand
CATGCTGGCGACAGAAGCAACTAATTTTGATCTAAAATCCAATATTTATTTATCTTAAGGGGTTTTTATGAAATACTATGATCAATTGGTGGCTTAAGTCTCATATGTACTGAACCAGCACACCCTTTTGACCCCCCTTTCTTTTATTGCTAAGGTTAAGTCCGTCGTGTAAGTAAAACCCTACAACTTAAGGAAGGCTTCCTATGAAAGCAAGATTTTTTTCTACGATACGATTACTGGCATTGTCATTACTAACCCTTCTTCCATTACAGATGCATGCAAGCGGCTTTATAATCATTGACCCATTTCCTATCCCACATAGGCCTAAACCTCTGCAAATCAAGCAGCATGATGTTGACGTTTCCATTGATAAACAAGTTGCGACGACTACCGTTTCACAGGAATTTTATAACCCAAACAATCGCGTTTTAGAAGGAACCTACATCTTTCCCGTTCCGCAAGACGTAAGTATTCAAGATTTTACTTTACAGGTAAACGATAAAACATATACCGCTAAAGTATTGAATAAAGACAAAGCACGCAACTATTATGAAACAATCGTTCGCAAGCACAAAGATCCTGCACTCCTAGAATATGTTGGTAAACGCCTGGTAAAAGTTCGCATATATCCAATTCAAGCAAAAAGCAGTATTCACATTTCATTTGCCTATACACAACTCCTTAAGGCAGATGATGGCTCAATTAAATATTGTCATGCATTGGGAGCTAACAAAAGTACTAAATATATAAATAACGCATCCATTCGGGTACATATCATGGCAGAAAAAAATATTGTTAACCTGTATTCTCCAACCCACGAATTATCTATTTTCAAAAGTGGAAGGAAAAAAGCAAAGGTAAGTTGCACAGAAAAAAATATTGGCTCAAGCCGTGACTTTATTCTGTATTATGCAACGGCACAAACTGAAATTGGATGCAACGTATTAACATATAAAGAAGGCGCAGAAGATGGCTTCTTCTTGGCTATGATGTCACCAAATGTAAGTAAAAAAGCAGCTAAGAATATTGTTGGAAAAAATATTATATTTGTGATAGATACCTCAGGCAGCATGAGCGGAAAAAAGATACAACAGGCGAAAGAAACGTTGCAATTCTGCTTACAGAATTTAAATAAACAAGATCATTTCAATATTATTAGATTCAGCTCTGATGTGAGTGCATATAAAACAGAGCTTGTACAAGCAAATCACAATCAAATTCAGCAAGCCCTTTCCTACGTCGACACCTTACGAGCCACTGGATGCACAAATATTGATGGAGCATTAAAAAAAGCATTGTATCAATTGCCTGAAAGCAACAATCCAAATATGATCATCTTTTTAACCGACGGACAAGCAAACGTTGGCGAATCTAGAACAACACACATCATTGCAAATGCAAACACCAGAAACAAAGCAAATGCACGAATATTCTCATTTGGCGTTGGATATGATGTAAACACCACACTGCTTGATAAGATTTCATTGGGTAATAAAGGTACTTCAGACTATGTTCGCCCAAGTGAAAACCTTGAAAATGTGATCAGCAAGTTTTATAAAAAAATAGCACATCCAGTATTGACTGACCTGCAGCTACAAGTTAGCGGAACCACCATAAAAGAAATCTACCCTATTAATCTACCCGACTTATTCCATGGCTCACAACTCCTTGTTCTTGGACGCTACACCAACGGAGGCAAGATAACGCTTACCTTATCTGGCAACCAAAATAACGTTGAAAAAAAATACATTTTCTCCCCCACCTTTACAAAACACAATACACGCAATGACTTCTTGCCACGCCTATGGGCATCGAGGAAAATTGCCCATTTGATTGACAATATTGTTCTTGAGGGCAAGAACCAAGACATGGTCGATGAAATAATTACATTAAGTAAAAAGTATGGCATCATTACGCAATATACTTCATTCTTAGTCGATGCAAATGCACAAGCATTTAGTCAGGATAATTACGCTGAAACAATGAAAGACTCTGTACTTGAGAACCTCTGTTACGCAGCAAAAGATGTGGTCGGTCAAGGTTCATTCACCCGAGCAAAGAACCAAGAATGCCTACGCAAAAGCACAACGGTCTGCACCGATTACACAACCGACAAGCAAAGCTCTACCACACAAAAAATCCGCACCGTGCGAGCCCGCACCTTCTACTTAAAAGACAATATATGGATTGATGCTGATCATACTGACAAATCTCCAATTACAAGAATAAAAGCGTTCAGCAAGGCATATTTTGATCTTCTGCAAAAATATCCTGATATGGGAACCTACTTGGCACTTGGCAAAAACGTAATCTTAAAAACAGATACAGGATCAATTGAAATATACGGCGATAAAAAGAAAACATAAAATCATATAGACGTTTTCACAAAGAGACTCCCTAGAAACCAATTAAAGCTTCTAGGGAGTCTCTTTATTTTTTAGAACCTATAATCAATTTTTTTGTAACATTTGTTGCAACATGTGTTGAATTTGTTCAGGGGACATACCTTCAAACACTTTTTGCATTTCGGGAGGCAGCTGCTTAAGCATTTGTTGGAACATTACGTGCTGCGCAATGCCCTGCACCATTTTTCGAAAATCATCTAACTCCCTTTGACCGCCCCGTAATGCATCCACTGGCGTTTGCAATACAGAAGGAAAACTATATAGCATTGTATCTTGTGTCTTTGCAAATCTCAGATCTTTCCATGTCTGGTTATGGCCAATAACACCACGATACAACTGCCCGTTTAACATAAACAGAATTTGATACTTGTGTTCAAGCATTGTTTGAGGAGCTCTAACAATCAAAACATTCTCCAAGATTATATCTCGGCCCCTTAAAGCATTCCTCTCTTGAGGGCCAAGACCAACAAATGCCCCTGTTTCATCTACCGCATTTTTTAATCTAAGTCTTGGCATCAAGAAGGCTTTCATTGTTGACGTTTCAATTGGTTGGAACTTAGTGAGAATAATAGGAAGTCGATTTGCAAGCCTAGATCCCAGATCAACCGCCATTTCTTGCATATAATGCCCAGCATTTCCGGCAACAACAGAGTATATATTGGGAAATACTTGTTGAGCATATATCTCTATAGGTTTTGGAACAATCAAAGACTCTAGCAGGATATCAACGTAACCCTTTTTCTCTAGATTAAGAACCCGATCAGCTTGATGCTCATCTAAAAACTTCTGATTAATTAAAAGCGAATGAACATCAAATTCTTTAAGCATTTTCGTTGCAGGCCGATAAAACCGTTCTCCTGGAAACTTTATAAATGGAAAATTTGTTTTATCGTAACCAACAAGGTATCTCAAAATTGGGCTAAACTGTTTGATAATTTTTGGATCTCTTCTTACTAAATTTGGAATATTTTTTGGTAATGTGATACCAGTTAAGGTATCTTGTTCAGACATTTTTTCTACTAATTCTTTTGGATACATACGTTCAAGCTGCTCTCTTTGTATTTGGAAGAATACATTTAACATTCTAAAAAATGTATCATATTGCACATCATCCCATTTTTTTATGGTAGCATCAGGAATACCGGCTACAGCCAAAATAAATGGTAGTTCAATGAATTTTTGCAACGCCCCTGCTTGTTTCGCAAATTCCTTTCTTGCTTTATCTGCATTCAATCCACCAGCATAACAGCTCAATACGACACAAACCGAACAGTTTATGTCTACTAGAAGCTGCAAGAATCTTGCATATTGCTCTATGGTAAGATTTGCAATAGAATCAGCAATTCCGTGCCCATTTAGAATAACCCTCTTATTTATTTTTTTTGCGTTTTCGGTTTTTAAGAAAATATTATTTAGAATGCCAAACTCTATTGTATCCCGTCTCATTTGTAAGCTCGCTTGGAATTCCCTTTCTAAATTCCTTGGATAAATTAATTGTAAAGCAGCAGGATTAAGCCCTATTTTTGCTAAATTGAGACTTCTACCTTGTATAGCTCCTTGATATTTGCTACGAGGTATTAATACTGCAAATTCACTGTCGGCTGCTTTGTACACAAACCAATTCTTACCATCAAACAATCGGCTGATAGCACCATCAAAGTCTTGACTGAATAGCATATTTTTTGTCCACTTATCCATTTTTATTTTTACATTACTCTTTTTAATTTTAAGTATATACAGCAAGGTTCTCATTAATGGAGCACTAATAATAGCAGCTTCTTCTTGCATAATTGAAACAATAACTGAAAAAATAGTAGGATCAATAAATAATTTCCCCTCTATAAATTTTAATTTAGTTTTAACTTCTAATGTTGATGCAACACCTTCTTGTAGCTGCTCTAATACTTCTCGCTCCATCTCTAGCAACGCAGCTTCTATCTTTCCTTCATTCTTAGATAAATTTTGTAATTCCTGTATAGTAAATTTTTGTAATATCTTTCTTTGCATGAGAGGGTCTAACTCTAGTAGCGATTGTATGAATTCTTTAGATAGGGGAGATCGTGATTCTTTGCTTCTTTTCAAAATCATACTTAAAATTTTAGCGGCGATTACAATACTAGACGGTTTTCCTTCTTCAGGATTAAAAACTTTTATAACATTTATTGCGTCTTCTTCATCTATATTTTTTGCCGCTTGTAAAAAGATACCAATATCTAAAACATTAGGAGCCTTAACATTAGACCCCTTGGCTTCTGGCACAATCCTCGCTATATCTTTTGTATATTTTCCCAACTTTTTCCTATGACGTCCTTGGAATTCTTTAATTTTTTTAAGCGATTCCTCCCGCCTTTTCTCCCGTTTCTGAAAAATATCTCCAACTTTTTTCTGCCACCCTGCATAAAATTCTTTATTTTCTTTCCTCCATTTTTCAAACATTTTTTCTCTTTCTTTATCCTGCTCCTCTGCTTCTTTGCGAGATTTTTCATAGCTTTCTTCACTTTGCCTTTTTAACTCTTCCCACTGCCTTTTATGCTCTTCTCGTTGTTTTTTGATATCTTCTACTATATGTCCAAAAGGACCCCTTTGTGGCTGATACATCATCATGTGAGGCTGTTGCCCCATCATTGGCTGATTCATCATTCTTTGCGGCTGATTCATCATTCTTTGTGGCTGATTCATCATTCTTTGTGGCTGATTCATCATTCTTCGTGGCTGATTCATCATTCTTTGTGGCTGATTCATCATTCTTTGTGGCTGATTCATCATTCTTTGTGGTTGCCCCATCATCCGTGGCTGCATCATTTGTTGAGGTTGCGGCATCATCCTTTGTGGCTGATTCATCATCCTTTGCGGCTGCCCCATCATTCTTTGTAGCTGATTCATCATTCTTTGTGGCTGATTCATCATTGGCTGTAGAATTTTTCTTTGACGATCACGCCCCTTCATAGCATTCAATATATTTGCACCCAACAGCAACGAAACCAAAATAATTATTTGTTTTTTCATAAGAAACCCTCCTATTTTAATAAAAACCTCTCATCTAACTTCATTTACAACCTTATCATACCACACATTACAACTTGAAATAAAGAGCCTGCCCCCCCCCGGCAAAAAAGGCTCAACAAAAGCGTTTTCACTGTTTTTTATTTTCTTAATGCTTCCTCTGCAAGATTGTACACTTTCTGCAAATCTTCTTTTATGTCGCTAGAAATACGCCTTGATTGCATAAATTGCTTTAACCACTTTTTCTGTTTTCTTACCTCATCAAGATATTCCTGCTTTTCATCATCTTCTTCAGCCGTAAATGCCATATATATATATCGCATTAGCGCTCCAAACATAGCCATATCATCACAAGAAAAATCTGGACGATAAATTAATTTATCGAACACCTTATAAAACTAGGGAAAATTTTAAATATTTTTTATAATGATTTCGCACCCATCGACAGGCTCAGGGCGAACGAATTAAATAAAAACAATACAAAGTAAAACTTAAATTTTTCCTTGAATCGAGCAAGTTAATTACAAAAGACTCCAACACCTCCAAGTGAACAACAAATAGAAAAAATGGCGCAGATGAAAACAGGGTATCTAGCATTCTCTCTTAACTCTAACACCCTTACATGGATCCTCAGAGCCCTTGAGGCGCATTAAGAAAAAATAAATTCGAGCTAAAAACAAACACTTTTTAGCTCGAATTGCATCATTCAACAACAACCATCAACTCATTTCGCATTAAAAATGGCAAAATAAATGGAGGGTTATAACGAGCCAATATTATATCAGAACGAGGCTGTATACCATCCCGCCTTAAAAGCTCCACAAACTCTTTCTTCTTTTTTTCAACCTGCTTTGCTGACGGGTACCACGTAAAACGATATACAGCTATTTTTGCAGACTGCTTTTCCACTATCTCTATTCGATCATCTTTTGGAGTAGGAAGTGTTTCTTTTTTATAAGAAGATGGGATCACAAATGCTATATCATAACCATCTAGCTTTACTTTTTTTTCTACAAAGACAGGCGCTGTCATTGGCATACGTATATTTTGCTTATTGCCACCGAATATATAATTTGCAAGAACCTTGAATCCTTTACTTGCAACCTCTTTGTAAGACCCTGCAAACGAAACATGGGCAATAATATACGAGTCATATTGCCTAATTTCATACCCATCTTTTTTTTGTAATACTCTATAGGCAGGCTCTTGTAAATTAACAAAAAGAACAAACCATAATTGCCAAGCTATTAATCCAAGCAAGATCAAAAAAAGAATAATAATCCAAAGCTTCATCTATCCCCCCTACCATATTAAACCCCAATTAAGATATTTTAATCGTACCGAATAAAACAAAAACATGTCAATAAAACACTATATCTTATTTAACAAGACCTCTAAGCCTAGCCAGCGCATCAAGACGAATCAAAACATAGGGAAGCAATATCCCCTGGCTCCTATAAGCTTTTGTAAATAACCATTGGTAATAAGGAACAGCATTTTTATCAAGCGTAATAAGCGTTGTTCCATTTGGATTTTGAATGGTAAATGCACTCATGTCATACGCTCTGCATATCCGAGGAGGATTAGCACCCAAAAGGGCTAGGTTTGGATTTTTCTCTGCCTCCTTAAGTTTTTCTTGATATAGATTATCTCCAATAAAAATAGAGCCTGCTGGCATTTTTTTAAGCAATATATTACGCATAGCGGCGTTAGGCACCGTAAGCATATATACCTTTTTAGGATCGCGCAATTTTATTACTTTTGCCGCAAAAGAATGAAGGTACAATGATTGGCCAGGATGTCTTTTACGCTTAGAGGGTTTTTGCTCTAAATCTGATGCAGCTTCCCATGTGCGTGATATCCCAAAATGTGATGAGACCAAGGCTTTTGTTGATGTCACAACACTCATATACATCTCAATGGAAGAATCAAGACCTAAGAACGCTTTATTTTTAACAGGATTATCATCGGATGCATACACAATCCATAGCTCATTATTCGTATTATTTTGCATTTTTTTATACACATCAAGCGCTTGCAAAAAATGATCTACACCATCTGCTGACGGCAAATATTTTAGCTTTTTTTGCAAAATTCGCATCTTTTGTTTTTTTGCATATTCTATCCAACGTTCAAGCGCATCTGGACCGACTCTTTCCATTGCAAGGTAAAATCTAGGTGCAACTTTACCAATATATAAATCATCACGCACCTTTTTTACACCAGAAAACGTCTGAGACCCTCTCATTATTTGATCTTGCTTTTTATATTTTGTCACCCTCAACGCCACCAATAAACCTACAGCAAGGACTATTATGGCAGCTATATATTTCTTCACTACTTTTTCCTTAAATATCAACTTCACTATAGCAAAAAATGAAATAAAAGTTTTCAACTCAACAACCTAAAAAACTCAATAACTTTTTCTGCAATCTACTCTTCTTTGCTCCCAGTATCTGAACACACTCACCTACTAGTAAAACTTGCTCCTTTATTGGCCGCTTAATTTCTTCGGGATCCTTCAATTGGATTATTATTCTAATCTTATCTCTTTTATTATTCTTAATAAACCTATCCCAAAGCAATATTTTCTTAATTACACCAAGACGCCCTGGCCCCTTAGTTTCTTTTAATTCCTTATGCAATCTACGCCTCCATGCCTTTTTATTTCTCACCTTCATTCCGGTAATCTCTAATAACTCTTCTAAACTACATCTATATTCTTCAAGATTAATGTGTTCCAACTTTTCTGTTAAATGAATCTTCGTTTGCTCTAATTTACCCATCTTGATATTATATCCCCTTATCTTTTTTTCAAGCTCCTTTATTCGCCTCTGAACTTGCTGATAATTCTTCCTTTGTATTTCGTATTCTTTTAATTGTGGTTGCAAGACTTTCCTTGTTTTCTCTTGTTTTTTATACATACCAAATAAAAAATTTGTAATCATGAGAAGAGTTACACTTAAAGATAATAAAGCCCGTTTTTTTATGATCACTTTTTTATCTCCTTAATAAAGGATTCTTAATAATACACTCCATAATGTATCCATCAGACCTCTAAAGTCTCACAAAGAAAAACAATAAGTCAACTTTTCTTTTGACATCTTTTAATTGACCCAAAAATACCATCTTTTTAAACGGTAGAACCTATATAGAATGATTTTTATTTTTTTTAAGATCAATACTATTAAATCTTGTTAATTTAATTTTTCAGAAAAGAATCGACCAAAAACACTAAGCAATCTAGAAGAAATTTACTTCATATATCTACGTAAAGCATTTTGAGATATAAACACATGTTCAACTTTACCAATAAATTCTGGCAAATATTTTGCATTGGTATAACTCATGGCAGATTTTAGATAGTCTTTAAAGTTTTCTAACCAATCGGGTATTTTATACTCTACCTTGTTATATTTTGAAATACCCTCTGATGTTGTTAGTTCTTTTTTCCCCCATTTAGCTTGTACTTCTTTCGTACTCATGCCTCTATATGATTTATATATCTGTCTACCATTTTCAAATAATTTTTCAGCCACGATGCGATTTATAGGCACATACTTATTTGTTTTTTTATCAAAAGTCCAAGTAGCTCCACAAGATTCAATACATTTATTAAATATACCACCCAACATAACAGCATCAGCACCTAAAGCCAACGCCTTAATTATCTCATCAAAATTTCTAAAACCGCCATCTGCAATTATCTTTGTTTTAAAGTTATGCTTGGCTTTTATTTGGTAACATTCTGCTATTAATGATGCCATAGGATAATGCACACCTGTATTGGCAGACGTAAGACACACCTGCCCCCCACCAATACCACATCTTATCCAATCAACACCCATTTTTGCATATTCAAAATATGTTTTTGGATTTGCAATATTACCCACCATTAATTCTACACTATCACCATAGGCTTCTTTTACTTTTTTTGCCACAGTCATAACTCTTTTAGAATGACCATTTGCAACATCAATCAAGACTCTTTTTTTAGGAAACGTATTATTTTTATACATCTCCTCTGCTTCCCCCAAACTCAAAGATATAAAGGCTTCACCAAAATCATTAGCATGGTTATAAATGCCCCTTGGAACACATACGTTTATATTCTGCTCTAAAAATAAGTGATAATTATTTTCATCAATCACCATATCCATTGGGGCAACAATAATCGGCAGCTTGCCGTTATCATCAAATACATTAATTTCTTTTCTTGAGCCAATACGACTTTGTTCTGCAGGGACTATTACAATATCATGAAAATCAAACTTTTGCTGTATATTCGACTTTAAAAGGGGAAAAAAAGACAGCATTATTCCAATGGCAATATGAAGATTTTTCAATGTAGACTCCTTTTTTTACATCTAATTAGTTACGGTTAATAAAGCACCTGGATTTGGTTTTCAAGCTTCTGTATTAAATAGGTACAACTAGAACATCTTATTGAAGGAATTAAATTTTGTCAACGAAGCCCCTTGAACACAACCTACTTCCTCGGCCAACCCCTAGCATCTATAAAAATTGGGCAAAAAAAATGCCCCTATACAAAAAGCATAGAAATACCGTGTTTTTAACGTGCCTAAGCACAAATAATTAAAAAGGTTACCTACAAGGATCTTGTTGTTCCCATCCAAACTCACTATAATGCGTTCCCGCATTAATATTTGAAAGGGCACGTCTTACATAAGGAATTGTATTAAGTGGCAAATTGCCTTTATCAAAAAAACGAAGTTCACGACACTTGCGCGGCTCCAGGTTTTCAATAGAGTTTTTCCAGCTGGAACATTGAACAAAGATATCAATATATTCTATTCCTTCAATCCTATGCATAACATGTACTGTTTTTACATCCTTTGGATTAAGAATAATACTTGTTTCTTCCTTTGCTTCTCTGATCGCTGCTTGTGTTGCTGTTTCGTTACCGTCCAGATGTCCCGCAACGAGACCATAAAGCCCATCGTGAAAGCCGGTCTTGTTTCTTAGATGTAAAAGAATTCGATTATCCCTCTGTGACATCCTCACGGCAATAAATTACCGTGCATCCTAAATCCTGATTAATTCAGCATTTAGAAACTGGTTCCGGCTTCACAGAGCCAACTTGTTTTTTCTTAAAAGAAAAAATAGAGGTCGATTTCTCCACAGACTTACATTCGGGCATGCCCTGCCCTATTTTTAAAATATTTTTAGCTGCGTTTATATCTCTAT
>Ga0180434_10009405_pt1 | contig 10619 bp, 9 predicted proteins | sample SS_ome_7_FD_132453 | JGI IMG/M metagenome (GOLD analysis project Ga0180434, IMG submission 132453) | Hypersaline lake sediment archaeal communities from the Salton Sea, California, USA - SS_1_D_2 metaG | ecosystem: Environmental > Aquatic > Non-marine Saline and Alkaline > Hypersaline > Sediment... | reverse complement strand
CTGCTTGGATGGAGCTCACTACCGCCTCGCGTAGGGCAAACGGGGCCGAGATTCCTATCAAAACCACCGTGCCCAGGAATAGCCACGTTCCGAACAGAGTGACCAGTATGGGATTCATCCGACGAAAAAAACGTACCGTGGCTATTTTCAGAAACAGGATTGCCCCGAGTGTCATTCCGATAGACATGTGGACAACGGTTCGGGCAGGAAACTCGATCTGATATTCCCAAAGTCTCGGTACCATTCTCCACATGAATAGTATGTACATGATCAGGTAGGCGTAGCCGAATATGCGATGTTGAAGGGGAAGCGTTCGCGATATCCTGACGGAGAATAGTGGCTTTTTGGGCGTTTCGGTGTTTGAAAACTTGGATTTCTGTGATCCACATGTTGGACAGTTCCAGTCTTCCGGTAAGTCGTTCCAAACCCGCCCTTCCCTATCTTCACCGTAGACAAATCCGCACACCCTGCATTCGTAACAAGCCATTTTGTTACACGCCTTTCTGCCTGTGATACTTCACAAAAACGGTTTGGCACCAGTGCCTTGTTGATCTTCTGTGCACTTCACAACGAGTATTGCTAGGTCATCTTCCCTGATCCGGTCGCTAGAATGGGCATCCAAGTCAAGCCGCATCTCGGCGGAGATTTGTCCGGCGCTTGAATCACCATGGCGTAGTACGCAGCTTTTAAGACGGTCCATGCCGTACTGGTTGTCGGAGGTATCGAAAGCTTCAGCAATTCCGTCGGTGAAGAATATCAGAGCGTCTTCGCATTCCAAGTTAATTGACGTCGACTCATACTCGGCGTATTTGTCTACGCCGAGCGGCAAACTAGGGTTGTCATTTTGGACGATTTCTTTTGGTCTGGCCTTGTACCAGAGTGGGGCTGAGTGTCCGGCGAGGGCGAGCTCGGCATGTCTGCTGCGAGCGTCTATCAGGCAACACGCAGCTGTTGCGAACCGGTCGTCGAAAAGTCGGGCCATTACGCGGTTGATTTCAGCCAGCACATTCTTAGGGCAGGGGGCCGACTCGATTGCTGAACTCAGGGCAGCTTTCAAGACCGACATCACTAGTGCTGCCTGGACTCCGTGCCCCATTGCATCAGCGACGAAGAGCACTACCTGGTCGTTGGCCAATGGAATAATGTCAAGGATGTCGCCGCCGACCTGTCTTGCTGGCTCGTATTCGAAGGCTATGTCCAAACCAGATACGTCAGGTTTCGACCGGGGTATAAGAGATCGCTGCACCCGTTGTGCCAACTCCAGCTCACTGATCATTAAAAGGTTCTGCTTCTCTACGATTGCTTTTTGCTCGGCAAGTTGATTGTAGAGCCGGCCCTTTTCAACAATCGTTGCCAGCTGGCCTGCGATCTGCTTAAAGATTTCGATGTGAGCGTTGCGGTAGGTGTCTTTTAATATGCTAGAAAAAAATACGAACCCCACCGGTTTGCCCTGTACGATTAGTGGACAGGTTAGAGAGGATCGCATTCCTTCCCCGACGACTAGCCTCGTGGACTCCGACCCTGGTTTTCCGGCAAGATAGCTCTCCAAATCATTGATTACCCTTGGCTGCATGGTCTCAATGATTGTCTCCAGAGTCGATCCCTTAAGTTTGGCCTTGTAGCCGACACTGAGGGCCATCGGATGATCTGATTGGGCCCAACGGGCGACGACTTCTCCATGATCACGATCAATCAACGAAAAGCCGATTCGATTGTAAGGGATTACCTCATGCATCTCCCGGTAAAGCGATTCAAGGACTTCTTCAAGTTCGATTCCGTAGTTTATGCGTTCGGTGATCTGCACGAGCTTTCTCAGCTCTTCCTGCTGATGGAGTTCGTGGTCGGACATGTCGCTTTACCTCCCCATAAATGTTACCAACGGCTGCAGGTCCGCCGGTCGGTGACTTTGGGTTATATCGAGGCAAAATGGGGTTTTCTCGAAAGGCCCAAGTTTACGGTTCGTGCAGAAGTCATTGCTAAATGTTTGTGTTTATTTTTTCGGGTATTCACCAGAAAGGGCTTTGAGGAATTCTACGAGGTCTTTTTTGTCTTGAGCAGATATGTTCTCCCCACGTAGCGATTTGAGCATGCCGGATACTCTTGGGCTGTCCTTGCCGCCGATAGCCATGATTTCGACTGCCTCCTCGAGAGTCGGTACGCTACCGTCATGGTAGTAGGGGGCCGTGTTGGCAACTTCTCGCAGCGGTGGAACCCGGAACTTACCCAGGTCACGTTCTTTGCCGGTGACAGCCTTTCGTCCTTCGTCCGGTTTGGCCTTTTTCATGCCTATGCCGGCATTGTAGTATCGATAGTTGCTAAACAGCGGTGGGATATGGCAGTTCGAACAACCGACATCTTCGAACAGTTCCATACCACGCTTCTGTGCCTTGGTCAGGGCGTCTGCCTGACCAGCATTGAAACGGTCGTAGGGCGAATTGCCCCCGAGGATCGTGCGCTCGAACGCGGAGATTGCCTTGGCTATTCCATCCTTGGTGACTCCGGTGCCAAACACGTTCTGAAAACCTTCTTTGTATTCGGGGATCTCCGCCAGCTCTTTTACCAGTAAGTCCAGATTGTGGCCCATACTTACCGGATTTTCGATCGAGTCTAGTGCCTGAGCCTCTAGACTGTCCGCTCGGCCGTCCCAGAACTGCACCCTGGCATACGCGGAGTTTATTATGGTTGGTGAGTTGGTCTTGCCAACCTGGCCAAGTATTCCCTCGCTTGTCGGTCTGTGTTCTGCCCAGGCTATCGCAGGATCGTGACAGGTGGCACAAGAGATCGTGCCGTCTCTGCTCAGTCGTTTGTCGAAGTACAGTTTCCTGCCCAATTCGATCTTTTCAGGCGTCATGGGATTGTCATCTGGAACCGGCAGGGGGGGAAGGCCTAGAGGGACGCCGACTATTAAGGTCGTGGACTTGGCTCCAGTGCCAGATGAGGACGCCGGCACCTTATCTTTCATATTGGCGATCGTCTTGTTTTGCTGATTAGCTTCTACTTTTGGGTTGGACTGCTTCGTTTCGCGTGTGAGTTCTTCTGGCTTGGTGGTTGGTTTGCAGGAGAATTGCCCTGCAAAAACGACGAATAGCACGAAACACAGGCCAAACGGTTGGAAAATTTTGTTAGGTTTCATTGGAAGCCACTCCTTTGAGATAATGAAAACACTACCGTATAAGACGTCTTCCACTAGTTTCCGAAAATTTTGGGATCAGTAGGCGCGTTTTTCGATTGCCACCCCGGCGCGAGGAAAATGGTGTAACTGTATCCAGAGTATACGACATCGCCAGCAGAATACCAGCCAAGTCAACGGTGATGTGGACTTTGGTTTTTTGCCACCAGGCGGTGGCTGTCAATGTGCCCGAATCTTTATGAGGTTAGCGAGCCTGAAGAGTTACGAATTACGGCCAAGAATTTGACCGAGGTGGCCCAGGCAGAGGCTCGTCCGTCGGGTCAATATCGGGAAATGTTTAGGGTTACTATCCTAAGAAGCCAACCAGTGGGCGGCCAACTGCCCACAATATGGGAATCCGGAACGGAGGGCAGGGAATCGAAGAACCAGCTCGACAGATACCGATTCTGACTCCAAGCCGGCTTTACGCCCTACTTGACCTTCTTCGGTTTGCAAACATGGTCCTTCTTCTTCGTAACGGCACCACACCTGCAACACCGATACCGACCAGGTTTAGGCTTGTTTTCGGATTTTCCCTTTTGGCATTCCATTTCATTACCTGCCTGTTGCAGCCGTATTCTCGTCGGGCGCCGCGCCAGCTACCTCAACAAAAATAATCTGACGATCAGTCATTCGGCTTGTCAAACTTGCCCGAGTTTTGTCGCGAAATCTGCGTATGCTGTCGCAGCCTTGCTAGTCCTCTTCCGGTGAGAAATCATCCTTGCCAACGCCGCATTCAGGGCACTCGAAATCGCTTGGAAGATTTTCAAACGGCGTGCCTGTGTCGACGCCCTGTTCGGGAAGCCCTGCTTCGGGGTCGTATACCCAGCCACATACATCGCACTCGTATCTTTTCACTTGTCTTCTCCTTGACTTCCTTGTGGTTTTTCGGGTTCCGAGCCCCGTTTTTTGAAATGTTCGATACAGATCTGAGTTCTGCCTCTAAGAGCATGCGGTGCGACTCTTCCACAACGACCCTCACCAGCCGCATTCGGATGGCACAGCCTAAAGCACCAAGGGGTCCGATTGCGAGTCAGCGGACATCCTAGGTAAGGGTTCTTCAGGAATTGTTTCTCACGGGGTGACATTCTCTTGCGCATTCCCACTGTCTAACTCCTTCATCTCTTCTACTTGTTAGTCCACTTTTTGTTTTGTTGGGCAATTCAATTTAGATAGATCTCACTATAGTTGCTTACTTGAGGGACGTCAGGGTTCTATGCAGGTCAGCCGGTGTGTCGACTGACTGTTTGCAGGTGAAATTTTCACACACGTACACGGTTGCCTTTTCGGGCGTAGTCGCTTTGTCCTCCAAAAGCGGAATAAGTCGCGAGCAGGAGTCGACTTTGGTTGGCCTGGCAAGGGCAAGGATCTTATTGGGAAGAAATCTGTTGTGGACGATTTCCAACATTTTAGTAGTGTTGTTGTCGTTGCCCACGATCGCAATCTCCGTCACCGGCCCCAAGAAGAAGTCCAACGCACATAACAAACCGAAATGGGCCATCGGCTGGTTTGCGATCGAACCGCTAGTAGATTTGAAGATTTGTTCTGCCTTATCCCAGTAATCATGGTTGCCAAGCAACTTAGACAGTCTCATAAGGACGATGGCGGCCGTCGCGTTGCTCGATGGTACCGCATTGTCATGGAACGACTTTGTCCTTACCAGCAGGTCATCATGAGCCGCTGATGTGTAGAAAAAACCACCGTCCTTTCGATCCCAAAAATTGCCCACCATCCTGCGGGCCATCGTGTTCGCTTCTCGAAGCCACCGCTGATCGAAACTTGCTTCGTACAGATCAATTAGAGATGATGCAATTTCGGCGTGGTCGTCCAGGTATCCGGGTATTTTGCTGATGCCCGTGCCTTCTGGGCGGTCAGTACCACGGTATGTTCGCATTAGTACGCCATCGAGGACCATTTTCTTTAGCAGGAAGTTTGCGGCCCTCTTTGCTGCATTAAGATAACGAACGTCTCCAGTTGCCTGATATCCGCGTGCAAGTGAAGAGATCATCATTCCGTTCCAAGCAGCGATAACTTTGTCGTCTTTGGCGGGCCGTACACGTTTTTCGCGCTCTGCTAGGAGTCTTTGTTGCAACTGATCGACGTGATGGGCCACTTGCTTTCTGGAATCGTTTTTGTTGTCAAATTTGGACTCATTGCGAGGTATATGGAGGATGTTTTTACCTTCGAAATTTCCCTCGTCAGTTAGACCATAGCACTGGAAGAACAGATCGGCGTCTTCTTCACCAAGGACAGCCCCAACTTCGTCTTTGCTCCAGACGTAGAATTTTCCCTCTACCCCCTCGCTATCAGCATCCTCAGCGGAGTGAAACCCGCCAGCCACGTCTGTCATGTCTCGTAGCACGTAGTCGAGAATCGATAGGGTTACTCGGCGGTAGAGATCTTTGCCGGTTGCCTGCCAAGCTTCGAGGTAAACCTTGCTCAGCATGGCGTTGTCGTAAAGCATCTTTTCGAAGTGAGGTACGAGCCAATAGTCGTCGACCGAGTAACGGTGGAACCCACCGCCGAGTTGATCAAATATGCCGCCTTGCGCCATTCGGTCGAGCGTTACGGTTGCGGCTCTCATCAGACTGTTTTCCCTGGTGTGCGAGTATTGGCGGAGCAACAGGCTGATCGCTGTGCTCTGAGGAAATTTGGGCGCTATGCTGAATCCGCCCCACTCGTCGTCAAACTGTTTTAGGAGTTCCGTCACCGCATTGGCCAGGAACGAACTGTCTGGCATAGAAGCCAGGGACGGTTCATACGAAGTATGAACTTTTATGGCCTGGGTTATCTTCTCGGAACTTTCGATCATATCTTTTGGCTGCTGAAACCATAGCTTGGCGATGCTATTCAGTACCCTCTTAAACGCCGGCATGCCAAAGCACTCTTTGGGCGGAAAATAGGTGCCTCCGTATAGAGGCTTCAGATTCGGAGTAAGGAAAACGTTCAGCGGCCACCCGCCTCTTCCGGTCATCAAGTGCAAAGCAGCCATGTAAATTTCGTCCAGATCAGGCCGCTCCTCGCGATCAACTTTGATAGAAACGAAGTGTCGGTTTAGGATATCCGCCGTATCGGGATCTTCGAACGATTCCCGCTCCATAACGTGGCACCAGTGGCAGGCAGAGTAACCAATTGAAAGAAAAATCGGCTTGTTTTCGCGAGTCGCCCGGTTAAGGGCCTGTTTTCCCCAGGGATACCAATCGACCGGATTGTTAGCGTGTTGCAGTAGATAAGGGCTCGTCTCGTCCGCGAGGCGGTTGCTGCCCTTTTGGGCGCCAACATTTAGGCCTTGTTCATTTTGACCGAGAATCGATGGATTGATCATGTTCTTGCCACCATCCTCTCAAAACAAATCTGCCCTCACGAAAGCAAAACCGATCTCTGGGTACAAATTGGCCGGCCGAACGGGTAATATGGCCCATTTGGCTCGGCCAGCCATTTATGCCAAGCATCACTTGGCATGATTAGTTTTCAGTCAGAACGTAATCATCGTATTCAATTTCGAAGCGGAGCTTGTGTTTAGCCTCTTCTTGAGCTAGCGAAAGCAATAGAGCCTTTAGGCCCGAATCGTCTGCCGCTGCGGCCAGGTCTGTATAAAGTTTGAACGCTGCCTTTTCCTTTTTCATCGCTAGGATCAGGGCTCCTTGATAATCCATCTCCTGCTCTGGATCGGCGTCTACGAGATAATCCCCAATCTTTAGGTCAAGGATCTTTTCTGTGGCCGGCTGCATCGAGCCAGAGTTCTTAACATTAATAAGTTTGGCCTTATGCCCTTGCTCCTCTTTGGCAAAGTCTTCGAAGATCTTGCGCATAGTAGCCAGCTCAGTTTTTGTCGCGAGTTCGGTGTAGAACTGCGCGGCCTCTTCCTCATTTTTGATCGCGAAGTCAAGAATGTCGACAGCAGACTTCCATTGGCTCATAGTCATATGCCTTTCGTTAGTTTCTTCATTAGTCAACAGGGCAACGGTTTATACACGGTTTTGTCGAACTCCCTCCGTTGTCGCCACTATTTTCTAGTATCTCTTCATACTTTTGGCGGGAGGTAAAAAACACGCCTCCCGGGAAACGCTCCAGTCGGTCTGCATGAGCGAAAACGCACCTGTACCCAGTCAGGTGAATTACTCAGCAATCCCGATAAAAACAACCTGCTGGGCCCCCTCGGAGAGCCGTCTTGGGTCAAATTGGCCACGTGCTAATCTTCTTGGGTGCTAATGTGTTGCGAGGTATTCGGCGACACCTTCTGGTGTCGGTTTCATTGCCTCATCACCATCTCGCCAGTTGGCAGGGCATACTTCGCCGTGCTCTTCGGTAAACCTCAGTGCGTCGAGGACTCGCAGTGCCTCATCTACACTCCGCCCCAACGGGAGATCGTTTACCAGTGCATGACGAACGATCCCTTTCTTGTCAATCAAAAATAATCCCCTTAAGGCGATCTCTTCTCCGAACAGTACACCATACTGCCTCGCTATATTTTTGCTCAGATCGGCAATCAAAGGGAATCCGATTTGCCCGATGCCTCCCTGATCCCTTGGCGTGTTTCTCCACGCGAGATGTGTGAAATGTGAATCGACAGATATGCCTAGCACTTGAGCATTCTTCGATTCAAAATATTTCAAAGCTTTGTCAAAAGCGATGATTTCCGACGGACAAACGAATGTGAAATCCAACGGGTAGAAGAACAGCACCACGTACTTTTCACGACAAGACGAAAGAGTAAACTCGGCAAACGAATTGTCGGGCAACACCGCTTGGGCGGTGAAGTCGGGAGCCTCCTTAGTCACCAGGGTAGACATAATTCTATATCCTTTTTGCGTGAGTGATTTATACTAAAAGTTTTCTTCTAAAGTGTCATTCGCTGGTTGCGGTTGGCACCGGTGGAGTTCGTTTTGCGAGCTCTTGATCAATCAGGTATATTGCAACAGTGTTATCGCCAGCCAGCCTAATCTTGTCTAAGATCGCTTTCGCTGCGGCTTCTTCCTCTACTTGTTCAGTTACGAACCATTGTAGAAACGTATTGGTGGCATGATCTTTTTCAGACACCGACAGATTTACAAGGCTATTGATCAGGCCGGTGACCTTCTTCTCATGACTTAGGGTGTCTTCAAAGGCTTCTAGCTGTGACACCCAAGCAATCTTCGGAGACTCGATCTGAGTCAGCTTAACTTGACCATCGCGGTCGTGTATGAAGTCGAAGAATTTCATAGCATGTGAAAGTTCCTCGCCAGCCTGAATACGCATCCAGTTGGCCATTCCTTCTAGGCCTTGTGACTGGAAATGAGCTGACATCGACAGGTAGAGATACGATGAGTACAGCTCTGCGTTGACCTGCTTGTTTAAGGCCTTCTGCATGTTTGGATTTAGCATTTCTTTTATCCCTTTTTTTACTAAGTTCACGATTTTCAACCTTGGGCCGACCCGAGGTTGCCAATGGTCTGACCGACAAAGCTCCGGCATCGAGTCGGGTGGAGTTGTCGGGAAATTGTATTATGGTTTCTCTCTAATTTCATACGAATCACGATAACATCTGGTTGTGCAATTAGTCCTTCGTTTTTGAAGCTACATCAGATTTCTAACCCGAATTAAGTATTCCATCCCAAGTGTATCAGATACCATGTGGAATTTGAGATCTGGTGGCTCGGTTGCTAGGTCGATCAGTGCCAAGAGCTTGCGGTAGTCGTCAGATCGGATGTGCCGTTTGAGGTCCTCTTCTGTTTGCCACTCCTCGACGTAGCAAAGCCTGTTCTCATTTTGAGCGTCGATATAGTGGCCGCAACTTACGCACCCCGAAGCGGCACTGGTTGGCCCCAGAAGCGAACGTACGATCCGGATTGCCTCATCTCGATGCACGTTCGAAAGCATAACCTTCACACTTGTGTAAACCATCCGCTCACCTCCCAACTGGTTAGCAATTTGATTAGCAATTCGCGTGCCAGGAGCTAGTTGAATTTGGCAAGTCGCTTTAAGGGACTGTCTTCAAAGGCGTTATGGGTAAGTGAAACGGTCTGAGATGAGGGGGCGGCTGTCTTGAATCTACGATATATTGGGTTATCTACGATATACTGGACTTATTATGTCCCCGTTCGATCCCGAGCTTCCGCATCCTTGATTCAAGCGTGGTCGGTTTCATGTCAAGGATATCAGCCGCTTGGTTTTTGCCGCGTACGCGCCACCCGGTCTTGTCGAGGACGTCAAGAATATGGCGTTTTTCTACTTCCCTAAGTGTCATCGGTCCAGCGGGTGAGTTTCCGGATATTGAGGGCACTTCGACCTGTAAGTTTGTCCCTTTGCAGAGGATCATCGCTCGCTCGACAACGTTTCTCAATTCCCTAACATTGCCCGGCCAAAGATAGGACCTTTGCATTTCCTCCAAGGTCTTTCGCGGTATCGTGTCGACTGCCTTTCCCATCTTCGCACCAAGTTCTTTCACGAAAGCCCAAACCAACAGTGGTATGTCTTCAGTGCGTTCCCGTAGTGGTGGGATGGCGATTGGAAATACGTTTAACCGATGGTAGAGATCCTCACGAAACCGTCCCTTTTCCATGTCTTGCATTAGGTTGCGATTGGTTGCGGCAATTATGCGTACGTCGACAGAGATTGTTTCTGAACTGCCCAGTCGCTCTAGTTGCCCATCTTGGAGAATTCTGAGTAGCTTGGTTTGCAGCTCCATTGACAACTCGCCGATTTCGTCGAGGAACAGGGTAGCCCCGTCGGCCATCTCAAAGCGGCCTATCTGCTTTGATAGCGCACCGGTGTATGCCCCGGCCTCACGTCCGAACAGCTCGCTTTCTATAAGGGTTGGCGGTAGTGCTGCGCAATTGACGGTTACCATCGGGGTATTGTTGCGTGGGCTCAGTTTGTGGATGGCGCGTGCGAAAAGCTCCTTTCCTGTGCCCGTTTCGCCCATTAGCAGGACAGCGGCCTGTGTGCCTGCAACTTGTTGTACCTGGTCCATTACACTATTGATAACGTCGCTATTACCGACGATTTCGCCGTGTTCGTATCGTAGTTGGACTTCTTTGTGAAGGCAGATGTTTTCTCGCTGGAATTTATCCTTCAGCTGCTGGATTTCTGAGAATGCCTTCTGCAGGTCAAACTCGGCCTGCTTGCGCCCCGTTATGTCTTCGAAGCATACTAGGACCTGGCCTTTCCCGATCTGCGCGGCGGAGATGCAGAAGTGCTTGTCTAGTGACTTTCCCTCGCGCAGCAGTGTCATTTCAACTTCGACACTTCGGTGGTCTTTTTCAGAGTTGAATGTCTCGGTGACAGTTTGTCGAACGAGGCATTTGTTGCAAGACGAACCGTAACCACAGCCTTTAGGGTTGTTCAGCGAGTGGAGACACCGAATTGCGCTACCAAAATTGCGTTCCTTGGCTTCGGCAGTCGAGTCGCTCATCATTTCCTTGCCCGCCCGATTTATATTGTGTATCCGTCGGTGCCGATCCATCAAAAT
>Ga0180434_10009403_pt1 | contig 10621 bp, 13 predicted proteins | sample SS_ome_7_FD_132453 | JGI IMG/M metagenome (GOLD analysis project Ga0180434, IMG submission 132453) | Hypersaline lake sediment archaeal communities from the Salton Sea, California, USA - SS_1_D_2 metaG | ecosystem: Environmental > Aquatic > Non-marine Saline and Alkaline > Hypersaline >... | reverse complement strand
GTCCTCGGCGTCCGCATAGAGGATCCAAAGGTATTCCCAGCCCTTTTTCGCAATGGGCCCAATGTCGCCGACCTGTAGACCTGTTTCGTTGGGCAAGCACTCGAACGAAAAGGCGATTTGCCAGTCTTCGTCGCCGCGCTTCGAGCCGGCGGCCCCCATGAAACGGACCTCGCCAGCTTCGAAGCAACGGAAGGCGCTCGAGTTGACCGAGCCGGTCAGGTCGCGGAGTTTGAGGCGATAGGCGTCGTTGACCTTGTGGGCCGCCAGGTAATGGGTTTCGGACCATTTATAGGTCGGCGCCGGTATGTCGACGCCGTCGATTGTGTCGCCATGTACGCCGATCGCGCCGCGGAAGTCGGCCGCGATCGAGCCGGGCGGGGCGTAGCTGCCGATGGTTTCCAGCGATTGGGTCAGGTGCCGGGTGCCGCCAGTGGTGTCGAAACTGAATTCCGATTCGCCGGTCTCGGGCCGGGATCGTTCGCCGTAGCGGACCTCGGCCGCCCACATTTCGGCGCCCTCGGCCGGCCGGACGTGGACCGATTTGCGGGCCAAGGCGGCGTAGGTCGCCGGCGCGTTGAACAGGACCCAGGCCTGGGCGAGTAGTTCGTCGGTGCATCCGTCGACCTTGTATCGCAGAATGGCCGATGGGCTATCGCCCTCGGTGATCTCGCGGGAATCATGGGTCTCGATGATCGTGGCCATTAGGCAAACACCAGATTAGATTCTTGGGCCTCGCGGACCAGGCGGTCGACGCCGGCGGCGACCTTCTTTAGTTCCTTGACCTCGGGCGACCGGCCGGCCCCCAGGCCGCGGACGGCGGCCGCGTTGAAGGTGCCGCGGACGGTGGACCCTACGCCGGTGGCCGCGGCGGCCGCGGCGACCTGGTTTTTCATCTGCACCGATGGCACGTTGGCGCGGGCCTTCTCGAAGGCGTCGGCCTGGCGGCCGCGGCGGGCCTGGTCGCGGGCGGCGTCTAGTTCGGCCTGGGCCTTGCGTAGCGCGGCGTCGGCGGCCCGTTGGGCGGCGGCGGCCTTGTTCCCGCGGGCCACATGGGCGCGGCGTCGGTCGGCGTCCAGGCCGGCCAGGGCGTCGGTTTTGGTTTGGTCGATGCCGGCCAGGGCCGCGGCCCGATCGCGGGCGACCCGTTTCAGGTCGGCGGCCGTGGTGTCGTGTCGTTTCTTGCGGCGGCGGGCATAGTCGGCGTCTAATTGTGCCTGCACTTCCTCGGGGTCGAGGCCCTCGGCCTTGGCGATAATGTAGGCGATCCCGCTGGCGACCGTCCCCTCGGCCCCTTCCCAGGCGTCGGCCATGCTGGTCGTGAACTTGGCCCAAGTCGATTGCAAGAAGGAAGTGAATTTGACCCAAGTCGATTGCAAGCCGGCCCAAGCCTTGGTGAAGATGGCGGCCAGGCCGTAAACGGCCTCCGTGCCCAGGGCCAAGAACCCGTCTTTCCAATAGGCCCATTTTTCCTTTAGCCAGTTGGTCCCGCGGACCCATTCGGCCTTGATCGCCAGCCAAAGGATCTTCGCGGCCAGTTGCATATCGCCGGCGGCCATGGCGTCGCCGATCGCGCCCATGGTCTCGCGGGTCCGTTCGACCAGGCCGGCAAGGGCGTCGGACAGGAAGGCGGCGGCCTGGCGGCCGGTCTCGGTGAAGCGGAAGAAAGCGACGCCGGCCGCGGCCAGGGCGACAACCACCAGGCCGATCGGGCTGGTGAGCATCGAAAACGCGACGGCCAGGCCCTTACCGATCGCGAATACGCCGGACATAGCAAACGAAACGGCCTTGATCGCGACCGACACCCCCAACAGGGCCGCGCCGGCGGCGCCGATCCCGGCGGCCACGGCCGCAAAGCCGACGATAAGGCCGCGGTTTGCCTTGGCCCAGTCGTAGACGTGGGCGACGACTTCGCGGGCCTTCGTGACGATCGCCGTAACGTAGGGCAACAGGGCGTCGCCGATCGCGCCGGAAACATTTTCGACCGTGGCCTGTAGGGCCTTCATCTGGTTTGCGAAACTGCCAGCGGATCGCAAGGCGTCGCCTTGGGCGGCCGTGGTGCCGCGCATGATGATTGCAAGCCGCGCTTGGGCCTTCTGGGCCTCGGTCGCCGTCTTCGGGTCAATCGCCGTGTTCAGTAGTTCCTGCTTGACGGCCGCGGCCGAGACTATGACGCCGTATTTTTTCATTACCTCGCCCGAGCCGGTCAGGGCGGCGTGAAGGTCGCGCAACACGTCGGCGTCGGCCAGGTTGTTAAAGCTGGCCAGGTCGATCGCCAGGGTGGATATTTGCTTAGATAGGCCGCCGGCCTCGTCGGCGGCAAACCCCATCGGCACCAAAAGGTCTTGCGTATTCGCGACGAATTCGGCCATCTGCCGATTCGATCGGCCCAGTTGGGCGCCGGTATCGTCGGCCCAGGCCTTCATCGTGGCGGCCTGTTTGCCGAATACCACGTTAAACTTATTCATCACTTCTTCTAGGCGGCTGGCGGTCTTCACAGGGACGGCCAGCGGTGCAAGCATGGCGGCCGATACGCCGACCATGCGGCCGCCTAATGCGGCCATGCCGGACGCGAAACCCCGCAAGCGGCGTATGGCGCCTCGAAGGCCTCGGGCCAGTTTGGCGTCTTCGGCGAATATCTCGACGGCGGCCCGGCCGGCGCGGATTGCGGAAACTGTCGCGGGCATGGTTAGGCCTTGGGTGAGCGCTTGTCAATAAAGACGGCCTTTAGGGCTCGGATGCCGACCTTGGGCGGCGGGGCGGCCTGGTGGCCGGGGTGGAAGTCCTCGGGCTCGTAGGGCGTGGCCTTCTTCGTGGCGTCGCGGGCGGTGTTTGCGAGCATGGCCAACACGGCGGCCGTGTGGTCCCAGTCGTATCGGTTGCGGGCCTCGGCCGCGGCGATCAGGTCGCCGACCCGCCAGGGGTCCGGCCAGGTGCCCAGGACGGCCGCGGCCTGGTCGATCAGTCGCCAGACGTCGGCGGCGGTGGTGTTGCGGTCAGTTCGGCCAGGCGGTCGTCGATCGCCTGGGCCTCCTTCGCTAGTTCCTGTTGTATCACCTGGTCGACCCGCGGGTCGGCCAGTTTCTCCGCGGCCAGGTTCTCCGCCGCCTGGATCGCGTTGGTGGTCTTCGCGGCCAGCGTCGCCAGGTTCTTCCGGTTTTGCTGGCCGGGGAAAAAATCCGGCAAGGCGGAAAGCAAGGCGTCCGTGGCGTGGTCGATCGTGTCGCCGGCGATGGCCTCGCCGAAGTCGATGTCGGTCACGTCGCGGGTTTCGGCCTGGGGTTGTACCCAGGCATAGAGCACGTCGACCAGCAAAACCGGATCGGCCGCCAGGCGGCCGATCGTGCGGGCCAGGTCGGGGTCGAGTAGCTCGAAGCCGGCCAGGTCCTTGATCCGTTTGGCGGCGGCGACCGTGGGGTCCAACGTCCAGTCGCGGCCGTTGCGGTCCTTGAATTTGGGCATAGGTGCGGGTGCGGGTTCGTGGGGATTACGGGTTGTCGTACAGCGCGACGGCCTGGAAGTGCAACGCGGCGGCGTGTGGGTTGGATACCCAGACAAAGAGGATCGGGTCGCCGGCGAGCGGGTTGGCGAGCCCTTGGGCGGCGCGCCACGTCCAGCCGCCGGTCAGGTCGACGGCCAGGGCGCGGCCGCCGCCGTCGATGAACGACAGGCCACAGCGCCGAGACGCGTTGATAATGACGGCCGCGGCGTCGTCGCCGTCGAACGACCAGTTGATCCGGTGGGCTTTGTGGATCGTCACCGAATCGCCGATCGCCGGCGCAGACTCGCCGGCCTGAACTACGGTAGGCGTGCCGGCGCTGGTGACCAGGTAGCCGCAATGGACCACCCCGGTCGTGTTGTTCCACAGGTCGACCACGTCGCCGGGGCTAAACACCGCGCCGCTGACGTCGATGTCGACCTCGGGCCCGGCCTGGACGTCGGTCACCAGGCCGGTCGCGGACGGGTTGCCGGCCGGGATCTGGGCGTCGATGCTGGCCAGGGCGTCGCCGGTAACGGCGGCCTTGCCGGCGATCGTCAGGCCGGCGATAGAAATTTGGGTTTCAAGGTCGAGCCGTAGGGCCATCGGTCAGGCCTCCGGGTTGGGGTTGGGGCCTGGCCGTGGTTAGCTGGTCGAGTCGTACAATACGCCGATCTTGAGCGTGGCCGCGGTGGTGGTGCCGTTGCTGGCCTGGATCTCGTCGACCGCGTTGCCGGTCAGTGGGTTGGTGACCCCGGTATCGGCGTACCAGTCCCAGGCCTGGTCGGCGGTCAGTTCGACGGCCTCCAGGCTGGCGTCGCCGCTGTCCTCGAAGTCGACCGAGGCCCTTTGGTCGCAAACCATGGCGATCGCCTCGACGTCGTCGCCGTCGAAGTCGCAATTGATTGCGACCCGTTTGGTAATGACGACGGCGGTCGTGGCGATCGGCAGGTTGTCGCCCGATCCTCCGTCGATCGTGACGTTGTCGCCGCTGACCGTTGCGGTCATTCCGTAGCGGTAGCCGCCGGACCAGAAGACGTCGACCACGTCGGACGTCGACAGGGGATGGCCGGTAGCGCCCACGACCCCGGTGTCGTCGTCGGTGCGGGTGTCGAGCGTGCCGGCGGTGCCGGCCGGCAGCGTGACCTCTTGGGCGATCTGGCCGTCGGCCGTCTTGGTGATGTTGGAAACGATCGAAATGCCGGCGATCGTGATGGTTTGTTTGTTGCTTGCGGTGGGCATGGTTGGGCCTCGCGGCGCCGCGTCGCCCGGTGCGTGTGGGGTGGTGCGGCCGGTTAGCGATGCCGGCCGCGCGGGTTCAGGTGGTCGGGGCTTACGAATCCCAGGTCGGGTTTCGCAAGGTGGTCGATATCTTGACGGTGAAGCTGGTTTGCACACCTTCGAGCAACGGCTGGCCGACCTCGAAGGAAGTCACCTCGAAGTCGGCGTCGAGGCCTTCGCCGCCGGCGGCGTCCAGGATCAACAGGGCGATCGCCGTGTTGTTGAGGAAGGCGTCCCGAATTGCCTGGTAGCCGGCGTCGGTCGTATCCCAGACCATGTCGAAGGTGAGCGACCCCGATTTCAGGGCGCCGCGGATCGACTCCCAGCCGCCAGAAGCGCGGCTCGTGAAGTCGGCCTCGCCTTTTTCCAGCGACATCGTCAGGTCGCGGACCTTGGTCAACAAGTTGGCCGCGGTCGAGCCGGCCGTGCCGTAATACGTTTTGCACTCAAGGCCAAGAACGTCGGAGCCCATGGGGTCCCTTTCTTGGCGCCGCGTCGCCTCGTTGGTTGTGGTGGTGCGACCAGGTAGCGAATCCGGCCGGGGGCGGGCGTGGTTATCGCCTAACGGCGTCTTTCCAAAAGTCGTCTAGCTTTGGCCTCACGGTGTCGAGGCCGCGCCGGGTGTAGGATCTGGACGGGTAGCGCGCCGTTTTGCGGCCGACGGTCTTGCGGGCCCATCGCGGGCGTTTGCCGCCGACCCGGAAAAGGGCCGTCTTACCGCTGGGCGTTCGGGCGACCTCCATTTGGACGGCGCCGCCGAATTCGTGTAGGTCGGCCACCCGCTGGCCCATGTGCGGGCCAACGATCACCGATTGGCGGGCCCGGTCGTAGCCAAAGACAATGGACCGGCGGAGGAAGCCGGTTTGCGTGTTCGGCGGGTTGTCGCCGGCGGGGCTGTGTTTCTTGCGACGGCGGATCGACCGCTGGATTGTCTTGCGGGTAAACGCACCTTGGCGGATCAGTACCCCGCGGGTCGCCCGATCGACGGCGCGCAGGACGGCCCGATCGTCAAACGACACGCCGACCCGGAACCCGATCGCCGGACCTTTCCCCATGGTCTTCGCGACGTTTAGGCTTTTCATCAGGCCCATGGTCAGACCTCGCGGATCGTGAAGGTCAGCGCGGCGGTAAACAGTTGTTGCGTGTCCAGGTCTTCCACGTCGAACAGGTCGTCGCCGGTGGTCGCGCCGATGACCACGCCCAGGCCGGCGGCCAGGCGTTGGCCGAATAGCGTGTTGCGGATTTCCTCGACCAGGTAGAGGTATGGGTCGGTGTCGTCGTTGTCGGGTGCCTGGCCGGTATCGTCAAAGCGCTTGAGGATCCCGACGTCGACCAGGTAGTCGCCGGTAACGGTCAGGTCGCGGGCGGATAGCTCGGTCGTCATTCGCCGCGGGGCGACGGTCACGGTCAGGTCGGCCAGGTCGGCCAGCGCAAACCGCGGCCGGTTCTTTCGCGTGGCGGTGAAGCTCTGCGACAGGCTGGCGTCGTTCAGGGCGTCGACCATCGCGTCGGCGATTTGGACAATCAGGGCGTCGGGCATGGGTCAGGGGGTCGAGGCCTCGCGGCGTTGTTGTTCGAGGTAGTTGGCCAGGTTCTCGCGGAGCCAGCGAACGTCGGCGGCCATTTGGCCGGTGTCCTTCTCCAGCGTTCGCAGCCGTTGTTCGTGGTCTTCGATCGCCGCCGCGTTGTGGCCGATCTTCTGTTTGCACTCGGCCCGATCGGTCGACAGGGCCGAGACAACGGTCACCAGCGACACCAGCCAGGCGACAACCACGGCGGCGGCGGTCAAGGTCCAGCCGCGGCGGCTGGTCGGCAACGGGCAATCGGCGGCGGCCATGGGGTCAGGTTCCGGGGGTGGTTTCTTTGGTGTGGATTCGCATGGTCTGGCCGTGCGGGCCCAGGCGGTAGCATTGTTCGCCGCCAGGCTCCAACACTCGGAACGTGCGGACGGTCGAGCCGTCCAGGTGTTCGATCGTGTCGCCAGGCGACGGGGTCGCGTGCAGGCCGGCCAGGACCAGGTCGTTCGCCGCGATGATCCAGTCGCGGGTCGTCAATTCGGTAACGCGGCCATCGCCGTCGGCCACGTCGAAGGTCGTTTGACCGGGGACGGCGACCAGGTCGACGGCGTCGACCGCGCTGGTATAGGTAACCGAAACCCCGGCCGCGGATTTCGCCGCGGCCAGGGTGTCGCCTAGTGCGTTCTCGAATAGGTTGGCCATGGGTCAGGCCTCCCGATCCGTGGGGCCAGGTCGCCGCGGTGCCGATCAGGTGCAAAGCGAGGCGGTCACGCTCTTGCCGCTTGCGTCGCCGATCCCGCCGGCGCCGGTGGCGACAACGCGGATATAGCGTTCGCAGTCGGTCGGCAACTTGAGCCGGGCCGAGGCGGCCGCGGCCCCGGCGCCGCCGGCCCCGGTCTGGAGGATCAACGAATCGGCCAGGGTCGTCGCGGACGAAAAGGCCGACGTTGTATCCATTTCGACCTTGTAGGTCATGGTATCGGCGTCGGGCAGTTCGGTGGTCGTCAGGGCCGGGGCCTCGACCAGCAGTTCGCAGCCGGCGACCAGGTCGGCGCGGGCCGAGGGGGCGCCCAGGTCGATCGCGTCGGTATTGACCGCGCCATCCGTGGCCGGAAGGGCCTTGGTGACGATCAGGTCGGCGTCTTTGAGGTTGTAGGGCATGGTCTGAATTCCTTGTCGGTGGTGGTCGGGAAAGGCCGGCCGGTGGTTAGCCGGCCGGCCTGGGCGTGTCAGTCAGGCGGCCGAGGCGATCAGGATAGGGTCTCGGTGTTGGTGATCGAGTCCGTGGAATACAGGGGGATTCCGTCGAAGTCGGCCGGCAACGGGGCCTCCTTGCCGGTGGCGTTCGTGGCCGTCCGGCTCTTGCGCAGTTGGCCCAGCGATCGCCGCGAACAGAATAGGGCGTTGGGTTGCTTGCCGGCGGGGAAGGTCGCCAACAGGTCTTCCAACAGGGCGTCGGTCAACCCCTTGCCGCTGTCCTTGGTCAGGTCCTTGATCTGGCCGATGGAAGTGACCGAGCCGACCATCAGGCCGACGTGGGCGGTCAGTTCGGACACATAGGCCGTATAGGGGTTGTTGTCGTCGTCGGTTACCCGGGCCGTGTAGGTCTCGGGCATTTCGATTTCGCCGTCCTGGCCCAAAACGAATTGCACGTCGGCCGGGCCGAAGCGGACGGCCCAAACACTCGACCCGGTCGAGGACGTGGTCCCGCCGGCGTCGATCACCATGGACGATTGCACGACATCGACCAGGCCGGGAAAGCCCTTGGCGTCGTTGGCCGTGCCGTAGTACATCTGCGAGCCGAGGGTCTGCAGACTCGCTTCGACCTGGCCGGCGCCTTCCAGGGCGATCAGGGCCTCGGGCCCGTCTTCGTAGGCGTTGGCGACCGCCTTGTCGGTCTCCCATCGCGGGTTCAGGATGAAGCACTGGACCAGCCTGTTTTCGTACGTCGATTTGCTGGCCGCGACGCCCTCGTTTGCGTTGCGGAAAGCCGCGGTCGGCAAGCCCGTTCGGACCTTCGTCGAAAAGGTGGTCCCCTTGATCGTGCGGGCGGCGCCGATGCGGACCTCGGGGTGGCTGGTGTGCGCTTCCTCGATCAGGCCGACGGCGGCGTCGCCGGCGTTCAGCTTGGCAATGTCCAGAAGGTTCAGGTTGGCCATGGGGTCGATACTCCATGGCGCCGCGTCGCCGTCGGTGGTGGTGTGGGGTGTAGCCGGTTAGCCAGGCCGGCCGGTGGGGTCGGTGGTGGTGTGGGTCAGGCCCGGCGAATCTTGATCGCCGCGGCGGCCTTGCCGATGTTGGGGCCCAGGTTTTGGGCCAGTTTCTCGGCCTTGGGGTCGGGGGTCGCGTCGTCGCCGCCGGTGACGCCCTCGCCTTCGCCGTCCGTGGCGGAAAGGGCCGACGTTTCGCCGCGGTCGATCGCGGCCAGGCGGCCGGCCAGGTCGTCGCGTTCGGCGGTGACGTTCTCCAGATGGCGGGCCAGTGCGTTCTCGTAGCTCAGGCCCTCGGCGAAGTATCGGCCGCCGGCGTCGCCAAAGGCGTCGAGGTAGCGGGCGACCTCGGCGCGGCTGTCGGACAGTTCGGCGGGCGGATCGGCCGCGTCGACGGCCGTGGCGGCCTCGGCGGGTTGGGTATCATCGGCCGGCGTGGCGTCGGCCGGTTCGGTGGTCTCGTTGTCGGCCTGGTTGGCCTCGGCGGCCTCGGTCTGGCCGTCGGTCAACGTGTCGGCCTGGTCGTCGGCGGCGGCCGATCCGTCGGTAAGCGTCTTCGAGTTCTTGGCCATGGGGTCGGCCTCCGTGTCGGGTTGGGGGTCGGTGGTCAGTAGTTCGACGGCATAGGTCGGCGCGTCGCCGTCCAGGGCCGTTTGCGTGTTGTGGTCGTAGCCGTAGGGGCAGATTGCAACGCTACGCAACGGCCATTTGCGGACGATCGTCGCCGGGCCGGTGAGCGTGTAGCCGTTGACCTCGGCCGTCGCGGTGTCGTCTTCCAGGTGTTCCAAGACAATGCCGGGCCCGCGGTAGTCGATCGAGGCCTCGTATGGGACGCCGGCGGGAACCTTGGTGAGAATCTCGTCGACCCGGTCGCCGGGCTGGTGCCGGACCAGGGCCCCGGAAACGATCAGGTCGCCGGATTCGATGTTGCTCTTGTTCAGAAAACCGAGGATCTCGCGGTCGTCGTGGCAATAGTCAATCGGTAGGTGCGATTTGTGCCAGGTCATGCCGGCCAGGTCGTGGACCAGGCGGCCCCAGTACCAGTGGTCGATCGGTTGGCCGGTGCGGGCCAGGATTTCGACCGGCGCCGTTTTGGCGTCGTCGCCGTTGTCGCCCAGGCGGAAGGGCCCGACGTTGGCCCGTAAGGCCGCGGCGGGGATCGCGTCATAGTTGCGGTCGGTCGGCATGGTCAAACCTCGGCGGGTTGTTTCTGTTCCTCGGCGGCGATCCAGGCGCGGGCAAGGGCCGATCCGGGGTCCGTCGAGGCGGCGGGCGTCTTCCTGGGAATCGGGCCATCGAGGCCAAGCCGTTTGGCCTCGGCGTCCAGTTCGTCGGCGATCTCGGCGAAGTCTTCGCCGCGGCGCTTGGCGATCCGGTGCCGGCTGGTCAGGCCGGCGTTGAGGGCCTCGACATCGGCCTTGATCTCCTTTAGCGGGTCAATCCAGGGCAAGCCGGCGGGGACCCATTCCCAGGTCAGGTCGGCGGCGACGAATCCGCGGGGCAGGGTCAACAGGCCGTCGGCCACCCATAGCCGGACCCGCCAGCGCAGAATATCGTTTAGGACCTCGACCAGGTCGGCCCGTTTGGTCGCGACCGATTGCTCATACTGTAGAAGGGCCTGGCGGGCGCCGCTGTAGTTGGTGTGCGATTCGTCGAAGAACGAAAAGGGAATATCAAGGGCCTTGAGTGCCACGGCGATCATCGTCTGGCAAAAGGCGTCGAATTCCGCGGCCGGCGTTTTGTTCTCCAGAAACTCGGCCTTGTCGCCGGGGTCCAGGTCGAGAACTAGCGGGCCCTTGCCAAAGTCGACTTTGTATCCGGATCGGTCGGTTTCGGGGTCGTCTTCTTCGTTCTCGACATCGCCCAGGGCCTCGGCGGCCTCGCGATAGAAAACCAGCCCGAACAGTTGGGCCACCTTGGCTTTGGCGAGCGCGTAGTCGGCGGCCTCGTAGACATCGCGCAGGGGATTCAGCGCGGCGATCAGCGGGGAAAACCCGCGGACCTGGTCGAAGCGATCCCAGCAAGCGTGGTGTAGCATGTTGGACGATCGGACCACGCGCTCAAACTCAAAGCCGCCGGCCTTCGTGCGACGGTTCACGACGTAGTGGGTGGCCCGGCCGAATCGGTTTAGCTCGACG
>Ga0180434_10009402_pt1 | contig 10624 bp, 8 predicted proteins | sample SS_ome_7_FD_132453 | JGI IMG/M metagenome (GOLD analysis project Ga0180434, IMG submission 132453) | Hypersaline lake sediment archaeal communities from the Salton Sea, California, USA - SS_1_D_2 metaG | ecosystem: Environmental > Aquatic > Non-marine Saline and Alkaline > Hypersaline > Sediment... | reverse complement strand
GCTTTTTTACCGGGAGCACGCAAAAAACCAGGCGCCCTTGCAGACATTCACCCTCTTCTTTCAAAAGACGCAAAAAGGTGACCGCATTCAAATGAGCAACCAGGGCGATATCCTCTGGTACCGGACGGTCGATCATAGACAAACCGCCGCGGCGCCGGGGAGGGAAACCCCATGAAAGCGCCACGCGTGCATCTTGCCATTTTCAAAAGCCGCATCGGCAAACGCATCTTCTGGATGTTCGTCTGCTGTTCGTTTATCCCCATCATCACCCTTTCCGGCCTATCGTACATCCAGGTCAAACGCCAGCTGAACGACCAGGCGGTGGCCCGGCTGCGCCAGATGACCAAAGCTATCGGCATGTCTATCTATGAGCGCCTGGAATTCCTGGAAAACGAAATGCGCCTGCTGGCACACACGCTCGCAACGCAAGAACAGCACGCCTCGGTCAAAACCGCCCTTTCCCGAACAGAATACAAAACACAGCGGTTTCAAGGCCTCCAGTTTGTTGCCCAGGATGGCCACCATATCCCGCTTTACGGCCAGACCCCCAAAACCCCGGTATTCACCGCTGCGGAAGAGATGAAACTGAAGGCCGGCAAGAGTATCATCAGCATTATCCCGCAGGACAACGCCCCGGCGGGCATCTTATTCAGCATCAAAACCACCATCGGCAATACGACACCTGGCATCCTTATCGGGGAGGTCAACGTGGCCTATCTCTGGGGTATCGGCCAGCAATATAACCTGCCGCCCATGACCGAGTTGACCATCTTCGATCATTCCGACCGTGTGCTGATCAGTTCCGTCGGCCCCTCTGACGATCTGATCCGGAAATCCGCATCACCGGATCGCAATGCCTCTTCGCATCACTTCACGTGGCAAAACGATGATCAGGTCTATCTGGCCTGCTATTGGGATCTTTTCCTGAAATCGCGCTTCGCATCGGAGAAATGGGCCATCGTTCTCAGCCAAACCCGCGCCGATGCCCTGGCTGTTATCCAAAACTTCAAATTCGATTTCCCGCTCTCACTCATGGTGGGGTTCTGGGTTATCCTTCTGGTCAGCATCCGCTATATCCGCAAGAGCCTGGTGCCGCTTGAAAAACTCCAGCAAGGGACCCGGCGCATTCAGAACGGCGATTTCAGCCAGGCCGTCGCCGTTGACAGCAACGATGAATTTGAGGACCTGGCCACCTCTTTCAACCTGATGACAAAGCAACTGGCCCGTACCTTTGGAGAACTTTCGGTCATGGCTGAAATGGGCCATTTTGTAACGACCCGACCGGAAGTAAGCGATCTGGCCTTGACCGAACTCAGGATCATGGCTGACAAACTGGACTTTGACTGGGGCCTGCTCATGATCGAAGGGGAAGTGCTGCATGGCGACGATGTAATCGTCGGCTTCGGTCTTCCCAACGACAATCAGGATCGTCAGCGGGACGTCACCTTACTGGAAGACCGCCCACCGATGAAGCAGCTGATGACACATGCCGCTGCACAGCGCGCCCTCATTTTTTCGCAGGATACGGCCGAGTTGGCCTCGATACTTCCCCAGCCCTGTATGGACTTTCTCGCTCAAATCGGCTGTCGATCATTGGTCTGTGTCCCGATCATTTTTGAAAAAAAACACATGGGGGTTCTGGCGGTCGGGAAAACGTCCTTGTTGCACCCCCTGACGGAAAACGACAAAGATCTCGTGTCCAGCATCGCCGCCCAGACGGCGGTCGCGATCAACAACATCATTTCTTTTCACCAACTGGAGGAAAGCGAAGATCGGCTGCGCCAGGCCTTCGATCACGCTGCCACAGGCATTGCCCTGGTGACTCTCGATCACCAGATCCGGGCCTCCAATCGCTACCTGCAACAATTGTTGGGGTACACCGAAAAGGAGCTGGCCGGCATATCGTTGGAAGATATCAATACACCTGAAGATCGCTTCATCGGACGGGAAGAAATGGCCCTTATGATCGAAGGCGAGCTGACTTTTTCCCAATTTGAAAAACGCTATCGGCACAAAGATGGCCATGCCGTCTGGGCGCGCGTCAACGGCTCGTTGCTGCGGGACAAAAAGGGAAAACCCCTCCATTTTATTTTCCACATCCAGGACCTGACAGCCGAAAAAACTGCTGAAAATGACAAGCGCCAACTGGAAAACCAACTCCGGCAGGCCCAAAAAATGGAAGCCATCGGCACGCTGGCCGGAGGCATTGCCCACGACTTCAACAATATCCTGTCCGCTGTGGGCGGCTATACCGAGCTGACCCTGCTGCAACTGCCGGAGGGTTCAGACCTCCAAGGCTATCTATCCAATGTCAAAAATGCCGCCGGCCGCGCTGCGGATCTGGTCCGGCAAATTTTGGCCTTCAGCCGCCAGGCGGAGCATGAAAAAGTGCCCCTCCAGATCAGCAGCGTCGTCAAGGAAGCCCTCCAGTTGCTCCGGGCCTCGTTGCCGGCCATGATCGACATCAACAAATCTATCGACAATAGGCCGATATTCATCATGGCAGACCCGACCCAGATCCACCAGATCGTCATGAATCTCTGCACCAATGCCATGCATGCCATGCAGGATGACGGCGGAACGCTGAGCGTTCGCTTGAATCCGGTTACGCTTACTTCTGATGACATCCGTCTGGAACGTCGCCTGTCGCCGGGAGACTATCTCAAACTGACGATCGCCGACACCGGCTGCGGTATGGACGCGCAAACCCTGGAACGCATTTTCGATCCTTACTTTACGACCAAGGAAAAAGGCAAGGGCACCGGACTCGGTCTGGCGGTGGTCCATGGCATCGTTGAAAACCACGGGGGCATGATCAAGGTGTCCAGTACACCCGGCCAGGGCACCACCTTTGACATCTATTTCCCGGTGGCTGACCAGCAAGCACATCACCAGGCCCAAAGATCAGAAGCAAACCCCGGCGGCACGGAGCGGGTGCTCTTTGTGGACGATGAACCCATGCTGGTCGATCTCGGGAAGGCCATGCTGACCAAGCTGGGCTATAGCGTCACCGGTGCGACCGATCCACAAGAAGCCTTGGAAATATTTCAACAAAATCCCGAAAACTACGATATTGTCATTACCGATCTGACCATGCCGGCTATGACCGGCAACCGACTCGCCGAGAAACTGTCTGCTATTCGGCCACAAATGCCGATCTTGATGTGTTCGGGATACGTCAAGAATGTCGGCCAGCATGCCTTCCTATCGGGTTACATTCTCAAACCCATAACGCTGCGTGATCTTGCCCGCTCCGTCCGTGACGCACTGGATCATGCGCGCTGATCAGACAGAATCGCACGACGCCTTTAAGACGGTTAGACGCTGTGAGGCCTCAAGGTTCGGCCGGCAACTGGCATCCCTTCGATTACGGCCGCATTGCCAACCAGCCCTCCGGTCCTTAACATTGTAAAAACACCAATCATCAGATCCAATATTTTGTCTCATCTGGAGCTGGACCCGAACAGGCCCTCGAAAGGAGGTCGGCTCATGGATTTTGCAAGTTACTACCTGGAACTGTTTGAAATGCTCAATCGAGCCTGCCAGAAAATCGCTTCCGGCCATTACGATCAGAAGGATTCAGAGCGCCTGTTCGAGCTTGCCAAACGGCAGCGCTATCCCAGCCTGTTGGCGGACCTGGCGGAATCCTTCGGTATGATGATGGTCAAGCTGGAAGCCCGTGAATTCAGTTTACAGCAAACCGTGGATGAACTTGAAAAGGCCAAGGCGGCGCTTGAACAACGACTGGCATGTGAACGTGAAACACCCGAGACCTGATACCGGCCGTGATCCGAGGTATCACGGCAAGCCTCGTTGGTCTTCCACTGGCGGTCATTTAAACGCTTGACATCATGCCAACAGTCCCACATACGATGGCATCGTATTGCCTGAATTTCGTGCGATGCTGATCATTTTAAAACAGTTCTACCGTTGCGCGATCAATGAAAGGGAAAAGCGCGGTGCTCATTTTCAACCCGGCCACACCCAGCGGGGAAATGGTTCTCAACCGATTCACCCTGGCGTTTGCAGGCCGGCATCGCCATCTGGAAGAACACTTCGCCAGGGACTATTTCGAAAGAAATGTCTCCCACCTGCGCCTCTGTCACTGGTTGACCATTTTCCTCTATAGCATTCCCGGTATTCTGGACGCCCGTTTTTTTCCGGAAATGACGGCCAGTCTCTGGACCATTCGCTTTCTGGTGGTTTGCCCCGTCTTCCTGCTGGGCTTCGCTTTCACGTATACGCCCTACTATCGCCGCTGGTGGCAGCTGATCTCGATGGGGTATATCCTGCTGACCGGCGGCGGCTTCATCGCAATGATCGCCATTGCCACGCCCCCGGTCAGCTATGGCTATTATGTCGGCATCATTATTTCCATGATGTTCGGCTACGCCTTGATCCGGGAGCGGTTCCTTTACGCCTCGGCGGCAGGCATGACCCTGCTGGTCGCCTACCTTGGCGTCTCCCTGGCCGTAACGCCGATTCCCGCCGATCTCCTGTTCCACAACGGCCTCTATCTATTTGCAACCAACATGCTGGGCATGCTCATTGCCTATTTTCTGGAATTCTCCGCCCGACGGGATTTCTTCCTCGGATACATGCTCAACCGGGAGCAGGAAAAAGTCACAAGCCTGAACACGCGTCTGGAAGAAAAAGTCATCCGACGCACGGAAGCGCTATCAACCGCCAACGCCGCTTTGCAGCGTCAAATCGACGAGCGGGAAAAAATCGAAACCGCGCTGCGGGAAAGCCGTGAACGCTTGAAGGTCCTCTTCGACTTCGCACCGGACGGTTACTGCATGCTAAGCCTGAAGGGGGATATCATCGAGGCCAACCAGTCGGTGGAGACCATCACCGGCTGCGACCGGGAGGCCTTCATCGGAAAAAAAATCTTTGACCTCGGCCTGGTGGCATCGGATCCCCACTTCCAGGCCCGCGCCATCCTCAAGGCGAGCCTGAAGGGGACCCCCTGGGGGCCGGGGGAGTTTGCCATCCGGCGCAATAACGGCCGGCCGGCCACGGTTGAAGTGCGCTCCCACCCCGTTCGCATCGACAACCAGATCTGCATTCTCGTCATGATTCGGGATGTCACCGACCGGAAAACCCAGGCCAAAGTCCGAAAGCATCTTGAAAATAAGCTGGCACAGGCCCAGAAAATGGAAGCCGTCGGCACCCTGGCCGGGGGCATCGCCCACGATTTCAACAATATCCTGTCGGCCATCATCGGGTATACGGAGCTCTCGCGCATGGACGCCCCGCCGAACAGCGCGCTCCACGAAAACCTCGGCCAGATCCATACCGCCGGCCAGCGGGCCAAGGACCTGATTCAGCAGATCCTGACCTTCAGCCGCCAGCATGACACCGAAATCAAACCCGTGCGGGTCCGCGCCATTGTGGAGGAATCGCTCAAGCTCCTGCGGGCGTCAATCCCTCAGGCCATCGAAATCCGCCAGCGCATTGCCAGCGAAGCGTTCACCCTGGCCAACGAAACCCAGCTCCAGCAGATCCTGATGAACCTGTGCACCAATGCCGCCTATGCCATGGGAAGCGGTAGCGGCATCCTGACGGTCGATTTGGACGACATCACCATCGATAGATCTTCCGCCGATCAGGATATCAATCTGCCGGCCGGGGCCTACCTCCGGCTGACCGTGAGCGATACGGGCTGCGGGATGCCGCCCGAAGTCGTTCGGAGACTTTTCGATCCCTATTATACGACCAAACCCAAGGGGGAAGGCAGCGGTCTGGGCATGGCGGTCGTTCACGGCATCGTGAGCCGTTACCAGGGCGCCATCAAAGTCGACAGTGCTGAGGGGCAAGGCACGGCGGTCAGGGTCTATCTGGTGCGTCAAGCAAAGGCCGGTGGGGCAGCCGCGGAAAAACCGGCGCCGCTGCCCACCGGAACCGAGACGGTCCTGCTGGTGGACGATGAATCCCAGCTGGTGACCATCGGGGAACAAATGCTCATACGCCTGGGTTACCGGGTGACCGTCAGCGCTGACAGCGTCAAAGCGCTCGAACTTTTCCGCGTCCAACCGGAGGCATTCGCCGTTGTGGTCACCGACATGTCCATGCCGAAGATGAGCGGCGTCGAACTCGCCCGGGCCATTCTGTCCATCCGTCCGGACATGCCCATCGTCCTGTGCACCGGCTATTCGGCCGGCATCGATCGGGAAACCGTGCTTTCCATGGGGATACGCGATCTTATCATGAAACCCATCACGATGCAGGCCCTGGCGCTAAGCGTCCGGCAGGCGATCGATGCCGGTCAGATGTCCGCCAGGTAGCGCGCCCCGCCCAGTTTATGCACCCATGTCCGGATCTCATAGGCACGACCGCGCACATACGTCGATGGTCGAAGCACGGACATTTTTTTAGGGCTCGGCAACACCGCCGCCAACAACGATGCGTCCCAAAGCGACAATCGTTCCGCCGGCTTGGCAAAATACTGCCGGCTGGCCGCTCCCGTGCCGAAAACACCCGGCCCGAACTCCGCCACATTCAGATAGATTTCCAGGATGCGGCGCTTGGGCCAACAGGTTTCGATGAGGAGCGTAAAGTAGGCTTCCAGCCCTTTGCGGATATAACTTCTTCCCGGCCACAAAAAAAGATTCTTGGCGACCTGCTGGGATATGGTGCTGGCTCCCCGGCGACGGCCGCGCGTTTCATCCAGCGCTTTGGCAATCGATTCGAAATCAAACCCATGATGAACCGGAAATTTCTGGTCTTCCGCGGCCACGACCGCTATGGCCAGATGAGGCGAAATACTTTCCCAGGGAACCCACTGGAAGTGAACGGCGTTGCCCTGGAAAAGCTGCTCACGCAGCATAAAAGCACTTGTCGGCGGCGCAACCCAACGCCAGGGAAGCACCATCAGAATACTCAACAGCAACAGCACAACGCCGGCACCCACCAGGCGTCGCAATGTCTTCCCGATAAAATCCGCCCACTGCCTGCCGGCGGCCGTTCGGCCGGTTCCCGATATCTTCCGTTGCAGCGTTCGGGTGGTGGCGATCTCCCGTCGTTGAGCGCGGCGTGTCGAGCTGCGGCGGATCGTCATGCTTCTTTTTCCTCTGGTTTCATTTTAATGGGGTATCTGCCGTTCCCGCAGGGTAATGTCTTTCTGGTGGTATTGCAAACCCTCCCGGATTCCGGCGATCCCTCCCGCCGATTGTTCTCCGAAACGGCCCCTCACGGGCCTCAATGGGCCTCAAACCATGCTGAAAGCCCATGCATCGCGCCTTGACGGCTGGGCCAGGCATCACTTCCGGCGGGATGAAGGGTTGTCGCCAACAAACATAACATACTGATAATTCGATATAAATTTTATATTTTTTCATTATTTTCAACGGCCTTGACCCCCATGGCCGGAAGGGGAATCTCTTTTTTTCGCTTGATTTTTTAAAGAAACACTTTATTGTGGAAGCAATCAATAAAGGCCTGTTTCAAATTGGCGGGCCGGTTTCGTTCTGAAGGACTGCTCCATGTGTCAAAGTGGCAACCTCCAGTGTGGAACTTTGAGAAAATTTTATGAAAGGAGGATGGCATCATGGCTAATGGAGTGGTAAAATGGTTTAACAGCGACAAAGGCTTCGGCTTCATCGAGCAAGAAGACGGCCCGGATGTATTTGTGCATTTTTCTGCAATCAATTCTTCCGGATTCAAATCCCTCAATGAAGGCGATAAGGTTACCTTTGACATCGAGCAGGGCCAGAAAGGCCCCGCCGCTGCAAACGTCACGGTCGTCTAAAAAAACCGTTCACGAGTTTAAAAAGGGCCTGCCCTCCGGCCACGGGGGCGGGCCCTTTTATTTGCCGAAGCCATCACCGATGAACCGCCTCAGGTCATTGATGCCCCCTGCCGCGAAACACCGTTCTTAAAGCAAATACAGAATAACCCCAGAAAAGCGATATTCACGCCGGCCGTCAGGAGAAAGCCGGCGGAAAACCCAATGGCCTCGCTCACCGCCCCCATGATCGCCGAACTCAACATCATGCCGAGATAGATGCAGGTGTTGTACCCGCCCATGGCGCTCCCCCGCCATGCGGGCGGCACGACTTCCGCAATCAAGGCCCCCACCGATGTGAACGCCAGCCCCAAACTGATCCCCAGCAGGCCCGCCGACAGGACAAAATGCCCCATGGTTTGGGACAGGCCGCAGCCGGACAACGCCGCCACATACAAGACAATGCCGATGACCACCAGTGAACTTCGCCGGGCCACCTTGTCGCTCAATCGCCCGAACGGGATACGGGAAGCGCCGTTGCAGAGCCCCTGGACGAAAAACACGATTCCGATCTGGCTGACATCCAACCCCCGGGTCTGGGCGTGCAGCGGCATAAAACTGGTGAACATGCCCAACCCGAAACAGGCCCCCAGGGTCATCAGCCAGCATCCCAGAAGGGGACGGTTTTTAAGGAGAGCCTTCAGGGTTCCCGACGTGCGGCTCTGAGAATCAGATGGTACGCGGGGTTTCCGGCGGCCCGGAAGAAGCCACAGCAAAAGGCCGAGATCGAGGAACAAAAGGGCCCCGGCCGCGAGAAACACCTGCGGCGCCCCAATGAACCTTGCCAGAAAACCACCGATGGCCGGTCCCAGACTCATGCCGCAAAAAAGGGCGGTCGTATACCAGCCGTAGGAACGTCCCAGATGAGACCGCGGCGAGATCACCGAGACCAGTGTCATCATGGTCGGGCCGAAAGCCGCGATGCCGACGCCGAGCATGAGATAGGCCAGCGTAAAATGGATGAAGGTGCGGCAGGCGACCAGCCCCCCGGACGTCACCGCCAGGATAAGCAGTCCGATCGCCGCCATCCGCTTGCTGCCCCAGCGGTCGGATGCCATGCCCAAGGGAAACGACAGCAGGCCCGCCATCAGAAAAAAAGCGGCGTTGATAACGCCGATCCGGCCCGTATCCACACCCAGCGAATGGGCATGCAGCGGCACCACGGGCAGGCGCATGAAAGCCCCCAAATAGCACCCGAAGGTGACCCCGCAGCAGATCAGCATCAAGGTCCCATAGCTGGGAGACAAATCGATGTCGCTTGAAGGGGAGATAGACGGTTTCCTCTCAGGGCCTCCCACACAGGAGGGTCGGCCATACCGCCATGCACGCCGGATGGCGTGTTATGGGCGAAGCCTGCCGGTTTCCGGATCGAACGCCACTATTTGCCGTTGAATCACGCTTTCCTTCTGGGCCCGCGCCAGTTGCTTCAGACGGTATTCCACCTTCTGGGCCAGCGACCGGGAACCGACCGGCAGGGAGAAGGCGAGGGATTGCGGCCGGTGCGCTTTCAGGTATTTGGCTGCGCGGACGCCGCCGCTCAGGTGCTCGCGATAGCGCCGGGCGACATCCGTGGAAACACCCGAATACAGGCGGTTGTCGATGGTTCGGATGATGTAGACCGACCAGATGACCTTGTCCGTTTTCATGCCCCGGGTTATGCCCTAATGCTCCCCCGGAAACAAGGGTTGATAGCCTTCTCATTTCAAATTGAAAACTTTAGGGCGTCGATATGAGATTTTTCCATCCATTTCCTATCTCCCAGAAACCTCCGCTTCCACCCGGGCTTTGATGCCCCGCAGCATTTCCCTCCGAATCCAGGCGCTGAAAGGGCCGATCACCCGCCAATAGAGCATAAACCGCTTGCGGCTGCGCGTATCCATGCACCGTATGCGGGTCTCGGTGGACAGGCGAACGCGCCCCGGCCGCGTTTCCTCGATAACAAAGTCCCAGGCGGCCTTGGCGCAGCCGATCGGTTCCGCCGCATGAAAGTCTTCCGGGGCGACAGGGATAAGCTGGCCGGTCGGCAACCAGAAACGACCCACGAGGCCCAGGACGAGGGATTGCGCGGGACGGTCGGCCAAGAGGATGAAGCCGCTTTGCAGCAGACGCTCCAGATGAATGGCGGCGGACGGCATCCCCCGCATACGAAAAAGACCACGGACAACGGGGGAACGCGAGAAATCGAGGGAACGGATCGTCCGGTAGACCGCATCCGGGCGCCCGGCGATGGATATGCGATGGACTTCGTGAACGTCGTAGTGCGGCAGAAACGCGTCGATCGTCGCCATGGGAAACCGGCCCCCTGGTTGGCTATCAACCCCACGCGGCGAGGCGGACGGGCAGCGCTCGGCCACCCGTTTTGGAAAATCCGCCCCACGCGCAGGGAACGTATCACCCCCATGAAGCCCCATCAAGCCCCGCCGCAACAGGTCCCACGAGCATTCGGGGCTGCTGCCGGAATGGCGGACAAAAGGGCCGTCTGTCATCCCAGCTGCCCGATCAGGCGGCCTGGGACGGCACAGCGGCCGCTTTCGGCGACGCCTCCAGCCGGCCATCCGCCATCTGCATCACCCGATCGGCATACCCGGCACACGCCAAGCTGTGGGTCACCATCACCACGGTCGTGCCGTCGTTTTTGAGCCGCTGGAGCAGCCGCATGACTTCCCGGGAGGTGCGTGAATCCAGGTTTCCCGTGGGTTCGTCCGCCAGGATGATCGGCGGCTGATTGACAATGGCCCGGGCAATGGCCGTGCGCTCACTTTCCCCCCCTGAAATCTGGTGCGGCAGGCGCTGGCCCTTCCCTTCCAGCCCTACCGACGCAAGGGCCTCCCGGGCCAT
>Ga0180434_10009399_pt1 | contig 10625 bp, 10 predicted proteins | sample SS_ome_7_FD_132453 | JGI IMG/M metagenome (GOLD analysis project Ga0180434, IMG submission 132453) | Hypersaline lake sediment archaeal communities from the Salton Sea, California, USA - SS_1_D_2 metaG | ecosystem: Environmental > Aquatic > Non-marine Saline and Alkaline > Hypersaline >... | reverse complement strand
GATCCTCTTGTCATTACCGCGAATCCTTCCATCGTCAACTCCAAGCAAAAACCGATGAGCTTGAAATACCCCGAATTTCATGTATCGACTCACGCGCGCAGCAGTACTTGCGTGCAACATGTTGTTGTGATACCATTCCCGTGCGGAAGCGCCCGTAGCTCAACGGACAGAGTGTCGGCCTCCGGAGCCGAAGATGAGGGTTCGATTCCCCCCGGGCGTACCAGTTCTTTCTTTCTACTGTTCCTTACATCACAAAGAAGTATTGTCAACACTGCGAGCACCATAATCACTCAGGAGTCCGAGCCATGAAAAGCACCGTTGCCCTGTTGACTCTCTGTGTCATTCTATGCGTCGTCACACTCCCTTGTTTCGCAAGTGAAAGTATAATCGCATCTATGCCTCTCTCGCATCGGACGACTTTGGCGAACGTCATTGTTATAGCCAAGGTAATGTCAATCTCCGATGACACAGCTTCGCCAGACACCAAGGAGAAAGGCGAGCTGTCTCCCGTCACTATTCGGCTTCAAGTCAGTGAGGTCGTGTTCGGAGATGAAGAGCTGCAGACTATCAGTGTTTACGCAACTCAGAGGGGCAGCGCGCATATCCATGTCGATCAAGAGGCAATATGGCTCCTCGGCTATCGTACTACAACCAAGGGGCTCTTGCTTCCTGCATCCAACTTCGTCGTGCCTACTACGATGCTTCCTGATGTTCGCGCTGCTCTCAACGCCAAACCTCTGAGCATATACCTGCAACCAAGCAGTCTACAGTGCACGCTCCCCGCTTCGATTGATCTTACAGTCACGCTATCCAATCGTGGCGAGGCGGATATAGTGATTCTTGATCCACATGCACCACGACCAGCCGTTGTGGAAGACGTCGCCGCTGACGCGTCAGATGAATCAGATAAGGAAGATGGGGAAAAGAAGGCCGAACTTGCATACGTAGAGTTTGGTTCACGTCGAACAATTGAGTCCAGAACAATCGCCGCGCCACTTGCGGTTATGCCCTTCAATTTCGCGCCAAGAGACGGGCAACGTCCTGCGGAGGTCACGCTCAAGCAAAACACTTCTCACACTGTCACCTTCAACATTTCCGAGCAATTCAACTACGCCGTCAAAGCGCCTGGCCGCGTGTATGTTCGCTATGTTTACCAGACAACGGGTGCTCAGGAAGGCCTCCCAACTCATTGGCACGGCACGGCAGCGTCTAACCGTGTCTGGATCAACGTGACTGACAAGAAAGAGTAAGGCAATAGCCCATCGCACTTTCTCTCAGCTCCGAATCAACAATAGTGCACCTGAAGTGCTGTTGCCCTTGTGAGACTTGGAAGAAGTGGCATTTCACATCGCTGATCGGCACGGATACGACCGATTCAGGGTCTTACGCATGCATTTCACACTGTTGGATTTCGGAACTCGGCACAGCGGGTCATCGGGACATGCTGTCGACGGTCATGCTGACCTTGACTTTCGCGTTCCAAATCTTCCTTGACTTCGACGTCGATTGTAGCGAGATATCATCGATGGCCAAGTCGGAACGCCGCTGACGGAGCATGACTAGGAACTTAAGAAAGTTTTCGACATTCACCTTGGTTGCGTCGACATATCGGATGTACTCGACTTTCCGTCCATCATCTCTCGTAGCCTGGTTGATACTTTTCCAAGCCAGATCACTCGCAGTGGCCGTATCGAGCACCAGCGTGTTGAATTCTGCCTCAGTCAGATCAGCCGTAGGTTCTCCTGGTCCGCCCACAAGAGATACTAGTTCCGTGGCCAGTTCAACGGTTCGTGTGAGCCGCGTTGCATCCGTCCTGAGCAGCCTATTGGCAGCTTTCATGCGATAGTGTGAGACAATACACCACACCCCACACCCAATACAGAGAGCTAACAACACGCATACAAACGCACGACCTGACCTTTGGCTACGACCGCTGTCTTCAGCCATCAAATTCCCCCGTCCGGATAAATCTCCAGCGTAAACTGAAGACCAGTCTGAGTAGTATAGATATTCTTCTGGACTGCCTTCAGCGTTGTTGACTGCTCAAAAGTCGAAAGAATTCTCTTCCACCCCCCAGAACCTTCAGCCGTTTCCCCTCTCAGTGTTGCTCCAGTACTCTTCATTTCGATACGCGAAAACTCAACATCGACATCAGCAGGGAATGTATTCGCTACCGTGAGCCACATATCGAGGGCCGACTCTTGCCCTCCGCTAGTTCCGTCGCCATCTTTCAGCGCCCTCAGCATCGAGCCAAGACTCGCCGGAATATCGGCAGGAACAGGACGACCTGGCCTTACCTTCTTCCATATGTCCAACATAGCGGCTTCCGTACTCCCTGCAAGCGAGCACCTCGCCGATGCGCGGCCATGCATGAACCAACCGACACCACCGAACAGCAACAACAACACAATCAAGCAAAGCGACAGCGGAGTTCTGATCCTCTCAAAACCGCTACGATAGACAAACTCTTCCTGTCGGAAATTGAGGCTGGCCTGATCAAACCCAACGTCTTTCAAGGCCATTCCCAAGGCTGCGCACCCCACCTTGCCCAATTCCTCGACAGCTTCGTTCGAAAGGGAGTGAGGTAAGCTCGCCGTGGGGTCAAGCAGCAACACTTCTCCACCAATGGCTTCGCTCAACGATTCGACCACGCCTGGCAGTCTACTTCCACCGCCAGTCAAGAGTGTTCTGGAAACCTTCGTCGACCCTGTCGTCATCGCGGCAAATCGCTTTGCCTCTCGACACAGACGACTCAGGACAGTCCCCGAAGCACTTTCCGCTGCCTGACGATGAGCCTCTTTGATGTCAACAACGCCCTTCGCGAAGTCTTCAACAATCTTCTCGGCTGACTCCGGATCCACGCCGGTAGCTGCTCTGACTTCGCCGATAATTGAAGACAACCCAATACGAACAGCTCTGAATTGCCTGATCTGGCCCGCCGTAACTAGGGACATTTTCGTCGCTATCCACCCTATATCCATGAGAAGCGCACTGCCTTCCTCCGGCAAAAGGTCGGCCTGCGCAGCCACGTTCAGCAACCCACAGATATCCAGATCAACAGCAACGGGATCAATCTTCAGGCTATTCATCAACTCAAGTGTCGATCCCATAGCATCCTTGCGAACAGCGCAAACAACAAGATCCGTAGTATCCTCCGATTGATCTACACGCACGTAGTCGGTGACCACGTCGTCAATATGAAACGGAAGCTTTGATTCTATCTCAAACTTGAGCGTGGACCTTATGCGCGACTCATCAGAAAAAGGCATGCTGAACTCGCGCACAACGGCATCATAAGTGGGCAAAGCGACCACAACTCGATCAGAAGGCCTGCTACTCGTGTTGGACACAGACCGCAGAGCTTCATCGACAGCCGATTTCACCGCTTCTGGTGAAGCTCCGCTGGACAAATGCTTCACAGCGAAGCCTGTCAGGCGAAGGCGCTTTGCCGAACCCTCTACGCTCACAACCTTCACAGCTCGTGTGCCAATGTCAACTCCGATTATTCCAGCCATCTATAGCTCCACATTTTCCATGCAAACCAACAAAGCTTACGCCTAAATGACGCTATCCGTAATCGGCGATAATAGTCTTCCAACCCTATCAAATCAAGCACATCAGACCAAGAAACAATGTCTTTCCGAGAAGACATATGCCTTCGCTAAAGTCCTATGTAACAACATCATTATAGTCATAAATTGATCATGCAACCATCACGGGAGGGTCACGGTTCCGTCATTTCGCGGAAGAAATTGCCCGCATGACCATGAAACGCCCGAGGACGTAGCTTTCTTCCTCAACTGGTCGGAGAAGCTCTGACAGAGATCTTCCAGTTCTCGTCGATGATTGGGGTCACAAAACTGAGTCCGACACCCAAGCGGCCTGGCATAGTAGACCGAGCACTGGTCACCGATACGAAAGGAACACATGCCCTCCTCTGTCCCTGGAGAAACATGAGGAAAACACTCCAGAAGATATGCGATTTCGATGCTGCTGGCGTATAGAACGTACTCTCCTTCGGAAAAACAACAGCAGCGCCCGCACCCCTTACATAACAGGCCAAGCCTAACAATCTCTGCATCTAGTCTGCTGTATGCTTCTGCGACAGCACGCACCAATGACGAGGACAGCTTCATCATGTCAACTCGAAAGGTCAAAACGGAGCCACCACTCGAAAACCATAACAGCTTCTTGTCACTGCCACAAAAACACGAACCTTCCCAGGTAGTGACTATTGCACGCCACGTTGCAAAGTCGCCTGGACAACGCGCTCAATGGCAATCCCGTAGGCTGCTTCTCGGAGCGAAACTTTGTGTTTCTTTGCACGCCCTGCAGTGTCACGGTAGGCATCGATCATGATTTTCGTAAGACGTTCATTGACTTCGTCAAGCGTCCAGTAGAACTGCTGTCTGTTTTGCACCCATTCAAAATAGCTCACCGTCACGCCGCCGGCATTTGCTAAGACATCAGGTACTACGCATATACCCTTCTTGAATAGGATGTCATCGGCCTCGGGTGCGGTTGGTCCGTTGGCTGCCTCACTGATGATCTTTGCCTTGATGTCGTGAGCAATGTCTTTCGTAATGCTGTCTTCCAATGCCGCCGGTATCAGAAAATCACACTTCATTGTCAGCAATTCGGCCTGGTCAATTTCGCGACCATCCTTGAACCCTGAAACAGCTCCTGTGCTGGTTTTGTGTTCAATCAGGGCCACTATATCTAGGCCGTCGGGGTTGTGTACTGCACTCCGGCTGTCAGACACAGCAATAATCTTTGTATTGCTCTTCAATAATTCGAGCGCTGAGTATTGACCAGCATTGCCAAAGCCCTGGATAACGGCGGTGGCTCCGTCGGGGTTGATACCCAAGTCGCGAGCGGCCTCTAGTAATGTGATGACGCAGCCCATACCCGTGGCTTCCGTCCGCCCAAGACTGCCCCCCATATCGATTGGTTTGCCGGTGATCATAGCATGCTGGTAGACTCCGCATGTACGGCGCCATACATCTAGCATCCACGCCATCTCGCGCGGCCCTGTGTTGACATCAGGAGCCGGAATGTCCTTGTCCTGGCCCACATCATCAGCAAGCATAATGGCAAATTTCTTCGTCAGCCTTTCCTTCTCTGCCTGTGAGAGTGCCTTGTAGTCAACGGCAACACCGCCCTTCGCGCCGCCAAAAGGAATACCAACTACCGCCGTCTTGATGTACATCCAAAAGGCTAGCGCTGTTACTTCATCCAGGTTGACTTGCGGGTGAAACCGCAAACCTCCCTTGTACGGACCGCGGTCGTCATTGAACTGCACGCGGTAGGCATCGAAGATCTTGATTGTGCCATCGTCCATTTGCAGTGAAAGGCGAAAGGTAAGCGACTTGTCCGGAACAATCAGTCTATCAGGCAGACAACGCCCCGAATACTTCTGCTCAAGCTGCAACGGAGCGGCGTATCTCAAGAATCTTTCTTTAGCATGTTCAAACACGGATTCATTCATATCAATGCTGTTCGCCAAAACCATACGCAAAATACCTCCAACAATAGAAACATCAGTTTGTCACTTCGACAGAAACCGCGACGCGGTAACAATCGAGAGACCGCCTATCACAGTAGCCTTGAATAGAGATTGATATAGTCCCAACGGCACAGCAAGTATGAACTGCGCGCACGTCTCAAACGCTATTGGCTTTCCCCCACACTCAGTATGTTACCATCTCCCGGCAAAAGAAAGCAAATCGCCCCCGCTGCAGCATAACAGGCAACTGCACTAAGCGTGAGGCGGCCAAAACCAATAGACATCGCCAACATTGGTGCGGCAACTGTTGCCGAAACAGAGGCGAATCCGTTGACAGCCCATGCCCAAGGCACCAGGGCCGGTGCAACGGCTCCCACACGCCTTAATCCTGTGGGAAACATATGCCCCATACCCAACGCAAGTGGGGCTATCGTTGCCGCAGCAATTACAAACCGACCCAGCATTGGCCACCCTTGACTCATCAGCAACCACCTGTCAAGCCCAACTACATAGAGCAATGCCACACACACGATCCCCATAGCGACGACACCGATCATACCCTTTGTCTGTCGCCAGACGTGACTCAATCGACTACCGACCCCGCCGAATATCAGAAAACTGGAAATCACTACCGCAGCGGAATAGATCGGATGAGCAAGGTACAGAATCAGCCTCTGCAAGAACGCGACTTCCAATAGCATAAATCCCAGTCCCAGGAATAGAAAATAAAACAGCGCTGAGATTTTCCCTTTGGCATGCTTTATGGCCTTGATACCAGGAACAAGTGGCACCAGGATCACAAGCACGCCCACAAGAACTGACTGACCAAACGCTCCGACAAGCATAAGATAGCCAAGCTCAAGGAATGCCGGACTCTGCCCACGAAGCTGACCGATAAGAACCGGTAGAGCACGCCACCGGAAAAAATGAGGAAAATACGGTTTGTCATCTGTGGGAGCGCGAAGATGGAAAACATAGTTCTTCAAGTAATCATCCCGCTGCTGTCCCAACAATTCACGGGCCACAAGGAAATAGTATGGCCTATCAAGCACGTGGAAACGATTTGACTCTTCCTCTTTCATTCCCGGCAAATAACATAAGTCGAAACCACGTTCCTTGCAGAAAGTCCGTACACTGTCTCTTTGGCCTGCAGTGAAGGGTTCGTTTGAAGCAAGAACCGTGACCGTTGCCCAACTTCGAATCATCGCGAGCCGACTTGATGGCTCCAACCCTCTGCCGCGCAGTGCCTCAGCTGCCGTGTCAAAAGCCTTTAGGCCCTCGCGTGGTGGCGTACGAGCCCACCGCGTAATACACAGCACTCCGTTATCGGACAGACAACCCAGCAGTGCCGAAAAGGACTCGACCGTGTGCAAGTACGATTCCTGAGCAGCATGCAGACCTGAGCCAGATGCCCCAAACGCATCTATAATCGGCAAGTCGATTACGTCATACTTTGCAACGGCGGTGGCAAGGTATCCTCTCGCTTCCTGGTTGATAACAGTCACGCCGGGTGCGTTGTAGACAAACCCACCGCGGTCCTCAAGAGGGCCTTCCATCAGGTCAATGATCTGCTGATTCATTTCCAATGCCACGATCTCGGAACTGTTGTGGAAGAGTGCTAAACCAATATGCCCCCCTCCCCCAGCACCGATAATGAGAACTTGTGTCCCGACGGAAACGTGATGAGGCAATGCCGCAGTAGTATGATCCAGGAAGGCCCAATCATCCCTCCGCCCGCAGTCGTAGACGGCACTCGTCCCGTCGCCATCCACAATCAGCAAGACGTGCGAAGGAAGAGGATCGCCATACTGCAGACTCAGGCCTGGAGCATGGTGAACAACCGGGCCTGCGACCACATCGATACGCCCCAGAGGACCTTCTGTCTGACAAATCACCTCCGTTCCGCCCATGAGCTTCAATTGCGAAAGCATTTTGTGTTCTGACATCACCGGCTGATCAGGCATCAGCAGCATCAGCATAACCACAGCCACCCCGATTATTGCGGCTGCAATTACTGGCACCCGCCGTCTGGGCAGCAGTATGGCCCCGGCCAGATAGCCTATTAGGCCCATTGACATCAGCAACCAACTAGTGCTAATCACGTGCATCAAGAGAATCGATACAATCGCGCCGACTCCTGAACCAATGAGATTGGCGGCGTAATGACCACTGATCCGTTCGGGTCGGTCCAACAAAGCAGCTCCCACCATGGTTCCTGCGAAGAAGAACGGCAGAAACATCAATAATTCAATAATCACCAGGTTAAGAGTCTGACTCCACAGATCCCATGCCAGAAATTGCACGGTGAGTGGCACCTCCTGACTGATCGTAAACGTTGCTGCCACAGCCAGGGAAAAGAGAACACACAAGAAGGAAAGGCATATCCGGTGGTGGGCAAGTATTCTTCGCCGCAGAAGTGCAATTGCAGTACCGCTTGCACCAAAACCGAGCAGGGCCACACTGATCACCATAGAAGCGAAGTGGTGCCAGAAGCGGACGGAAAGAACCCGCATCAGGGCCAACTCCAGCCCAATGACTGCCAAGGAAATCAGCCCTATCGCTATTCGGGTCCTTGCGGTGGGCATCAGATTGCTACTCGCCAGACCGATCCTGTCGAACAAGCGGGACAAACCGCACTGCCATCAGTGAGCGGCTCCTAACTGCACCCTCAGCGTCCTTTTCCACGAGCATCAGAGACTGTACCGCAAAAGGACTGCCAACCGGAATCACCATCCGCCCGCTTGGGGCAAGCTGCTTAATCAACGGTGGCGGAATCTGACCTGCAGCACAAGTAACGATGATTGCATCAAACGGAGCCTCCTCCGGCCAGCCGTAGTATCCGTCTGCCAGTCGCACTTGGACCGTAGTATAACCTAGACGCTCAAGGCGCTTTTCAGCAACCTGCGCCAAGGGTTCAATAATCTCAACGGTATAGACATGTTGCGTAAATGAGCTCAACACTGCCGCCTGATACCCCGAGCCGGTGCCGATCTCCAACACCCGAGACTCTGGCTTAAGCTGTAACAGTCGGGTCATTTCCGCAACAATGTAAGGCTGAGAAATAGTCTGTCCATGGCCGATAGGCAGAGGGCTGTCATCATAGGCTCTATAGGAATAACCATGAGAAACGAACTTGTGGCGAGGCACCGTAGCCATTACTTCCAGTATGACTTCTTCCGTCAGACCATAGGCTCGAATATCCCGAACCATTTGATCCCTTTCGCGCTGTCTGGAAGTGTATTTCGGCGGGGACCACTCCTCTGCACCATCGGCAGCACCAAATAGTAATACAGACAGCACTGTTGTCCAAGCGACTATCGAGATTCTGGTGTCGAGGTATATCATAGACAAACTCCCTTACTCATAAACCAATGGAAGTTGTTACTCACCGCTCCTCGATGTTCATTTTCTGGGCACCTGCGGAGGCTATCATGAGCCACTGATTGCCCGGTGGATACTTGGTATGAACGAGTTTCCACACTCCCTTCATTCGTTTCCCGTCCAATTGAAAGCGAAGGAAATGGTCATCTCCTTCAATAAGCTCGTACTCGCCGGAATCCCAGATTTCAACTTTGCCGGCACCATATTGACCTTCCGCAATGTCTCCCTCAAAATCTGCGTAGTCCAAATCGTGGTCTTCCACCTCGATAGCAAGACGCTTGACTCGGGAGTCAGCCGACGGTCCCTTGGGAACAGCCCAGCTCTTCAACACACCGTCCATCTCGAGGCGAACATCATAATGCAATCTTGAGGCGAAATGCTTTTGAATTACGAAGCGAGGCATGACAACCGTCCCCACAGCGCAGGCCAGACATCTATCAAAACCAGCAAAACGCGCAATATTTCGTTACAGAATTCACCCGAACGCTACGGATTTCGTCAGATCAATATTGGCGAACCAAACTGCCCCACGCTAGTCCAATCTTGATTCTATTAGGACCCAAGTTAGCTAGCAAGCCTTGCTTGAAATTGTCACATCCATCCTTCGAATTGGCTTAGATTCTCCATTCAACTCGAAAAAGCCCTTTCACACATTCTCGAAGATTGGCAATAATGTCGCGCCTGCTATTGACAATGCATAGCCCGGCGCTCGTCACATAAACGGACTGCGATTTTGCAGCAGGTTTCAATTGTCGAGCTACGTTCCTAGATATGACCGAACGGAATACTTCAAGAATCTTGTCTTCCAAACGAAGCTCCGTATCCACAAAAAAGACTGCCATATCCGGAGCGAGACGTTTAGTCCGCGCAATGAATTCCGAGACTTGCGGTTCGTGAATATTCCTGGGCGGGGATGACTTGGTCTCAATGTAAACCAATTTGCCGCCCGCCGATGCGAGAACATCGTAATCCCCTATCCCAGCCTCACCGCCCAAAAGCACGCTCCAAGAAGATGCAAATCGAAATTCCCTTTCGAAGACGGAAGAGACATACCACTCAAGTGTCTCACCAAAGCTTGTTATTCCCGGAAGAGTCGATTTGTATTTACCACACTCCTGCGTGAGAAGGCCAATTTGTAGCAGAAAGTCCAAATCGTTTTGAGTTACTTCATCTGACGCATACTTGCAGACATCATTCTTGCTAAAGCCGTCTCCACGCACAACAATGTCTCGAAGCAACAGACGGAAAGAGTATCTGTGCATCTTTCGATAAAATGAGTCAATATCTTTCACTGATGAGCGCGAGGGAAGAAGAATGAGCTGTTGCGGGTTCGCACTGTGTACTCTGTGGCCGCGTTGCAGCAGTAACGTTTCGATATCTTGCATCGAACGAGAGCAACACGCGCGGACCTTATCGGCAAGATCTGTAAGATCCGAGCGAACGCGAGACAGGCTATCACGTGGTTCTTGTGGCATCACTTGCTCTCAGCCTGAGACTCAGAATAGATCCTGTTGATTGCGTCCAGTGTCTTCAGTAGATCATGCGATGTTCGAAAGACCACACAGCCCTGATACAATTCTACCACAGAGAACGTTCATTTCGTCACTGACTCGGTGCAAACAGTCGATACAAAGATTACGGGGTATTAGGCTACGCTGCCGATGTAGCGAGGTCCCAGAAGTGTTCCCACTGGCTGCTGCGGACAAGGCAGCGCAACTGCAGCACATTCTCTGCTTGG
>Ga0180434_10009397_pt1 | contig 10627 bp, 5 predicted proteins | sample SS_ome_7_FD_132453 | JGI IMG/M metagenome (GOLD analysis project Ga0180434, IMG submission 132453) | Hypersaline lake sediment archaeal communities from the Salton Sea, California, USA - SS_1_D_2 metaG | ecosystem: Environmental > Aquatic > Non-marine Saline and Alkaline > Hypersaline > Sediment... | reverse complement strand
TACTTTCAGAGATTCCTCGTGCTTCCCTCGGTCGATATACCACAACTTGGCTACGACCACTAGCCCGGCCAGTAACAGAAGGGGCGTTCCGCCAGTCAACAACTGCTGAAGTAAGGTTATTTCTGGCATCAGTCCACCTCCAGCATAGGCGGCGGGTCTCGAGGCTCAATGATAATCCCCCTGGTTACCTCGCTCCCCATATAGAACGCAGCTAAGAACTCGTCCCATTCGCTCGCGTTAGTAAATTCAAAGAGGCTGCCGGCCGTGTACTCATCGAACTCTAGGGCGCTGCTATTCTGTGGGAAGTAGATGGCTGCACCCTTTGCATCGCGGAAATCCACTACAGCGCAACCTCCTGGCCAGCACATCTGCCCGCTCCCGGAATGGTTCTCTATGACATATTCGTCTAGCGCAGCCATCATATCTCGACACGCTTCCTTCAGCATCTCGTCTGTGGCGCGTCGGAATATCTCAACCGCAAAATCATAGAGGTCTATATACTCGTCTGCTGGCGTGAGATAGCCATAGTCCAGCGTGTCGAACCGCTGGGCCCACTTCCTCCCAAGAAGCACGGTTTCCCGGTCGGTCACTTTGAGCTGTGCCACCAGATTGTCTAGGCTGCGCATCACACCATCTAGCTTGCTCAGGTCAACCGCTGAACTCGTTCGGGGCTTGCCCTTGAGGCTCGTATGGTTGTGATAGACGATGGCCACTCCCTGAGCAAGCTCTCTTGGAGGAACCCCGCCATTGGCCAACGCCGCGTATTTCTCATAGGCGAACACCGACCAACCCAGATTCTCGTAGGCCACATAATAGTCCGCCACGTCGCGCATCTGGTAGCCGTTCTCAACCATTCCCATCAGGCAAGCATCAGCATGGAGCACATCTATCTTCCACTCCCCTCCCGTTGCTCCGAGTAATGCTGTTCTCAATTCAGCAGGCGAGAGACTGTCCTTGTAGCTCGTATCATCATAGGCGATGCCATGCGTTCCTCGACCATGATCGGCCACAGCTAGATAGGTATACTCAGACGGGTATCGCTTATGCGCCCATGTCACGAATGCTTCTAGAGTCGCAGGGTCTCCCGTATTGACCTCGCCCAAATCCCATGAGTTGACCAGATCGGTGTACGTCTCCCCCGCATATGGCTCAATATAGTAGGCTGCCTTTTCGTAGGAGCCGTCTAAGAATACGATCAGATGGACGTTATCCAAGGTCTGCTGCTCGAGTTTCCGTAGCGCCCGCTCAAAGTAGTAGAGCAGGTTATTATCTCCTGCCATGTAGATCATCACTGTCCAGGACTTCTTCGGCTCCCGGAACGCTTCGACCAAATGCGTGTACCCTGCATCCTCTATCTCGAACTCGTTGCCTGCCGGGAACTCTACGACGCGCCAGGCCCCGTCGTTTTCCATATTGATAATCGGCTCGCCGTCTACGATGATGGTCTGCCCCAGACTCTTCACCGTTATTTCCGCGCGCCCTATCTCGAATCCTGGAGCAGCCCGGAAGTGAACCGGTTCCGTAATACGCCTCGCTTGACGGCCATAGATCGTGTCGTCAATATCTTCGACCCGTGGCGCATCGCCGTCACGATAGAGCCAGAATGTCCAGTCCCCCGTAAACCCAGAGACCGCTCCGTCCCCCCATGACTGATAGGGGAACTCTTCTTCGCGCAGCACAGTGAAAACGCTAGGCGTGTCTGTGATTGTTACGCCAATATGCTGTCCTACCCATCGCGTGATTTCCGGCGGAACCGTGGTCAGGAAGGATGGATGCACCGTTATCAAATCAGGATGGTAGTGTAGCCCATGCAGATAAGCCCAGTAGCGATGTTCCATGTTGCCATTATCGAACGGTGATTCTAGCCAGATGGGGACGGTCTGCGAATACTCGCGCACTTTGTCCCAAGAGCCAGGCCAGAAGGAGCCGTAGCCCATCTCACTGTCGCTGTCTACCCACATCCCCGCGTGCTTGATGCCAATGCCCAACTCGACAGCAAGATCACTGGTCGTCTCGCGCAAGTCCTTGGGCGCGTTAGCTATAAACAGCGGCTTGGTCGGGAAAGCTTCTTTCGTCACCCGCATCATCTCATAGATGTAGTCATTGAAGGCATAACGCAGCCCTGGGCGCTGCTCGTCCATCACCTCGGTCTTCCACTTGGCGCTCCAGTCCTTCGTCGGCTGGCACTCTCCGTCTAGCCCCGCCATGATCTGTACCGCTCCTATTCGTGGGTCGTTATTGTAACGCGCCCCGAACGCTCGCATCAGCGCATAGTTGTACTCGCGCCACTCAGAGTTATCATAGGGCGGGATCAGCGCCATCTTGTCTCCTTTCACAAGGAGATACGGCGCAGGCCAGAAGGGGGGCTGCAATACGTCAAAGTCTCGACCTTCGTAGGTATTGCTCAGGTATGCGATGAGGCCGTAATGAGCGACGGGCTTTGGCTGCTCTGTTCCGTCCCAGAGCGTAACCTTCAACCCCTCTTCCTTGCTAAGATTCGCCTCGAGTGCGTCCCAATTATAGACGCCTGGCGCAGGGTTGCATCGCTCTGGATCAACCCACTGGCCGCTGCCTATAGGCCCATATTCTGGATGCTCTGATTGATAATCGGTGCCATAATCGAACATCTTATAGATGATGGGCAAAGGCATCCCTTGTGGCTCAGGCGGAATCGTGGGTTGCCCAGTCTTTGTTATCGTGGGAGAGGGCACCGGTGGTATCGTTGGCCTCGGCGTATGAGTAGGCGCTGGGGGACTCGTGCTGGTCTCCGTGGGAACTGGTTCTTCCGTCGGAACATAGAGCCATAGGATTTCTTCATAGACTCTCCCCCTAGCATATATATACAGAAGCGCGTCTGTGCCGACCGTCCAGCGGAACGTCTCTCCCTCAATCGTCGTCTGTAGCACATAGCTGAGGGGAGCCGAATTGCCGCCCCCCTCAACGCCATTGCTCATCTCGTCCCAGATCGAGCGATCCGCCTGCCAATCAACCCCTAGCCGTTCCTGTGCTAGACGGGAGATAGCCACAGCGTAGCGAGCAGGCAAACTTGCCCACGGCGTGGCCGTAGCGATAGGGACAGTTTGCACAGGCGTTTGGGTAGGTGTCACTGTATGAGTAGCCGTTCCCGTAGGTGGAATCGTAGGCGGCGTCGTGGGCGTTCCCAACGACGAGACGTGGATCACCTCCTTCGCATGACTCATTGTAAATTCGTAAGCCACCGGCTCGTATCCGTCCTGTTCTGCCCATATCCAATACCCCTCTCCAACTACGCCCCAGGCCGTACCGCATCCGTTGGTCGTATTCGTCGTATAGACGATTCCCCCTCCGCGTCCGAAGTGGAACTGCCCAACTACGGGCGGCTCGAAGCAGATCAGCGGATAGGCGTAATTCGCAAGGATTCTCTGAGGGGGGTATGGCGTCGGAACGTAGGTCGGCCTGGGCGCAGGTTTTTGTCGGCACGCCACAAAGAGCATTGAACTGAGCAAGAGAATAATTATGGTAACCGTCCGCCAGTTTTTTTCGCTCATGGCTCCTCCTCTTTGGCTGGCAGGGTGTCCGCGCCTTCATAATCTAGCACTGCCGCTCTAAACTCTTCCCGCAAAGCGTTCGCCTGCTGATACACTTGAACTAGCCTGGCGCGTGTGATGATCTTCTCAGCCTCGGCTTGTACAACCGCAGCCGCCTCTTGATAGAGCTGGTCGTATTCTGTGAGCGCCGCCAACACATTCTCAAGTGACGCCCCGATGTTCTTGGCAGGCGCCGCTATCTTGACCCGTTGCGCCGCACTTGGGATGAATGCCATCACGTCTGCTCCTTCTTGGCCTGCGCCAGCGCCCTGTGCTTGTCAGATTCCGACATCGCCTCAAATCGCTTCCGTGCCTGCTCTCTTTTGATTTGCTCTGCTATCCGCTCTTGCTCTTCTTTGATCTCCGTCTCCAGCCGTGCAATGAGCCCGCCAAAGATGGCCATGACTGGCCTAGGCCATGCAGAATACGTCCATCGACGTCCATCCTTGAGTTGCGCATGTAGCATTTGCGCCTCTTCAATGCTCAACTCAATCTGGCGATCCATTGCCTCGCTTGCGCCGATTTTCCAATTCTCTGGAAGATCGGCCTCCCTGCTGATCCTCTCGGATAGCTCCAGCATCTCCATAGCGTCCTCGAACGTGCGTCCGTCCTGAAGATATGTCGCCGCCGCTTTGAGCCATCCCGCCTCTGAAATCGTAACCTGCACTTTCATATATCCCTCCTAGTTCGGCGCTCCTGATGCAACGTCGGCATACGATAGCTGGTGCATGTGTGGCGTGGCCCCCACGGAACAAACGCCAGTCCACGGCACCGCGCTTATCGCCAGCACCCAATGGGTGTCCACGCCATTTGCGTCCAGACACTCAACTCGGGACAGGCTTAGTCCGTTCCAATCAGCAATATGCACCTGCGTTGTAACCCCCTGTCTATGCACCGGATTCCCGTTTAGATTGACCGGCGATCCGAGGTGCGTCTCCCAACTGTCTGTCGTTACATGGGTTCCCCCAGCTGCGTAGTCAGAGATTTTCCGATAATTATGTGTGTGAGCAGAAATATCCACGCCATCCACGGTCTTTCCCGCGCTCATCGTGATGTTCTGCGTAAAGGCCCACAAACCGGTGATCGTCATATTCTGGTTTGTGATGCACACCCCGCTCGGCATATCCAGGATGACCAGGCTGCGAAAGTCCGGCGCACCTGCCCCGCCCGATGCAGGGCCTGCGAAGACGTAATTCTGCGCTTGACTGTCCAGCGTCAATTCCTGCCCCGTCAGTCCCAGCAGGTTGGCGGCCAGCGTTGCGTTGAGCGTCACAGGATCATGGCCGTCGCTCAGATCATCCATCGACAACTGCGCCCCGATGAACCGCGTACCGTTCGATTTCAGCACATAGTCCAGCGTGTTGTCGTTGAGGATGATGCCCTTGTTGGCCGCGTAAATCACCAAGTCGTTATTGAAATGGCCGCCGTTGAACTGGTTCCCAGCCGCGCCCATCGCCATGCCGCCCGTCGCCCCGGGCCCGATGTATGTACTGGTCATGCGTAACTCGATTGCGCCGCCCACCCAGAAGCGTATTTGGCTCGCCCCGTATAGATCGAGGTATGTGTTATTCGGATCGATCATCGTGCTCGGGTTGACGCCATCCCAGAGCGCGTTAGCTGCAATCACGCCTGTGCTGTTATCGAATAGGATGCCCGTGCCAACGCGCACATTTCTGGTGGTTATGGTGGGCTCTATCTCCGAGCCATTCCATGTCCACAACTCGCCAACGGCTGACAAAGCGACTGGCGAATAACCTGCCCCGTCCCATCCCAACACTGTGTCCGCCGCCCCCGCCGCATGATAGATACTGCCGTCGTAGTACATATCATCCCAAGGCTGCCCAGAGGAACCATTATCTTGACTGGCTAGGGCTGGCCCGAAATAGGTGGCCGCCATACGATAATTCAGCGCCCCGCCGAGATAAAAGTCTACGGCCGTATTTCCGCTCAACCTCGTTTGCCCTGGGTAGAAATGCAGGTAGCCATTAGTAGCGCCTGCCCCTACAAGCCGAGCGAATGTCCCATATCCCAAGCTGGCGTCTAGCTCGATCAGCGCCCCTACGTGAATGTCGTTGGCCGCGTCCGTCGGAATCAAGTAATCTGGAGCGCCTGCCACCTTCGTCCAGTAGAGAGCTTCCGGAACGCTCAGATCAATGGAATTGGTAAAGACGCTGCCCGTATAGGTCACTGAGCCATCTGCGCTTAGGAATTCGACATAACTTGGATCGGTTGCGGCGAACGGCACCACCGTTCCATTCGCTTTCAGAGCCATGACCGGATCGGGCTTGGGTATGGGCGGAGTCCCATTGGAGCCCATACCCCCGCTCGTCTCCGACAGATTATCCTCTAGGCGTTTCTCATAACGCCCGAACACGAGCGAGATGTCTTCTTCGCCAGAAGGCCGTAACGAGAATTGGATGCTCTGCACGAAACGATCCTCTGCCGTCAGGGATAGGTATTGATTCGAGATCGTTACCTCATCCCCCGGCATGATCGTCCCTGCCGCATCCTCGACTAGGCTGATGTCGTCAAAGTATCCTATGCCGCCATTGACGGTGGAACAGATGAGTCGAACCCAGATGGATGTGCAGCCTGCAGGCGCAGTAAAGTAGAATATCCGCTCTGCCCATGCCGCAGCCGTCTGCCCCGTCCCCGTTGCCACGATGATATGCGCTGCATTCGTCGCGTCCCAGATGCCAAGCCTCGATTCGTTGGCCCCATCTCCGTATACCCACACTGAGACGCGATATTGCTTGCCTGGTATAACTGTGATGATCTGATACGACTGCGTATTTGCCGTGGCTCCAGCCGTAATCTTTAGGGAGTGGCTGCCTCCATGAACGATCACCGCCTCATCAGCAAGCGCCCCATCCCCCGTCACGTCGTTCCAGGACTGGAAAATGGGCGGGCCCGCGCCCGCTGTTTCCAGGTCGCCGTTTAGCACAAGCTCGTCGTTCGTCTCGTCCACGCCAACTTGGATCATCTCGGACTCGGCAAATTGGAACTCATAGCCTACGCGCTGTAGCCGCTCTGCCAACAGCATGTCCATCACGTCGGAATCGTCTGAGTCCGCTTGTATCTCATGCCGCCCATATAGCGCGATGCTGGCGGCGTCTTCGGAAGAGGTCTGCATGTCCTTGGAATAGACGACGTTCGCAAAGCCGATGGAAGGTCGGTATCGCTTGGCCTCCAAGACGTTCCCGCTGGCATCATTGATAATAACTGGAGAGCGAACGCCGTTCCCCTCCGTCTTATCCGCGCCTCTCGATGGGTAGAACGTCTCAAACACCATCTGGTTCGCTATGCCGGTAGTCTTCTCTAAGCGGACGCGCCAGTCTACGTCAAAGTTGACGCCGTATTTCTGGAGGAACTGGAAGAGATCTGCTTGACTGCCCTGGTCGAGCGCCTGGGTTGTAGGATGGGCGCTGAGATCAGCCGCTACGACCAACCCCGTTATAGCTCGGCTCACTGCGCCTGGCCCATCATAAGCGTTCGGCCCACAGACATGATCGACTAGCCACTTGAAGTTATTGTCTATCGTGTCAGCAGGTGTCGTCAAAGTCCCTGTCCCACCGTCAGGACGTCCGAACTTGCCCATGAAGATATGGTCGAGGGGGACGAGATCGATTCTCATGTATTCGTCGATATATTGCGACGAAGCGGTATAGCCCCGATCTTCCTTGGCCAGCATGAAGTCCCTGATCTGCTGGGCCGAACGATAGAAGCGGAAATACCACTGCCCTGCCGTGAGCAAGGTCGTCGCCACCGTTGCTGCAATGTGCAAAGAGAACGAGCCGTCCCCATAGCCGTAGCGGCCCCATTTTATAGCTGGAGCAACCGCTTCGTCCAGAATCTCGACCGTATCTAGGGAAGCGTCAATAAGCTCGATACGCCAATCTTCCCATCTGTGAGGACGCCAGACTCCTGATGTATATGGCATTATCTGAAGGCCTCATAATAGTGGTACCAGTAGCACGTCAGGACGCCGTTCCCCGCTGATGCAACCATGTCAAGCGTCCCCGCTCCCACAGGTAGCTGCGCAAGACGGAAGCTGCTAGAGCTAGACATCAGGCCGTAGGCATTGTACGCTGCGCCTATGCCAGGAGTCATCACCGCTGTGGCATGAGTCATAGCATTCACATCTAGCACGTCTGCCGCCAGTATGTCTAAGTCCCACTCAATCTCCCACTCAGTCGAGTAGCCCACCCAGGGATCTGTCACCGGCCCTGCATAGTGAAGCCGCACCCAGCTAGGCACGTCTCCCTTGTTGTCGAACGAAAGCGTGGTAGGGACAGCGGCTGTGTATGCTGCACTGGCGCTCTCCTCTACCGACTCCCTCCACAAAGGCAAAGCCGCCGTGTAGACTTGGGTCACGGTTGCGAAGCTCTCTCCCACGTCGCTCCATTGGGGCGTCTCTGGAACGGCTATGAGTTGAAGCACCTTGCCTGACTCCATCTTGCGCTCAACAACCCGTTCGCCCCCTCGTCGTGTATGCAGCGCCTCCCACCATGAGACGATGTCTGGAACAGCCCAGCGAGGCCCTGCGCCTAACCGCAGCGTCAAGGTGTACTGCTTATTCTGGCTCTTGCTCTCTCGATAGATGTTCCGCTGAAGGTCTCCTAACTCCTCGACATAAACAGCGCGCCCGTTCAGGTCTACTTCCGACTCGATGAAAGCATACTTGAAGGAGCCATCGTTCGCCCAGATCGTTTCCGTGTCAAACTTGATATACACGCTACACCCCCGCCGCGTCTAGGCGGATGCTGATAGTCTGCATGAACTGCTCAATTCGCCCGAGCCTCGCGCTGTACAATCGGCGCTCTTCCTCAGCCTGGCGCACATCTAGGAGCAATCTTATCTCACTGCCACGTATGCCTGCCATGATCGCCACTGCTATGGTTTCCGACATAACCCGCGCATTCATAATTCCCGCCGCCTCGGATTGTAGTGCCTCAATCATACCATCCCGAACGGCCACCATCAAGCGCGTATTCTCACCCGTCACGTTGAGGGTTCCTTCGGGAGGCGTCAGATCGGGCATCTCCCCCATGTCGGGGGTGCCCCATGATAGATTTCCGATGGCTTGCATAGCCAGCGCCAGGTCAGCAACACGATTCAGCAGCACATTGATATTCCAGAGGGTATCTTCATCCGACTCGTTCATGATTTCCATGCCGCTAGAAATTGCCCCGCCGATGGACGTGAAGATTTTCTCTATCTTGTTCGCAATGTCTATGCTGTAGTCCATCGAGCCGCCAAATATCTCATCTATCTCGGCCAGCTTGTCACGGATCAGGGGCGCATTCACTATCAAGTCCTCGAACATGCCAGACACGACATTCGAGAAAGCCGTTCGCATTTCCCCCTCTCTCAAAGGTTTGATAATCTCTAGGTCGTTTATCATGTCGTTGAGCGACAAGACGTCGAAGAAATCTTTGACCGTCTGCGATAACCCAGAGGCTTCTACAAACGATTCAGCGTCCTCCCAATTGGCAACAATGTTCTCGATCCCCTCCTTGATAATGGGGGTTGCCAAATCTAGCGTCGTAAAGAAAGAGGTCAGTCGCGTCAGGAATCCAGGCCCAGGAGATGAGACGGCCAGGTTGATGTCTAACACGTCAAATATCTTAGTCACGTTCTGCGCTATCCCAGCCGCCTCGTCTAGTGCTTTGACCCAAACAGGATTCCCGGCAATTTCTCGTAGCCAATCCATAATGCTGATGCCCATCTGTTTCAGTTGGCCTACATAGGCATCCGCTCCGCTTGCCGTGAACGTATCGCTAGGCATAGCCTTGTCTAGTTCTACTCCTACTACCTTGAACACAGCGACTATATTATCTGCAATGCCGGCAGCTTCTTCTAGCGCCTGAACCCAAACAGGGTTGTCATTGATTTCTCGTAGCCAGTCCATAATGCTGATGCCCAGCATTTTCCTTTGACCTATTGCTGCGTCAAAATCTGCCTGGGTAAAATCTTGACCTACGCCTACCTTGCTCATGTCAATCTGCGCCACCTTGAAAACCTCTACGACGTTTTCCGTGATAGCCGCTGCTTCTTCTAGCGCCTCTACCCAAACGGGATTATCGTTGATACGGCGTAGCCAATCCATCAGACTTATGCCCACCATCTCCCGCTGTAGCATAGCGGCATCAATCTCAACTTGGGTCAGCTCTAACGGACTTTCCACCTTGCTCATGTCAATCTGCGCCACCTTGAAAACCTCTACGACTTTTCCCGAAATCTCCGCAGCATCGGTCAAGGCTTTTACCCAAACTGGGTTGTCGTTGATCTTCCGAAGCCAATCCATGAGACTTATACCCACCATCTCCCGCTGCTTCATGGAGACATCTATATCTTCCTGAGACAATTTTAGGTCGGTCACTGTTTCACTAATATCAATCTGCGCTATCTTGAAAACCTCTAGCACTTTTCCTGTGATGGCCGCAGCTTTTTCTAGCGCCTCTACCCAAACGGGATTATCGTTGATCTCTCGTAGCCAGTCCATAATAAAGATTCCTGTGCTCCTTAGTTGCCCGAAAAATAGGGCGGCATCAGTATCAAAGGTCGGGAGATCAGATGGCACAATATCGCCGAGATCCGTTTTGATAATAGTAAACACTTCGCCCAGCGGCCCCAGGAACTCCTTTACGTCGTCAAGCATATTCTTGGTATCCATCGCCGGATTATTGAACCAGGAATAGACCTCCTCTACTGCTCGTTGTACGAATACGCCCATACGCTCAAGTCCCGCATAGGCGGCTTCGTCCACTTGGATGTCAGGCAGCGCATTCAGCGCCTCTTGAAGATTCGTTATGGATGTATTCAGGTCGCGGCTCACTTCATCAAGCGTAGCCGTCAGCGATTCCCCCGCCTTCGATACTGAACTAGAGGCGCCACTGATGCTAGATGCTCCTGGAGCGTTCAGCCCTGGGACGTTCAGGGGAGGCAGATCGATTGTAAAGTCTTTCATCTCCTGCTGATATTTGGCCAGCAAATCTCGCGCCTCGCCCACGTTCAGTTCCTGGGCCTTTAGTGCTATTTCCGCCATGTCGATGGGCGTC
>Ga0180434_10009396_pt1 | contig 10627 bp, 9 predicted proteins | sample SS_ome_7_FD_132453 | JGI IMG/M metagenome (GOLD analysis project Ga0180434, IMG submission 132453) | Hypersaline lake sediment archaeal communities from the Salton Sea, California, USA - SS_1_D_2 metaG | ecosystem: Environmental > Aquatic > Non-marine Saline and Alkaline > Hypersaline > Sediment... | reverse complement strand
TCCATCCATCATTCTTCCTGCGTATACACCACTCCCTGAGTCTCTTGACATCTCTTTCCATTTAATGCTGATGGTAGATAGATTCAAGAATTAGTGTGCAATATGTCTGTGGGAACTACAGTTCAAGGGCATTATTTTGGCACTAAGGCCTCCAGCTTTGAATATATCTTTCAGTCTCTGTTTTGTAAATCTCCCTGATTTGAAGTCAGGCAAAGCATAAACACAACTTTTTGTTATATGGATTACCTTAATTCCGTTTGCCTTGTAGTATTCCAGCTGCAAATCCTTGGCTTGCTCTGAATAAACCCCGATGAACATTTTTCCAGTGCGCTTGAGTACCCTTTTCATCTCTCTTAAAACGGCTCTCCGGTTGTACATGTTTCCGAAGGTGTTTCTGGTGCAAATAACGAAATCGAAAAAATTGTCTTCAAAGGGCATTTCTTCGGCATCATCCAGAAACAACTTCACGTTTTTTAGGCCCATCAAATATTCTTTTGCTTTTTTAATCATCAGCACACTTGAATCAATTCCAAACACCACTCTTGCGTTTTTGGACAGAATGGAGATATGCTTGCCCCATCCGCAACCTACATCCAAAATAACTGAATCCGCTTTAATGTTTTTCCTTAGAAAGTCTATTTCTTTTCCTGAAAATTCCCTGAATCCCTTTGGCCCCCTTTCCATTTGGGTATTTCTCAGACCTTCCGGTAACTCAAAGAACTTGATTTTGGACATTCGTATCACATCAATTCGATTAAGGACACTGGCTTTGGGGTCAAATCAAAAAAAATCCTGCCAACTTCTGGTTTGCGGTTTAATATTCCGTCTCTCAGCTCGATCAGTTGTTTTTTATTTATTTCCGGGATTTCAGCCATTAGTCCAAGTTCGGACTCCACAATCCTCAACAGCACGACATATTTTCCGTCAATTTTGGTCGACAAAAGAAAGGGGAAATACCCCCAAAGGTTTTTATGCAGCCCCATTTCCTGCACTTTCTTTTCAACTATTTCTGTCAGGTCTCTGATTAGCGTCAGCTTCTTTTTGGTTATGTTGCCCTCTATCCTTATTGCAAAACCCACGCCAGCAAAATGTTGTTTGATACATAGCTCGTCAGGCAGCCCCAGTTCCTTTGCAATGGCTATTACCTTATCCTTGGTTAAATTCTTCAGAGGCTCAATCAGCTTGAACCCAGTAATGCTGTCAGAATATTCATCGCAAACCAGTAAATCATTCTTAATCGTGCCGAAAATCAGATGCCTTGAGTTTTCAGTTCTTGATATTCCCAAGGCTTTATCAACAAGCATGTCTGCTAATAAATCCCTCTTCTCAGGACCGCTGGTGCAATCAGAAACATTTCGTATGAATTCATTGGCTGCATCAAAAATCTTGACCTCAATACCGATTTTTTTAAAGAGCCCTTTTATCCTCTTTCTCTCACCCCTTCTCTGCAAGCCGTTATCTATAAAATAAAAAACCGCCCTTTTACCCAAAGCCTTTTTGGAAAGGACAGCTGTAATAGTGCTGTCAACACCTCCCGAAACCATAACTATGGCCTTTCCATTACCAGTTACTTCGTTACTTACATGCTCAACCAATACTGAAGCCTTCATTCACTGCACACCCATTTCTAATAAAAACAATGGCAATTGAACAAATGCCTCGGGTATTTTAGCTTCTTTTTCATCTTGCATCCCGATTTGAGATTAATTCAACCTTTTAATAAAATTTTACATGAATTTTATCTACAAAGGGTTATTTTTTTAAAGAATTTTTGTTAAAAAATAAAATATGGATGAAACCCGCTATTTCAAGAATATTGGTCTGGATGCGAAAGACCTGAAGATAATGTACGAGCTTGATATCAACAGCAGACAATCAAATTCTTCGATAGGCAAAAAGGTCCGTCTGGAAAAAAGCGTTGTAGCATATAGGATAAAGAGGCTGGTAGAAAAAGGTTTCATAAAGAAGTTTTATACCATTATTGATACGGGCCGTCTTGGATACAGGGGATACCGAATCTACCTTAAATGGCAGTTCATCAATGAGGAAAAAGAAAGGGAAATCATAAGATATCTCATAGAAAGGCCGTTTACTTGGTGGGTCGGAACCGCGATTGGTGAATGGAGTCTCGGATTTGTGGTCTGGGCCAAGGATTTCGAGAAATTCGAGCATTTCTGGTTTGATTTTTTCGATAAATACCAAAGTTACATCCAGAGGAAAGACCTCGCAATATATTCCAAACTCTACTCATGTCCCTACTCCTTTTTATCCCCCTCGTCTGCTCCCAGACGTAAATTCCAGATAATAGGCTCTTACGGAAATGAAAAAATATCCAGAAAGGAGAGGAAGGTTCTCAGTATTTTGGCAGAGAATGCCAGAATGCCTATAGTCGAAATTTCCCAAAAAACCCGGGTCTCGATATCGGGGGTAAAATATATGATAAAAAAATTAAAGGACCGGGGAATAATCGGTGGGTTTAGAATCCAGTTTGATAATGACATGCTGGGGTTTTCTCAGTATAAAATCAACTTCTATCTAAACGATTTGCAGATGTACAAGAATATGCTTGAATTCGCTCTCGCGCATCCAAACGTGATATACGTGCCGAAATCCATAGGCTTTGCTGAATTCGAGGCCGAAATCATGGCAAGGAACGTGCAAGAACTGGAGAAATTCATAAAGCTAATGCTGAACAGATTCTCGTCCCACATAAGGCATTATGAGTATTTTGTTTTCAAGGGGGCACACAAGATAAGGTACTGGTAATCACTGTCCAATAACACTGAAATTTAAATCAATTTCACAAATATACCAAGGGGCAGTGTTAACATGGCAAACGTTAGCAAGAAAAACAAGAAATTGAAGACACAGAAGATCGTGTCTCGTTTTGGCGAAGAGGCACGAGACATCTCTGCATCCAATACAAAGAAAGAGATGCAGACCCTGCCAACAGGCAGGATAACGGTTTTTGCAGACCATAGGGAGCGGGCGTCCAATGTCGCAAAGATACTGGAGAAAAGGGATGTGCTGGTCAAGGAGATGCAGCTTGAAGTAGGCGACTTCGTGTGCTCAGACCGCATATGCATCGAGCGCAAGACTGTTCCGGACTTCCTGGGCTCAGTGATGAACCAGCGCATATTCGACCAGCTGCGCAGGCTTTCTGACTCGTATGAGAGGCCCGTTCTAATACTTGAGGGCGACCCAATGCAGCTATACAAGGAGAGGGACATGCACGAGAACGCGATAAGGGGGGCCCTGTCATCCATAGCCATAGATTACGGCATACCGGTCATATGGACAGAGAACCCCATGGAAACGGCCGCAATGGTGCACTGGATCGCGCGCAGGGAGCAGTCGGCAGAAAAAAGGATGCCGCAGATAAGGGTTTGCAGGAAAACCACAGAGCTCCCAAAAATGCAGGAGTTCCTGGTCGCCGGCCTCCCACACATCAACTCAAAGCTTTCCAGGCGCCTGCTCAGCCATTTCCGCACGCCAAGGGAGGTTTTCAGCGCCAGCGAGGAGAGGCTGATGGAAGTGGAGGGTATGGGCAGGGAAAAGGTCAAGCGGGTTTTTGACCTGCTTAACTGTGGGTACGAAAGGCAGGATGATGAGCAGGACGATGACAATGTCATCGTCAAACAAGACGATGGTGCAGAAGGCCAGGAAGGTGATACCAATGACCGAAGAAAGGCTTAAGGTGCCAAGGGTTGGGGTTGGTATTATGATACTCAATGAAAATGGCGAGGTACTGCTGGGCAAGAGGCACGATGACCCGAAGGAGGACATGCCACTTGAACCAACCGGGTAAAGTGGCCAAGCCCCTTAAGGCGAAAAGCCAGCTCCACGGCGAAGGCACACGGACCATACCAATCACAGGCTGGACGGCTTAATTTGATTGGACTAAGCCGTCTGTCCACCCTCAAGCCCGACTTAGGCGAAGGCCTGGTTTCTGGTGCCATCCGGGAAACCGCTGAGGAGACGAACCTTGTCCCGGCCAACCCCGGGCTGGTCAGCGTGGGCAACGAGACCGGGCATGACGCGCATTTTATCACGCTCGGTTTCGTTTCAAAGCAGTTCAAGGGAGAGCTAAAGGCGATGGAGCCGGATGAGATTACGGAATGGGTATGGTTCGACCTGTACAGCCTGCCCGGGCCCATGTTCCCACCAACCATGAAGATGATAAACAACTACAAGAGCAAACGCATTCTTGGGGAGTGATACCTGCGATTTATCGCAGCCTTGTTGAACCCCACAAAAATAGTATATTTGGTACTAAATATAGAAAAAAGTTCTATAAATAATACCAAATAGTAATATTTATAAAACATTAAACCCATAATTTATAGCATGGTTACAAAATACGATGTATTTGAAATATTGTATAAGGGCAGAACCCCATTAAAGCCAATTGAGGTAGTCAAAAAGCTGAATAAACCCAAGTCTGAATACAAGAATATACACAGAATCCTAAAAGAATTGGAAAAAGACGGCTTTTTAATCAAAGCAAAGACGGGTTTTGAGGCAAAGAAATCAGACAGGTACGGACTCTTATACAGCCTGATATACTACTGCCTCCGCAATGGCATCAATTACAATCTGTTGATAGATAAGAATTTAGCGGGATTTATTTACAAGGCTTTTGGAAAGAAAGAGTTCCAACAGAAAGACATAAGAATAAATCCTAAAACATTCAAAAAATACATCGAAATATTAAACAGATACGGCCTTTTGTTAATAATCTCCAGAAGACCGGTTAAGGTCAGAATGTTCTATAATACCCTGATTAATAATCTTTTGGTTTATTTTGGATTCAAACGCCTGCCAGCAAAAGATTTCAAAACCAATTATCTGAGCGAAATAGAAAGAGAACTTGCATTGTATAAGAGATTGAGGAAAAAGAACGAGGCTGGTTACAGGAGGATTGTCAGCGAATTTGAGATCGCCTTTGTCCAGCACAGCCTGGCTTTGGAGGGAAACCCCATCACACTCCCGGATACAATAAAAATACTAAAAGACAAGGTTATCCCAAAGAGCCTTAAAACGGAAGATGTTGATGAAATCAAAAACTATCAGAATGCCATCCTCGATATGCTAAAGGACGCCCATGAAAGAGAGATTCTCACCCAAGGAGCCATTTTAGAATATCACAGATTGGCCATGTCACATAAGCCGGACATTGCCGGGAGAATAAGGAAAATAGAGGTTCATATCAAAGGGAACCCAGGGTTTATAGTCGCTAAGCCATATGACATTGAGCCAAAGCTAAACCGGTTGCTTGAAAAATATAACGACTTTATTTCAGAGAAAACACTATCCACCAAAGAAATAATCAATTTTTCATCCTTTTTTCACAACGAATTCCAGCATATCCACCCCTTCCTTGACGGAAACAGCAGAACGACAAGGCTTATAACCTTCCATTTGCTCCATTCCAAAGGAATCCCCATCCTGGATATCCCCTTTGGCTTGTTGGATGAGTACCTTAGCTATACCAAGGGCTCCAGCAAAAGAGACGACAAAAAACTATATGAATGCCTGCAAAGGATAATTCTGTTCAACCTAAAGAAGATAAATGAAAGGTTGCAGTCATGATATCCGTTGGGGGGGGGGGGATGTTCCCGATGGACAGCCTGCCCGAGCCCATGTTCCCGCCGGCACTAAAGGTCATAAACAACTACAAGAACAGGCGGGTCCTCGTGGACACCGAATAATTTAACAGACCTTTGACATATTTATTATAGTATAAAGGGTAATGCGTGCGGGTGCGTGCGGGTGAAATTATGAGGAATATGGGGGGTAAATTCTTTCTGATGGCAGTGTTCGCAGCCATGCTTGCGCTTAGCTGCATGCCCCAGCCGGCCAGTGCGCTGGAGGTTGGCTTCGGGAGCAACACAGCACAGAACAACTCAGCACAGCCAGAGGATTACATCTTCGTCAACGCCTCAGCAAACGACACCACCAGCAACATATCCGCATTCATAGATTTCGACGATTACCTGGTAAGCTGGTGGCGCATGGATGACGTGAACGGAACAGGCCACCCCACAGACTACATGAACCGCAACAACGGGACGAAATTCAACGACGCAAACCAGACTAGTTCAGGTTATTTGGGCAAGGGCTTCAGCTTTGACGGCGACAATGATTATTTCCGGGTTACGGACATGTCCGATCACCTACCAACCGTTGACTATAGCCTGTGCTGGTGGACCAAACCAAACATATTGGCACTTAAGGAAGTGATATTGCTCGGGACAAACAATATCGACCATGATTTTGAATATTATCAGAATAGTGGCACGTTAAATGTAAGGGCCAATTATGGAAGTGGGGTTGATATTAATATTCCCAATGCCTTTGTTGTCGGGCAATGGGTGCATATCTGCGGGATGGGCAATTCAAGCGGAACGTTTGTTTACATTAATGGTGTTTATAATGCAAGCACTGTTTATACAAAAAACATTACAGCAGGGTATGATTTGAATATTGGCGCCTGGGCAACCGGACAATACAGCTTCAACGGCACCATGGACGACATCATGATATTCAACCGCTCGCTGGCAGCTGCTGAGGTTAGAGCCCTGTACGCGAACCAGATCAGCCAGTACCCGGCAAATAACTTCACCGGCCTGGATGCGGGGACGCACACCTTCAGGGCATATGTCCAGGATGATGCAGGGAATCTGGTTACAACCGGTGAGAGAACGGTAAAGGTTACGGGCATAAAGGACTGCACGACGCTTGACATGGCAAACACGGTTTACACCCTGCAAAACGATTTATCAGCCACGGGAAATTGTTTGACAGTCGGAGCAGATAATATAACCATAGACGGGAACGGGTATGATATGACAGGTAATGGTGGAAGTTACGGGATAACCGATACCGGTTCAAGAACGAACATAACCATCCGTAATTTCGGGGATATTGATAATTTTTTAAGGGGGGTATCTTTCACAGACGTAAATGATGTCCGCATAATAAACAACACCATGACTTCCTCTGCCTCGGGCGCGGCTTATGCGATATATCTGGAGGACGGGGATTCAAACGAAATTAGAAACAACACGATCCAGTGGGAGGATTATGGTGTCTATGTCGAGAGTAATGGTAACTTTGGGAATAACATATTAATCAATAACTCATTTGATATTTCCGGAAGCTCTACAGTATATGGAATCTACATGCGCAATGATGCTGGATCAATGGACCCGAATATAATCAGTGATAATGACATTGTCGTGGATGGTTCCACTGCCCATGGGGTTTACCTATTCACCAGCGGTGGCGACATTCTAAACTCTACGATTAACAACAACAACCTAAGAGTAGAAGCTAGTACACATGCCTATGGGATTTACTTGAAGACAGATATAGGCATCTTGAACAGTACTGAGGTCTATGATAATTTCATTAACATAACCGCAAACAGTAAAGGCCATGGTATAGAGCTGTATAACAAAGACGAGATTACATCAAACACATTAAAAAATAATACGATTTTTGTGGACTCGGTCGCAGAGGCTTATGGGATTTATTTCTACTGTTATGAGGGATCAGTCTCTTCGAACAGTTTAGAGGACAATACCCTTGATATAACCTCAGCTTCTGATTCTTATGGGGTTTACGAGGCAGTGAATTACGGAAGTTTTGATTCACTAACAATCAATAATAACACAATCGATTCAGTTTCCACAGGAGGGGATGCTTACGGGATTAACCTTTATGGGTATGACCACAATATAAGTTTTGTTGAAATCAATACCTCTTCCTCAAGCTCAAATGCCTATGATTTCTACCTGCAGAGCAACAGCTTTGATGTTACCCTTTCAGATTCAATGCTATTTGGAACAAATTACTCTGCATATGTCGCTTCAGATTCAGGCCCGTTCACTTTGTTGAACGTGAGTTATTCCGGGGCAGAAGCAGTCGAATCTGGCGGGGAACTGATCAGAAAATGGTATTATAGTGCGTACATAAATGATACGAACGGGAATGATGTTGCCAATGCCAACGTAAGCCAGTATGTTGACGGGGTCCTGACCATGAGGGAAACAGCAAATTCAACAGGCTGGATCAGTCAAGCCGAAGTAACAGCCTACAAGAACATTGGAGGGACAATAACAGAATATAATTATTTGACTGCAACCAACGGAACTTCTGTTGAAAACCGTCATTTTTATAATGCAAGCGCATACGGGAATTACTTCAGTGACATCATTACAATAGATGTTGAATACCCTGCCGTAAGCTTTGGCAGTTCAACGACCCAGAGCGGGAAACAGACAGCGGAATACATATTCGTGAATGTCTCTGCGAATGACAGCATCGGCAATGTCTCAATAGTCATAAACTTCGACAACTCCATTATAGGCTGGTGGCGCATGGATGATGTTGATGCTAATGGGGATCCCACTGATTATTTTGGCAATTATGATGGGTCCACGGTCAATGGACCAGCCCAAACAGATGCAGGTTATTTCGGGAAGGGCTTCGAGTTTGACGGGCAGAATGATTTCATAAGGGTAGGATCTATAGCCAAACTTGCCTACTATCCATTCACCTTCTCGGCATGGGTTAATGGGGATGATGGGGTCATTGTTTCCACGGTCCGGGGAAGTGCGAGAGGATCGCACGACATCAGGCTGGAAAATGGAATAGCAAAGATCCATGCAGCAAACAACAGCATAATCACAGGAGATCTTGCAGGCAATATCAATGTCAGCGAAGGGTGGCACCATATTGTTGGTGTCTTTGAGAATGATACAAGCAAAAAACTGTATGTTGATGGCAATTATGATACTAAGATACCCGTAAACACTACGAAATCCTCTTCAGCAGTATATGTTGGTATTGGTGCTACTGGTGTCGGGTTCACGGATTTTGGCGGCACCATCGACGACGTGATCATATTCAACCGTACGCTGAGCGCTGCTGAGATTGCTGGCTTGTATGCGAATGCAAGCTCCAAATACTCTATAAACAACTTCACCAACCTTACAAACGGGGACCATACGTTCAGGGCATATGCCCAGGATACTGCAGGAAACATGAATGCAACCGAGACGAGGAGCGTAAGGATAGGGATAAATTCGTGCAAGAGCCTGGATCAGGCAAACAAGTTCTACCTTTTGATAGACAATGTAGCAACTGCGGGGACATGCTTTAACATGACCGCAAGCGGCATCACCTTTGATTGCGACGACTATATAATCAGCGGAAACCAGAGCGGATATGGGATAGCTGCAACCGACATGACAGGGTTGACAGCACGGAACTGCTTTATCACCAACTTCAGCAGGGCAGTAAGCCTGCAGAACACCAGCTCCAGCACCTTCGACAACCTGACCATGTTCAGCAACAACGGGGACTATTCCGGCATCTATGCAGAGTTGAGCAACTCCAACAGCTTCTCCAACTCCAATTTCAGCAGCAACAACGCCAGCGACAACTCCGGCATATATTTCTACGATTCAGACAGCAACGAGGTTGTAAAAAACAGCATCAGCTCAGGTTCAAGTAGCCTGGTTTATCTTGCATCGGGTTCTGACAACAATACGTTCCAGGACATGGCATTGACAGGGAATGCAAACTATCACGTTCAACTGGTTTCAGTTTCAGCGGATAACACCTTCTTAAACGTCAGCTATAACCTGTCGAAGGAAAACGTCAGCCCAGGCTGCGAGCTTATAAGGAAATGGTATTTCAGCGTATGGGTCGTTGATATGTATGGAAAGAACGTAAGCAGCATACCAGTAACAATATACAACCGGACCAGTGACCAGCTGGCAGCCGACACCACCAACCCAAAGGGAATGACTGGTACGTTCCAGCTGATAGATTATATAAACACCGGCACAAGGAACGAACACAACAACCACACCATAGAGGTCGGGCCCAGCATATTTTTCGATGGGCTGAGGACAAGAACAGTCAACATCACAGCCAGCATGGTCTTTAGATTTGAAATACCAACACCGCACATCTTGCAGCTCATACTGAAAGTAGACAGCCCACAGGAAAGGGTTTATATACCCGGTATCGGGGTTACAGAATCAAATTTGTTAACCAATGCAACGTACTTCAGCCCGACCCACTGGTACCTGGCCTCATACCTCAACAACAACCTGAAGGCTCTGGTCTTTACCCACCGCAGGCCATACAGCATGCAGGTCAACAACACATCAACCGGCCATTTGCTCACCCTCTCACAAGAGCTCCAGGACTCCAAGTCATTCATTGTCTTCACTTCAGGCGACTGGACAACCATAAACAACCGCATGGGACTGGTAGAAAACGGCCAGTTCCTGAATGAAATAACCCCCTCATTCGCCCATGCCCTCAACACCCTGCACGCAATCAAGATAATGCTCAGCTACACTGACATCGACATACTGGATGACATGGTTATCCAGAGAGGCTCCCATAAGATATACATCAAAAAGGAAGGCGAATCAGGCCCAACGACAATGCTGGATATAAGCTTGACCGGCTAATCCCAACCAATTTATAAAGCGAATACCACCAGTGTGTTCACTGGTGGTCTAAACCAACGATAACACTTATTCTCAGAAAACAAAAAATAAAACGGGGAGCGAAACCTGCCCCGTTAACCGCTAGACACAAT
>Ga0180434_10009395_pt1 | contig 10627 bp, 2 predicted proteins | sample SS_ome_7_FD_132453 | JGI IMG/M metagenome (GOLD analysis project Ga0180434, IMG submission 132453) | Hypersaline lake sediment archaeal communities from the Salton Sea, California, USA - SS_1_D_2 metaG | ecosystem: Environmental > Aquatic > Non-marine Saline and Alkaline > Hypersaline > Sediment... | reverse complement strand
CTTGTCCTTCGTTATCTTATTCATCGTTGTGATAGCTGCCGGTATCGTTTTATATCTATGGTTCATCAGCCGTCCTGAACCGGTTCGATTCACCTTTGACTATACCTCTCCCGATGCCACCATCCTCGCGGAAAATCCTGTGCCGAACCCAATCAATGTATATTTCAATGGATCGGTTGCACGCCTCGATCAGATCGGAAAACCAGTCGAGAAGGGAATCACCATGACCCCTCCGTTTGCTGGTCAGTGGGAATGGACAGACGATTCCTCTCTAAAATTCACACCTGCTCAGGATTGGCCTATCTCCCAACATTTCACAGTTAATTTCGCTTCTTCCCTCTTTCCTGACCATGTTGAATTGGAAACCTATTCCTTCCAGTTCAAGACCGCAGAGTTCTCCATTAGAATCCCAAAGTTCATATTTTATGAAGACCCCAGCGATCCCAAGATAAAAAAAGTGGTAGCCACAGTGAAATTCAGCCATCCAGTGGAACCGGAGGAATTCGAGAAAAACATATCGCTTTTTCTACAAGAGGAAGAGAAAGCAGAACGCAAAAAAGATTTAAAATCCTATGATTTTTCCGTATCTTATGACAAATTCTATGGGGAAGCCTATATCCATTCAGATCCTATCACCATACCTGAAAAAGATGGTTTCATGCGTCTCATCATCGATAAAGGAGTGCAGTCTTCCCGCGGCGGCCCTTCCACTGAAATAGAAATAACAGGACAGGTCAGAGTCCCTGGTATGTACAATTATTTCAATATCCGGAGGGCATCAATCACTTTGGTAGAGAATGAAAAAAAAGAGATGGAACAGGTGCTGGTTATCAACACATCCACAGGAGTCCTTGAATCAGAAATGAAAAAAAATATAACCGCATTTCTTCTTCCAAAAGATCGTCCTGCCCATCAAGGACTTAGGGAGGTAAAAAATTACAGGTGGCGAAACGTCAGTGAGATTGGTCCTGAGATCATTAAGGCATCCGATCCTCTTGAATTAAATCCCATTCCCACTGACCGCGAATTCGCAACCCTTCACAGTTATAAATTCCAGGCACCGGTCAACCGATATTTATATGTCAAAATAAACAAAGGAACCCTATCTTATGGAGGTTATATTCTTGCCTCTGCTTTTGATAGTATTGAAGTTGTTCCTTCCTATCCGCAAACCCTCGAGATTATGTCTGATGGATCCCTCTTGAGCTTAAGCGGAGAGAAAAAGATATCCATTCTTTCCCGAAACCTCCAAGCGGTCCGGATCGAATTAAGCCGGGTGCTTCCCGGGCAGATAAACCATCTGGTCAGTCAGACCAGAGGCAATTTTAAGGATCCCTACTTCCAGAATTATAATTTCGATAGTGATAACATCACTGATCGCTGGATCGAGGTCAAACCGCTCAAACAAGAGGCCCCAGGAGCTGTTCAATATACTGCACTGGATTTTTCGCAGTACCTTTATACTTCAGGGGGTGCGCTCAGAGGCCTATTTTTTGTCAAGCTCAATGGTTATGATCTCAAGCGAAAAAGAGCAACATCCACATCTGACAAACGCTTTATCTTAATCACTGATCTGGGTTTATTATCCAAGAAGAGCGCCTCAGGGGAACAAGACATCTTCATACAATCCATTTCCACCGGAGAGCCGGTTTTGGGGGCTGATGTCGAAGTATTAGGCCTCAACGGACTCCCGGTTCTCTCAGCGAAATCAGACTATAACGGACATGCTTCTTTTCCAAATCTTGATGACTTTGAACGAGAAAAAGAACCGGTTGCCTTTATTGTAAAAAAAGGAGTTGACCTTTCCTTCCTGCCCATTAACCGTTATGACCGCAATCTTAATTTTTCCCGCTTTGATACCGGAGGTGTTTATCCTTCCCGCAGAACTGAAGGCCTGAATGCTTATCTTTTTTCGGACAGAGGAATCTATCGGCCCGGGGATGAATTTAACGTTGGAATCATAGTCAAATCCGCAGACTGGAAATCTGATCTCAACGGAGTTCCGGTCGAGGCGGCAGTTCTTGATCCTCGATCTCTGGAGATAATGAAAAAATCATTCAAACTGTCCTCCTCTGGATTTGAGGAGATCAGCTATACCACCCAAGACACTTCACCAACCGGAACCTATACCATTGGTTTATATATTGTTAAGGATGAGAAACGGGGAAGTCTTCTCGGTTCGACAACAGTCCGGGTAGAAGAATTTTTACCCGACCGGATGAAAATTACATCCCGTTTTTCAAAATCAAGGATAACCGGATGGGTATCACCCGAAGATTTGAAAGTTACTGTTAATTTAAAAAATTTATTTGGGACGCCGGCTGCAAACCGCAGAATCTCAGGCACACTCACTCTTTCTCCCAGCTATCCCTCATTCAGACAATACCGGGACTATAATTTCCATGATCCTCTTCTGGCAGATAAAAGTTTTTCTGAACGCCTGGAAGATAAATACACTGATGACAACGGTGAGGCCGAATTCTCACTCGACCTTGAAAGATTCGACACCGCCACATACCGACTATCCTTTCTGGCAGAAGGATTCGAAGCAGAAGGCGGGAGATCCGTGACATCCCTTGCTGTGCAGCTGGTTTCGCCTCTTTCCTTTTTGATCGGTTACAAACCGGATGGAGATTTCCGCTATATAAATCAGAACAGCAAAAGAACCGTTGAACTCATTGCCATCAGCCCAGAATTAAAAAAGATCGCTGTGGATGACCTCAAGGCCCACATTATTGAGGAGAGACATGTATCCAGTCTGGTCCAGCAGCAGGACGGCACCTATCAATATCAGTCCGTGATCAAGGAGATTCCTGTTTATGTAGACGATCTTTCCATTCCGGAAACGGGCCGGAATTTTACTCTTCCCACATCCGATCCGGGCGATTTTATCCTCATAATCAAGGATAAAAACGAGACAGAACTGAATAAAGTTCCCTTCACTGTGGTGGGAGATACTAATCTGACAAAAAGCTTGGAAAAGAAAGCAGAGCTGCAGCTTAAACTTAATAAATCCGATTATTCACCGGGTGAAGAAATTGAAATGCAGATCGTTGCTCCTTTTGTCGGATCAGGTTTAATAACCATTGAGTGTGACCGGATCTATGCGTTTAAATGGTTTAAAACAACAACCAACAGCACCATCCAAAAAATCCGGGTGCCGGAAAATATGGAAGGCAATGGCTATGTAAATGTCGCTTTTATAAGAGATATTGGTTCCAGTGAGATCTTTATGAGCCCTCTCAGCTATGGAGCAGCACCTTTTTCAATCAGCCGGGAAGGAAGGATCAATCCCATTGAGATGGTTATACCCGATATTTCTGAACCAGGTCAGCCCTTCCCCATTAAATACAAAAGCAGAGATCCTGCTAAAATTATTATCTTTGCCGTAGACGAAGGCATCCTGCAGGTAGCTGGATATACAACTCCAGATCCCCATTCCCATTTCTTTAAAAAGAAGGCCCTGCAGGTGCAGACATCACAGATCCTGGATCTTATTTTTCCTGAAATCTCGCTCATTCAGGAGCTGTCTAGTCCAGGAGGGGGATATGAAGGAGAAGAAGAGATCGGCAGAAACCTGAATCCCTTTAAAAGGAAACGGGAAAAGCCGGTAGCTTACTGGTCAGGAATCATAGATACTGACAGGACCGAAAGGGAAGTGATCTATAATGTGCCCGATTACTTTAACGGCACTCTGCGGGTTATGGCTGTGGCTGTTTCTCGGGATAAGATTGGAACCTTCGAGAGAAAGGCACTCATCCGGGGCCCCTTTATCATAAGCCCGAATGTGCCTTCCTTTGCCGCTCCCGGAGATGAATTTGAAATAAGCGTCAATGTCGCCAATAATTTAGAAGAACAGGATGATGCTTCAACCGAAGTCCAATTGGAACTAATCGCCTCGGATCATCTGCATATAACCAGTGATACCAAAAATACACTCAAAATCCCTCAAAACAAAGATGTAACCCATAAATATATGCTTCAGGCACAGGACAATCTGGGAGCAGCTTCCCTGACCTTTTCAGCTGTCGGAGGTGGGCGATCTATAAAATATACCACCAGCATGAGCATCAGACCGCCGGTCCCCTATAGAAACACCGTCACCACCGGATATATAAAAAATGACAAAAGAGAGATTTCAGTCACCCGCTCCATGTATCCTCATTATCGCAAACTCAAGGTGAACGTCTCCCTTGTACCCCTGGGATTGGCCCATGGGCTTAATCAATATCTGGATGAATTTCCTTACGGATGCACAGAACAATTGACCAGTAAAGCCTTTGCAGCTCTTATTTTGGGGAAACATCCTGAATTTGGGTATCCCATCAAAAAAAGAAATGATATGATCGATCAAGCCATAAAAATTCTTCAAGCCCGCCAAAATGAGGAGGGGGCCTTTGGTTTCTGGGCAGCCAACTCCCATGTATCTGATTTTCAGGTGGTTTATGCCTTGCATTTTTTAACCGAAGCAAAAGCGAATAACTATCCGGTTCCTATAAATGTTCTTCAACGAGGCCTGGACTATTTAAAAAAGATACTGGGGACAGATATTGATTCCCTGGCGGATGCACGAATTCATGCTTATGCTGCCTACATCTTAACTGTAAATGGAATCGTTACCACCAGCGGCCTTAATGACTTAGTAGGAAAATTGGAAAGCGAAATGTCTTCTCTCTGGGAAAAGGACCTGACCGGCATCTACATAGCCGCTACGTACAAGCTGCATAAAAGAGACCGGGAAGCCGACCAGCTGATAAAAAAGTCCCAGCCGGGTGATAAACAAGAGACCGACTACAACAACTACTACGATCAACTGATTCGTGACGCCCAATACTTTTATATCCTAAACCGCCACTTCCCCCAACTCAAAAACACCATCAATGCAGAGGACATACTTCATCTTGTCGATCCGGTCATAAAAGGAAGTTTTAATACCACTTCCTCCGCCTATACAATTCTGGCACTGGATGCTTATGTCGAATCCTCCGGCACACTGGATGAACTAAATGTTGATGTCAGCGAACTCCGGGCAGAAGACGAAGCTGTCGATCTTGTTCTCTCTCAAGGACTTTTCCCTGACGCTGATTTTTCTGAAAAGGCTGTAAAGATTAGAATTGATAATCCCAGCGATAGGTATGTTTTCTATCAGGTCATTCAATCCGGTTTCGATAGGAAGCTTCCTGGAGAAGCGATAACCAGCGGTCTGGAAGTCCAGCGGGAATACAGAGATGATTCCGGCAATGTTTTAACCAGGACATCACTTGGTTCAGAAATCGAGGTTCATTTGAAGGTCCGTACTATCGGAGAGCGTATAATTTACAATACCGCCCTTGTGGACCTAATCCCCGGAGGATTTGAAGTGGTTCTGGATAAAACCCGCTCATCAAAATCAAACTGGAGAATCGATTATATGGATATCAGAGAAGACCGGGTTGTTCTTTACGGAAGCGCAGGGCCTGAGGTTAAGGAGTACGTCTACCATATCAAAGCAGTCAACCGGGGACAGTTTAATGTGCCGCCGATTTTCGGAGAATCCATGTATGACCGGACTGTGCAGGCGCAGTCTAAGGGAGGAGATATCATTGTCGAGTAATTCAAGGCTATTACCTATAAATTAGGAAAAATCGTCTTAAGTTTTAAATTTTAAGTGTTAAGTTGAAAAAATGGCAAGAGTTAATAGGCGAGAGGAGAAAGATAGAAGTCATGAGGTAGGAGACAGAGATTAAGAAGTGCCGATAATTTTTAGTAGTTCAGGTTCATTGATTGAATAAAATAATAAAAGAGATCATATGATGGTTAAGGAGATGATCAAAAGGCTGTTCGGATACCGACAGAGGAAAATTAACCTGCTGTTTCTGATGCTCTTTATTGGGACTATTTTCTTTATGGCGCCGAAGCCACCTCTGCTCGAAGACCTTTCCTTTTCCCAGGCGGTTTACGATCGGAGCGGAATTCTGCTCCGCATGACCCTGTCATCTGATGATAAATACAGGCTGCGGACTTCGCTTTCAGAAATATCTCCCTATTTGATAAGCGCCGCTCTTTTAAAAGAAGATCGCTATTTCAAATGGCATCCCGGATTTAACCCGGTGGGATTGGTTCGTGCTTTCTGGAAGACCTATGTGACAAAAACACACAGGACCGGCGGTTCCACCATAACCATGCAGCTGGCACGGCTTCGCTACAATATTGATTCCCGTACGATCCCGGGAAAACTGAGGCAGATCCTGCAGGCGGTTCAGATTGAATTCCACTATTCCAAAAATGAGATTCTCGAAGCCTACTTAAACCTGGTTCCTTATGGTTGGAATATTGAAGGCGCTGGTGCTGCTTCACTTGTTTATTTTCATAAAAATCCCCGCCAGCTAAACTTGCTTGAATCATTGAGCCTTGCAGTTATTCCCCAGGATCCATCAGCTATCCATGCCTACCATCTAAGAGATTCCAACAAGACTGTAGAAAACTCCATCAGAGAAAAAGCAAAAAGCAGCCAAACATTTCAAGATCTATTTTTAAATCCGCAGTTCACAGCGGCCCGCAAACGTCTTTTTCAATTGTGGACTAAACATTATCCCCAAGATAAAAAACTTGAAACATATTTGGCCCTTCCGCTGGAAACACATAGACCAGCTGAGCTGCCTTTTTTTGCACCTCACTTTGTCGAGGATATACTCCGGATATCAGATCAAGAAAAAATTATAACAACACTCGACTGCGGGTATCAGGATCTCTTGGAAAGACACATCAAAAATTACATCAAACGCAGATCTTACTTGGGCATTACGAATGCGGCCGCGCTTTTAATAAGATCCTCTTCCATGGAAGTAATCGCCAGTGTCGGTTCAGCTGATTACTTCAATCAAGAAATACAAGGACAGGTTAACGGAACAGCAGCTAAGCGGTCTCCCGGTTCCCTGCTTAAACCTTTCATATATGGTATGGCTATAGAAAAGGGACTCATCCATCCGAAAACTATGCTTAAAGATACTCCCTTGAGCTTCGGCGCTTTCAATCCTGAAAATTTTGAACAGGATTTCGCCGGGCCTATTAAAGCACAGGATGCATTGGTGAGGAGCCGGAACGTGCCTGCGATCTGGCTGGCCTCCCAGGTGGGTAGTGAGTCTCTTTATGGTTTTCTAAAGGATGCCGGCATCTCTCAGCTTCAAGATCCCTCGTTTTATGGTTTGGCAGGACTAGTTCTTGGGGGAATCGAGCTCACCATGGAAGAGTTGGTCACCTTGTATGCGATGCTGGCACGGAGAGGAGAGTTTCATCCTCTGCGCAAACAATTTGCTGATCCAATCGGGAAATCAACCCGCCTGTTTAGTGATGAAGCTGCCTTCCTTACTTTAGAAATGCTGAAAGAAAATCCTCCCCCTGAAATGGAATTCCTGCCCAAATGGATCAATCATTCGATTCAGGTTGCCTGGAAAACAGGAACCTCATATGCCTTCAGGGACGCCTGGGCTGTCGGGATCGTTGGTGATTTTGTTCTGGCAGTATGGGTAGGACATTTCGATGGCCGGGGAAATCCGGCCTTTGTGGGACGTCGGGCTGCCGGTCCTCTGCTGTTTGAATTAATCGATTCTTTAAAAACCAAAGGAATACCTGACTCCATCCCTATGGATCACAGAACAATGAACCTGACGAAAGTTGATGTTTGTGCACTCTCCGGACTTCTGCCCGGACCTTCCTGTCCAAGGACCATCAGCACGTGGTTTATTCCCGGAATTTCCCCCATTAAAACCTGCAGCATCCACCGCCGGATTTTCATTCATCCTGAAACCGGACTGAGGATTCCCCCTAATTTCAATGGAAAAACCCAGACTGAAGTGTATGAATTTTGGCCTTCGGACCTGCTTGACCTTTTTAGAAGAGCAGGGATTCCCAGAAAGACACCACCTCCCTTTGATCCCCGCTATGATCATGCTTTTGAATCGAAAATGGGTAGTCCTCCAGAAATAACTTCCCCCAGTAAAAATCTCACTTATACAATCAGAACAAACCAGAAACCTTTGGATTCCATTGCCTTCCAAGCAGTCACAGATGCGGATGCCAGTGACCTTTACTGGTTTATTAACGAAGCATTTGTGGGAACATGTGCGGTTAACCAGACATTCTTCTGGAAGCCCCAAGCCGGAAGGTTCGTCGTACGGGTGGTCGATGACCGGGGCCGATCCGATTCCACCTCACTTACAGTCTCGGTGGTACGATAATAGAGAAAAAAAATGTTAATAAATAATGAATTGAAAACGTCCTATTACTTTTGTCTGTCAAGACTGAATGCACAGATGAAACCATCTGCATATCGGGCTTTTTTCTTCTGGAATGATCTGTAGGCCGGGAAATCATCCGATTCAGTGAATCCGGTAATATATATCTGTCCCGACTCATCAACGGCTATATCCTGGCCAACATCCCAGCTTGAACCTCCTAAAAAGGAAGAAAAAACGAGCTTTTTCCAGTTTGAGTCTATCTTCACAACAAAACCATCGCCATCTCCGGAATATTTCTTATAGAGCGCATCTTTTGTGGGGAAATTCTGAGAAAAGGTCACGCCGGTTATATAGGCTGCTCCTTCCAGGTCAAGGGCAATCCTTTTCCCATGATCATGCTTTTTACCGCCGATAAAGGTGGATGCTTCCAGGCGGTTTCCTCTGGGAACTAACTTAGCCGCAAAAACATCATAACCCCCTCTCTTCTTTTTAACGATGGGATCCACAGTGGGGAAATCTTTGGATCTGGTCTCGCCTGAAATTGAAGCATATCCTTTGGAATCGACAGCTATACCGTAGCCACAATCCTCTCTCGCTCCTCCCAAAAAGGTTGAGTATATAAGTCGTCTCCCATTTTTACTAACCTTAAGCACATAGGCATCAAAGATGCCTCCAAAGTTTTTCTGGATGGGTTTCACAAGAGGAAAATCCTCTGAATAAGTGCAGCCAGTTACATAGGCATATCCTTTGGAATCAACAGCAATGGCTAAACCATCTTCCTCTCCGGCTCCGCCAATATAGCTGGAATAAACCAGCTTTCTACCGGTTGAATTGATCTTTGCCACCCAGGCATCCCAATAACCTCCAAAATTTTTTTGAAAGGCCTTTTTAAGAGGAAAATAAGGACTTCTGGTTGTTCCCAGGATATAATAGTTGCCATCCTTATCAATAGCAATATCCTTGCCGCTGTCACAATCAGAGCTGCCGAAATAGGTAGAATACAAAAGGGCCTTACCATTTCGTTTCAGTTTGAGGACAAATCCATCCCAAGCTCCCACCTTCCGGCTTATAAGAGGTTTTTTAACTGGAAAATTATAGGACTCTGTTTCTCCAGCTACATAAATATTCCCCTTTGAGTCGACTTCTATCCCGAAACCGGCATCATATCCACTTCCGCCGACATAGGTGGCAAAATCTAGGGACCTTCCATCCGGATTAACCTTCACAACAAAAACATCTACAATACCTGAGTGGGACGAAAGAATGGGATCGGCCAAGGGGAAATCTAAAGAATTTGTCCACCCTGTGAGGTAAACAGCTCCTTGAGAATCAACATCTATGGCCCAGGAATTTTCATCATTACCGGAACCACCCAGGTATCCTGAATAAACCAGAACCATTGGGTCAATAATCAGATCAAAATTCATATCATACTCATCAACATCAAATCCAAAAATATTCTCATCGAGTAAAACAAAACGTCCTGAAACATTCTTTCTTTTTCCATTTATCTGCTGGAAACAGATTGGCTTTTCATGTTTAAGCACACCAAAATCAGTTTTGATCAAGAGATCTCCCGACCCGTCAATTTCTACCTGATTTACATCTTTATACTGGAGTTTAATGTCAGAGACCTTTCCCCCAGGTCTAATAATAAAATCATATTCGATCTCGCTGATTACACCATATAGTTTAAGATCGATATGATCATATAAATTTTTATAGACAACCGCCTTGGAAGCTTTTATTCCTGTTTTCCAATCCGACACATTCTGTCCTTTAAAGTAATTAACGGAAAAATCCGTCAAATCATCAGGTTCTGTCTTCACATTTTTTGTAGAATTGATAAATTCAAGTTTGGAAACAGCTCGTTTAACTGGGAAATATTGCGGTTCCATGGAATTTGTTCTGGCTTTGGGAAATGAGTCTGGCTTTGTTCTTTCATCCGGAAGAATAATGTCAAAAACCAGTCCCTTCTCAGCGAGCCAGAGAGTATATTTTGAAGTAGTAGCATAATAAAGTACCTCGCTATTTGTTTGTCCTTGGTTGGGTATGAAATAGAGTGGTATATTACTAAAATCTACTTCAGGAATTGAGCCTAACATCGATGTCAGATAATTAACCTGATCAATGAATTTTGATGCATGTAGAGGAAAAAACATAAAGGAAAAAACAACCAATAATATTTTTAATTTAAAATTGAACATACAGCCTCCTATAAAACAGATATATTTTACTGTTTCTATAGGATTACTGTCAAATTAATATATTGACTCTTCAATGGACTTCATGGTAGCGGGATTTCGCTTAGCCTGCCACTTTTGTTTGGCCCCGCCCGATCCTTCAATTTGATAGGATCCCCTTATGGTATGGCCTTCAACATGTCCTTCATAATGGATTCTCTGGCTTTG
>Ga0180434_10009393_pt1 | contig 10628 bp, 7 predicted proteins | sample SS_ome_7_FD_132453 | JGI IMG/M metagenome (GOLD analysis project Ga0180434, IMG submission 132453) | Hypersaline lake sediment archaeal communities from the Salton Sea, California, USA - SS_1_D_2 metaG | ecosystem: Environmental > Aquatic > Non-marine Saline and Alkaline > Hypersaline > Sediment... | reverse complement strand
TGCGGGCGCGGAGGTGCGGCGGAGCGTCGCACCTTCGCGCTTGAGTTTTGGGGGCTGATGTGGTAGACTTCAGGTGATGGTTGACAACTGAAGAGACAGATTCCAAGAACCCTGCGGTGCCCGTGATTGTGCTCAGAAGTTCAGAGCCAACACTACTGAACTGGGAGTTTGATCCGTGCGCCAAGTGGCAGCCCCCTTGCGGGGAATCACGCGGCGCACGGTCAGAGCACCCACCTGCTTAGCAGGTTCTCGAACGTCGAGACACACGGCACACGCGGGGTTTTTGGTGCTTTCCGGCAATCCCCCCGTCCGCCACCTCTTGACGTCCCGCTCGCTCCGCCTCATACTCTGGCTGTGACCCGCTGGCCGATCACTGTGCCACGATGTCGGCTCTGACACGCCACAAGATCATCATCGGTGATGCGCGGGAGATGCCCGAGGTGGATGACGCCTCGGTGCACCTGGTGGTGACCTCGCCGCCCTACTGGCAGTTGAAGGACTACGGCGTCGCCGGCCAGATCGGCTTCGACGACACCTACCCCGACTACATCGCCAACCTGAACCGCGTCTGGTCGGAGTGCAACCGCGCGCTCCACCCCGGCTGCCGGATGTGCATCAACGTAGGCGACCAGTTCGCGCGGGCGGCCACCTACGGCCGCTACAAGGTCATCCCCATCCGCACCGAGATCATCAAGCACTGCGAGTCCATCGGCCTCGACTACATGGGCGCCGTCATCTGGCAGAAGGTCACCACCTGCCACACCACAGGCGGCGCCACGGTGATGGGCTCGTTCCCCTACCCGCGCAACGGGATCGTGAAACTCGACTACGAGTTCATCCTCATCTTCAAGAAGCCCGGCCGGGGCCCGCGCCCCACGAAGGAGGCGAAGGAGGCCTCGCGGCTGGACCTGGAGGAGTGGAACGCGTACTTCTACGGCCACTGGAACTTCCCCGGCGAGAGGCAGGACGAGCACCTCGCCATGTTCCCCGAGGAACTGCCGCGGCGGCTGATACGGATGTTCACCTTCGTGGGGGAGACGGTGCTCGATCCGTTCCTGGGGAGCGGCACGACGACCAAGGTCGCGCGGGATCTGGAACGCCATTCCATCGGCTGCGAGATCAACGCCGACTTCCTGCCCGTCATCCGCAGCAGGCTGGGCCTCGACGAGGCCGCCGTGGAGATCATCGAGCGGGACGCGCCGCGCCCGCGCAGCGCACGGCGGCGCGCGGCCGGCCCCGGCCCCGACCGACGGGTGGACCCGCGGCGGAGGACATATGGGTCGGTGGTCAGCCGTCGGGCAAGCGGTCGGTCGAAGCGCGGAGGGAATGTGGAATAATAGCAGTGGCGAAGCGTTGACTCAACCGGTTTTCGTTGGCGCGGAGAACAGACCGGCCCCTGAGACGTCACGGGGCCGGTCTGCTTTGTTGGGCGGGGCGGCCGGCTACTTCCCGATGCGGTAGATGTGCACGCCGTAGGCGTCGAAGCGGTCGCTGAAGGCGCCGGCCGACACGTCAATGGCGCGGTCCTCGTAGAGCACCTGGGCCGTCTTGCCCGCGGCGCCCCCCAGCGAGAAGGCCCCGATCGCCGGCACCGGCGTCGGGTTGCAGGCGAAGACGTAGACCTCGTCCTCCAGCGTTTTCAGCAGCCAGTCCACGCGGCCGCCGTCGGCGTGCTCGATGACGGCGAGGCGGTCGTCGCCCGTGGTGAGGACGGGCGTGAGGGCCTTGACTTCCTTGGCGAAGCGCGAAATCTCGCGCCAGAGGCCGGGGCTGATCTCGGCGATGGTCTCGGTCTTCTTGGGGTTCTGGTAGGAGGTGCGCCAGGAGAAGTAGCCGATGCCCCTGGCGCCGTGGATGATGGAGAGCCACGACATGCAGCGGCCCTCGGCCGGCGAGGGCAGCGGGTTGCCGGCGGACATGGAGTAGGCCTGGAGCACGGCCCAGACGGGGGCGCGGTCGAAGGTGCCGACGCGCAGGGCGTCAATGAAGTCGGAGACCTTGGTGAGCGGCAGGCCGTCCACGAGGTAGTAGGGGTCGGTGGCGGCGATATCGCAGTCGGAGACGTATTCCCAGCCGGTCTCCGCGGGGAAGCCGACGAGGACGAGGGCCGGAACCTCGGGGGCGACCATGCGCGTGATCTCGATGGCTCGGACGGTGCGGGCGGGGTCGTAGCCGTAGTCGGGCTCGTCCACGACATAGGTGCCGACCGCCTGGGGATCGCGGCGCAGCCGCTCCAGCATGGCCCGCTGGTAGGGGAAGCGCCCGTATTCGGCGACGTCGTGGACGCCGCTGCCCAGGGCGAGGAGCCCGTGCTCGCGGCAGAGGGCGGAGAACTCGGGGCTGCCGCCGCCCTGGAAGACCAGGGTCAGGCCCGCCTCGGCGAGGGTGGGAAGGTCCTCCGCGGTCACGCCGTACAGGCCGACGGGGATGACGGGCTTGCCCGCCACCTCGAGCACGCCGTCGTCGCGCACGCGCACGTGGTCGGCCGGCAGCACGGGGCCGAGCCCTTCGTCCGGCTTCTCCATGGCGATGGGTGGGTCGGTCTCTTCGCCGCGCAGCATCTTGGCGAGGCGGGTCGCGTCGCCAACGAGTTGCTCGGCGTTGCGCAGCACGCGGGTGGGCTCATCGCAGCGCGCCTCGGTCTGGGTGTATTCGGCGTACTTCTGGATGTAGCGCAGCGCGTCGGCCTCGCGGCTCACGTCGGCGCCGGCCTTGCGGCGCTCGTCCAGCAGCGTGACGACCTCGGCGATGCGCTCGCGCAGGATGCGCAGTTGCGCGACGATCCCGTCGCAGCCGACCTGCGAGACGGTCAGGCTGGCCGCGCCTATCGGTTCGCCCTTGTCGTCGAGTGCCGTGGCGATGACGGCGTACTCCGTGCCGGGCTCCCACGCGGCGTAGCCGATGCGGAACGAGGCCGTCCCGTGCTCGAAGGCGAGCGGCTCCTCCCGCTGCTCCAGCACCTGCGTGCCCTGCCGCACCTCCAGGCGGCAGGCGGCGGGCTGATCCTCCCTTGCCTCGATGAGGCACGTGACGGCGGCAAGGTGGGTCAGGCTGGGATAGGTCCCCTCGTTGAGGAACGAGACCCTGAGCGGCGGCTCCGAGCGGGCGAAGGGCCGCTGGCTGGCGTAGATGCGGTAGTCGGGGAGGCGCGCGGGAGGCAGGACGCCCTCGGGCGCCTCCGGCACGCAGGCCGCCTGCTGCTGGGTGTTGTAGCGGGCCATGGGCCAGAGGATGCGCTCGGGCAGGTAGGGGGTGTCGGTGCTGAAGCAGTAGGTGCGGCCGTTCTTGGAGCCGGTGACGATGTCGAGCAGGCCGTCGCCGTCAATGTCGCAGAGGGTGGGCGAGCAGGTCATGCCGTCGCGGCCGTTGGCCACGACGAAGGGCTGGGTGGGGAAGCGCCAGAGGAACTCGCCCTGGGCGCTGTAGCAGTAGATGTTGGTGTCGCTGTTGCCGAAGACGATCTCGGGCTTGCCGTCGTCGTTGACGTCGCCGATGACGGGCGCGCGGTGGCTGGCGGACTCGCCGATGTGGCCGCGCAGGATGAGGCTCTTCCAGAGGAGGCCGCCGTCCTTGTCCACGCAGTAGATCCACTGCTCGTCGCGGGGCTTCCCGCCGCCGCAGGCGTCGCGGCAGACGACCTCGAGGTCGCCGTCGGCGTCGAGGTCGGCCACGGCGATGGTGGCGCCGACGCCGGTGCGGCACTTGTAGGCCCACTTGGCCTTGCCGGTCTTGCCGTTGATGCAGTAGAGGTTGAAGTCGTCGGAGCCGAGGAGGATCTCACGCTCGCCGTCGGCATCGAGGTCGGCGATGACGGGGCCGCCGTAGCAGTCGGCGCCGGTCTGGAAGCGCCACTTCTCGCGGCCGTCGTAGCCGAGGCAGCGCATGGCGCCGTCCTTGGCGCCGAAGAGCACCTCCTTGTGGCCGTCGAGGTCCACGTCGCCCACGGCGGCGGGCGAGTAGATGCCCGGCGACATGTGGTGGACCCAGACGGGCTTGCCCTCCCAGTCCACGCACCAGACGCCGTCGCCGATGGTGGGGACGATAATCTCCTTCTTCTCGTCGCCGACGATGTCGGCGATGACGGGCATGCTGAAGGCGACGCTGGCGGGGAGGCGGAGGTGCCAGCGCTGCTTGCCCTCGGCGTCGAGGAGCATGATGCCGCCGCCCTCGATGCCGATGGCGACCTCCCGGCGGCCGTCGAGGTCCACGTCGCCCACGGCCGGGGCCGCCGAGGCGCCGCGGCGCGGGGGCAGGGAGACGCGCCAGAGGGACCGGCCCTGCGCGTCGAGGCAGTGGATCTGGCCGTCGCGCCGCGAGGGGACGACGACCTGCATCTGGCCGTCGCCGCGCAGGTCGGCCACAACGACGGACCCGTACTGGCCGGAGTTGGTCGAAAAGGTCCACTTGGTCTTCATGGGCAGCGGGCCATGGGGCTTGGCCACCGCGGCCGAGGCGAATGCGATCACCGCAGCGAACGCACAGAGACGAATCGGTTTCATGGTCTTCACTCCTGTCAGCAGCGGGCTCCCTATTCGCCGGAGGCCGCCCTTGGCCTCTTGCAGCAGGAGCAGGCGGCCGCCGGCACGAAGCGTTTGCACCACCGTGGACGAGGATCGCCCGCCAGACCAGGAACCCACCCCCGAGGAGACGCCGGCCCTCTACGCCGAGGCGCTTGCGGAGCCCCTTCCGCGGCGCCTGCGCCTGCGCGTGCGACGCGTCATGGCATTGCTCGCGGCGGCCGTGCTGGCGGCCGCGGCGGCGGTGTGCGGCTACTTCTACGCGACGAACTCGGCGGTGCGGGCGCTGACGCGCACGGTGCTGAGGGGCGGTCTCTCGCCCAAGCGAGCGTTTGCCGACCGCGACGGCGTGACGCTTCTGGTGCTGGGGCGGGACGTGGACATCGGCCCCAACGGACAGGTGCTGGATACGCCGGGGCGCACCGACCTGATCCTGGCGGTGCGGATGGACTTCTCCCGGGGCCGCGTGGTGCTGCTCTCCATTCCGCGCGATCTGCTGGTGGCGATCCCGGGGCGTTCGGGGCGGCACAAGATCAACGCCGCCCACGCCTACGGCGGGGCGGAACTCACCCGGCGGACCGTGGCCGAGAACCTGGGCATCCAGAGCGACTACTGCGTTGCCGTCAACTACGACGCCGTGGCCGAGGCGATAGACGCCCTGGGAGGCGTCTCGGTGTACGTGGACCAGCCCATGGATTACGACGACAACTGGGGCAACCTCCACATCCACCTGGAGCAGGGGCGCCGGCGCCTCAACGGCGAGCAGGCGGTGGGCTTCGCACGCTTCCGCAAGTCGAACACGGGCCAGGCGACCAGCGACCTCAAGCGCATCCAGCGGCAGCACCGCCTGGCGGCGGCCCTGGCCGCCGAGCTCAGGCAGCCGCGCGCGTGGCTGCGGCTGCCGGAGGTGCTGGAGACGACGCGGCAGGGCGTGGCTACGAACCTGTCGTTCGACCAACTCGCCTGCCTGGCCTGGACCGTGGCGCGCCTGCCCCAGGACGCCATGACGACGCAGATGCTTCCCGTGCGCCCCACCCCGCAGGGGCTCGTGCTGGAGAGCGACGCGCCGGAGGATGTCAGCGCTCTGCTGGCTCCCTAGCGCGCGCCGACCCCACCTCGGGGAGCCGGGCGGCGATCAGGCCGCACACCACGAAGATGACGGCGAACGCGAGGAAGGGCTCGCGGAAGCCGCCGAAGGCGGCGCGCAACTGGGCGGCCCCGATCAGGCCGACGGCGACGCCCATGTCGCGCCAGACGTGAAGACCGGCCAGCGCGGCCTGGCGTGAGCCCGAGGAGGCGGTCTCGCCCACGAGAGCGGTGATGCCGACGGGGACGGCCGACGCCAGCAGACCCAGCGCGCCGGCGGCGACGACGAGCGGCGCAGCCCCCTGGGCGAATGCGGGCCATACGAGGGCGATGCCGCTGGCGGCGAAGGCCAGCACCAGCACGCGGCGCGTGCCGATGCGGTCGGAGAGGGCCCCCGATACGAGGCTGATGAAGGCGCGCATGATGTAGAAGGACACGGTGATCGCGAACATGAACCCCAGGCCGAAGCGCTTGCCGACGATCTCGGCGAAGATGCCCAGCAGCAGCCCGTAGCCCACCGCAGAGGCGACCAGCGGCACCGCGATGACGCGGCCGACGCGGCCGAAGGCCACACGCAGCACCGCGCGCAGTTGGGGCGGGTCCCGGGGGAGACGCCGCCTGGGCACGGCGAGACAGAGCGCGTTGCCCAGGGCGGCGGCGGCAAAGGCGATCCAGAGAAAGGCCGGGGAGTCGGGACGCGCCCGGTAGCATTGCCCAAGCGTGAACAGCCCGCAGACCATGCCCAGGTGGGTGGCCGTGTAGAAGATGCCCGAGGCGCGGCCGTAGTGGGCCTCCCGGGCGGTGTCCAGCACCTGGGACCCGCTGGCCAGCCAGAAGGAGGCGGCGCCCCATCCCCAGAGCACAGCGGCGACCAACACCACGGGCCTGGTGGGCGAGACGATGATGGCCACGGGGAAGAGCGTGTAGGTGAGCGCGCCCAGTGCGATCGAGCCGTAGTCGCCGATGCGGCGGATGGTGTAGACGGCGAGCAGCCGCCAGACGATCATGGAGAGGTAGAGCGTCGCCAGCGACCAAGGCGCCCAGGTCGCGCTCCAGCCGGCGTGCTCCTCCAGGTAGGGGACGAGGTACTGCTGCAGCGAACCGGTGCCGGCGAAGATGAGGAAGAAGACCGCCGAGAGCACCGCCAGGTCGCGCGTCGGCGCGAGGCGCCCCAGACGCGAGGTCATTGCGCGGCGTTCCTCCCGGCGATGCGCTCGCGGTAGTAGTCGCCGTAGGTGAGCAGGCGCATGCCGCGGCGCTGCGCGTACTCGATGAGGCCGCGGACCACGGTGAGTTCGGGGTCGTGCTCGATGCTGGACCAGTCGTGGGTGCCGTAGGAGAGGACGAGATCGGTCTCGGCGACGGCGTCCACGCACTCGCGGAGGTGGGCGAGGTAGGCGTCGAGGTTGTCGTAGCCCCAGATCATCTTCCAGTGCACGTCCTGCCAGCCGTGGATCATGCACTCCAGGATGTCGGGGAAGCCCTGGGGCTCGTAGAAGAAGGGCTGCCACTCGAAGGGCACGGGTTGGAAGTCCTTCTCGTTGCGGCCGAAGGTGCGCAGGAAGCGGAGGCCGTGGCGGTCCACGATCTCGAGCAGATCGGGGCGGTCCATCAGCCCGCGGTAGTAGCACCACGGCCCGGTGAGCCCCGTGCACTCGACGCCCAGGCGCTCCTTGATGATGGCGTTGGCGCGGCCGAGTTCGTCGTCCACCTGGTCGAGCGTGCCGCCGCGCACGAGGGTGATCTTCTCGCCGTCGTCCAGGCACACGGTCTTGAGCAGGAGGTGTGAATACGTGTGCTGCTGCATGTCGAAGAGGGGATCGCCTACCAGCGGCGCGAGGTCGTCCGAGCGCTCCTCCACGACCTGGCCCAGGAGGAAGAAGGTGCAGGGGGCCTGCAGGTCGCCGTGCACGCGGCGCACGGCGCTCAGGAAGGTGCGCGTCAGATCGGGCGCGCCGGGACGCTCGACATCGTAGCCGATGAGCAAGGTAGCCATGGAGCCACTCCCCGGGATCGGTGATGAGCAGAAGGTTCTGCGGCGCGGCAGGGCCAACCTGCCCCGTGGCGGCCTGGCCGGGGGGGGGCGCGAAGGGGAACCGCCGCGCGGCAGGGAACAAGCCGCCGGGGAACACGCCGGGACGGAGCGGCGTCCTAGAGTCGGATCGGGGCCGCGGGTGGGGCGACATCCGCTGGCGGGTGCGGGTGGAGGACGGGAAGTACCTGGTGTCGCAGCAGGGACTGGTCGAGGCGGTGCGGCTGGCATGCATGAAGGCGCGTCGGTCGTCGCGCCTGCAATGACAGCGGGGCCCCGATCGCTCGGGGCCCCGCTGGTTACGGTCACTGCTAGGAGGTCACCTCGTACGGCGGCTAACTCCTACAGCCACCTCGTTGGTCAATCATAACACACCACCTCCTTTCATCGCCGGCGAGGATAGCACGCGGCCCGACTGCTGTCAAGGCGCGTAACCGGCGGATCTGCAGGAGCGCCGGAGGGGGCGCTGGGGCGGCGCCAGAGACGTCGGTGCGAACAGCCGTGGGCGCCCTGCAGGGGGCCTCGAGGCCGGCAGGACTTGGTCCCGTGGCGCGGAAGACCATCCCCGCGCCGCACTGCAGGCGCAGGAGGCACGGATTGCCGCGCGCCAGAAGGGCGTCGAGAAGACGACGCCTCGAGACCGAACTGGAAGACGCCTCGCGGCTGATGGCGCAGGGCGACTTCGAGGGCGCGGCGGCATCGCTGCAGCGAACGCTTGCCCGCCTGCGCGCGCCCTCGCGCCAGGGGGGGCCGCGCCCGCGCTGGACGCGGTCGCTCGCGGCGCAGGCGCACACGGCGCTGGGCCGCTGCCTGATCGAGCGGGGCGCCATGGAGCAGGCCCTGGGCGAACTCGAAGCCGCCCTGGCGCTCGATCCCAAGAGCGGGGATGCGCACTGCGAACTGGCCCACGCCCACGACCGCGCCGGCCGGAAGGACGAGGCCGTCGCCCTGCTCGAACGCGCGGTGGAGCGCGACCCGCTGTGCGCCCGGGCGCACCGGGCTCTGGCCTACTGGCGGATGGAGCAGGGGCGCCTGGACGAGGCCATCGGCCACGGCAGGATCGCCATCGAGTTGGACCCCGGCTCCGCGCAGGCGCACCTCGAGTTGGCGATGGCCGCGGCGCGCGGGGGGATGAAGCGGCAGGCGATCGAGGCGCTGCAGCACGCCATCGCGCTCAGTCCCGGCAATGCCGACTACTACCTGTGGCTCGCCGCCCAGTACCGGAGCGATAACCGCCTCGAGCAGGCGGCGGCCTGGCTGGAGCGGGCGCGGGGGGCGGCGCCCGATTCGCCTACGGTGTGCGAGGCGTTGGCGCAGGTGTACCACGACCTGGGGCGGCACGAGCAGGTGGTGGACCAGGCGCAGGCTATGCTGCGGCTGCGGCCGCGCCATCCGCAGGCCTACGACCTGATGGCCAGCGCGTGCTTTCAGATGGGCCGCATCACCGAGGCCATGCACGCCGTGGACCGGCTCATCCATCTCGACCCCCGCGCCGCCGAGCACCGCTACAAGATGGGCCTGCTGCTTCAGCATGGGGGCGACGTCCCCTCTGCAATGGCCGCCTACAGTCTCGCCGTGGAGATGGACCCCGAGGGCGAGGTGGGGCGGTACGCCTCGGAGGCGATCCAGGACCTGGACCAGGCCCAGGTCGAGCAGATCATGATGCGGGCCGTGGAGGACCCTGTGTTTCGGACCAAACTCCTGCGGGACGTGGACGAGGCGGTGCAGGAGTACGGATACCACCTGAGCGAGACCGCGCTGGCGGCGCTCGCCGCCGTGGACTTCGAGGGCGCGCCGGGCGATGACGCCCCGCCGCGCATCCACTAGGCCGGCCGCGCATGGGCACCCACCCCGAAGAGGCGACACCGCGCGCGCGGGTGCTCGCCGTGGAGACCCGCAGCGAGATCGCCGAGGAGATGCGCCGGATCGGCGTGCATCCGACGGGCGTGGAGTTGATGGCGGGGAAGGCGCGGACGCGCGTGGTGAAACTGCGCGGGCTTCCGCTGCAGGCCGCCCACATCCTGAAGCAGGAGATGCTGGGCGACGGCGGCGACGCCGCGGTCTCGTGGCAGGTCTTCGACTTCGCGCAGGAGAGCACGGATGCGCTGGTGATGGGCACCGAGGCGCAGTTGGCCCACACCTGCCGGAAACTGCGCGACGAGCCCTTCGGGCTGCCCCGCGTGGCCGATGAGATCGAACGGGCGCTGCGCGCCTTCGACGCGCCCTGCGGCGGAGCGCTGCGCTGCCGCGGTCACGCACTCCCGCTGGGCGAGAAGACCCTTGTGATGGGCATCGTCAACGTGACGCCGGACTCGTTCTCGGGCGACGGCCTGGCCGGGGACCCGAGCGCGGCAATCGAGCGGGGCGCGGCGATGGTGCAGCAGGGGGCCGACCTGCTCGACGTGGGCGGCGAGTCCACGCGCCCCGGGGCGGAGGCCGTGTCGGCCGAGGACGAGTGCGCGCGGGTGCTCCCCGTGATCGAAGCCCTGGCGCAGCGCGTGGAGGCGCCGATCTCGGTCGACACCGCCAAGGCCGAGGTGGCGCGGCGGGCGCTGGCCGCAGGGGCCTCGATGGTCAACGATGTGAGCGGCCTGCGCGGCGACCCCGACCTGGCTCCGGTGGCCGCGTCGGCCGGGGCGGCGCTGGTGGCGATGCACATGAAGGGCACGCCGCGCGACATGCAGCGCGATCCCCGCTACGAGAACCTGATGGACGAGATCGCCGAGTACCTGGCCGAGAGCGTGGAGATCGCCGCGGCGGCCGGCGTGCCCCGCGACCGGGTGGTCGTGGACCCGGGCATCGGGTTCGGCAAGACGGTGGAGCACAACCTCGAGATTCTGAGGCGGCTGCGCGAACTGCGATCTCTGGGCCAGCCCGTCCTGATCGGCACCTCGCGGAAGTCCCTCATCGGCAAGGTCCTGGACCTGCCGGCAGACCAGCGCCTGGAAGGCACCGCGGCCACCGTGGCGCTGGCGATCGCGCACGGCGCGGAC
>Ga0180434_10009386_pt1 | contig 10635 bp, 11 predicted proteins | sample SS_ome_7_FD_132453 | JGI IMG/M metagenome (GOLD analysis project Ga0180434, IMG submission 132453) | Hypersaline lake sediment archaeal communities from the Salton Sea, California, USA - SS_1_D_2 metaG | ecosystem: Environmental > Aquatic > Non-marine Saline and Alkaline > Hypersaline >... | reverse complement strand
TTCGATCGAGCACTCCCCCTCTATCACGCTGAGCCCGGGCGTGTGCCCGAGCAGGCCTTGCACCGTCTTCTCCAGCTTCTTCTCGTCCAGATCGACCAGCTCGCGCCAGTCGGCCCCGCCCGCGATGTGCACCTGCACCTTCACCGCCGCCAGACCCTCCATCCCGGTGTTGGTGAGCGTGACCTGAGGCGACGGAGCCGCGCTCGCTCCCACCAGAATCAGCGCGGCAAATGTGAGGATGAGCAGCAGCCATTTCCGAGCGAACATCGTACCCTCCTACCGGCTCAACTGCCTATTCCAGATTCGCGTGCCGGGCATCCATCTCGTCTCGCCTCCGGCCCGCCTCCCGCTCGAGCTGCATGACCACGGCGTCGAGCACGATGAGAGCGCTCTGCTCGAAGAGCGAGCGGCCGTACTGCGCAGACCCCCCGCCTTCAGCCCCGGCGCCGATCGACACAGTTACATTCGCCAGTTCCGCCAGGGGCGATTCCCGGGCGCTCGTCACCGCCGCCACCTTCCCCCCCGCCTCCGCTGCCAGGCGCGCAACGGCGCATGTCAGATCCGTCTCGCCGCTGCCCGAAACCGCCACCAGCACGTCGTCCTCCCCGAACGCCGGCGTCGTCGTCCCCCCCACGATATGCGCCCTCAGTCCGAGGTGCAAGAGACGCATGGCGAAGCACCGCCCCACCAGACCGGAGCGCCCCTCTCCGGTGACGAAGACAGCTCGCGCCTCCGCCACCAGCCGCCGAAACGCGTCCACCTGCTCCTCGCTGACGTGCCCAAGCGCCCCCTCTAATTCTCCCAGTATCAGCCGATATGCTGTGCCTAAATCCATCTCGTACCGATCCCTGCCCTTCCACAGCCGCACATACCATTTCCCGGAGATATCCTCTGAGTCCTTGAGCCCCAAGGCGGTCTCGGGGCAAAAACCGACAGAACGCCCGCCGTAGGCATTGTGGGCTTAATCGCTTCATGTGGAACAATATCATTGGTTCCAGGGAGGTGAATCTCTTGGCGACGTACTGGCACAAAAGCAGTCGCCGCGGCGGTTTTACACTGATTGAGGTACTGATTGTCATAGTGGTGATCGCCATCTTGAGCATGCTCGTGATCCCGCGAGCGATGGCGGCTCGCCGCTGCGCCAAGGAAGCTCAGCTCCGCGGCAACCTCAAGCAGCTTCGCGATGGAATCGAGAGATTCGAGGCGACGACGGCCGCCTGGCCGCCTTCGGTTGCCGATCTAATGGCGTCCAACGGCTCCGGTATCAGCTCCGATTTCGACGGACGTGGTGGGTGGGTGGATCGCAATTCCTATGACGGTCCCTATCTTGTGACCGGCGACGGGCAGTTGCCCAAGGACCCCTTCACCGCCAGCACCGACTGGAGCTATGACAACACGACCGGTTCCGTTCACAGCGCCAGCACACTCGTATCCATCGGCGGCGCAGCCTATAACACGTGGTGACGCGCGGCACGCGGTGACGCAGAAGACATCGTGACGCGCACGGTATCGTCACGCGAAAGCGTGACAGCCGATCCTGCGCGTCTTCGTCGGCCTACTGGAGATAGCCCAGCGCCCGCAGCTCGCGCTGCCTCTCTTCGCCAGCCTCCACCAACAGCCGAGCCTCCTGTGGCGCCGATTCGAGGCTTCGCCGCTTCTCCGTCAGCCAGCTGGCAATGAGCTGCTCGCCGTAGGCGCGGCTCTCACGGGCATGGAGTCCACCACGTTTCGCTTCTCACCGGGGTCCGCCTTCGTATCCCACAGCCCCAACCTCTTCGGCTCCCGGCGGTCCGGCTCGCACGGCGCAATGACACGCTTGTACCCGTCCTCGTCGAGCACCCCCAGCAGCGTCGGGAGTTCCGGCCGAAGTGGCGAGAGCTGGTAGTACATGCGGGAGGCGACGGGGTCCGGCGAGGCCGCCGGCGAGAGGTCGCGGCCGGGTGCCGACTGGCGAAGGTCGGGGCGGACGCCTGCCTCAGCGATCGCGACAGAGAAGATATCGGTGAGGCCCACGCGGTGTCCGATGCGAATCCCGGCGTGTCGTCCGCCGGGATAGCGAACGATCAGGGGAACGTGGAGTTCCTGCACCGCCAGTGTGTGGCCGTGATACAGGGCGCCGTGCTCCCGGAACGACTCCCCATGGTCCGCGAGAAACACGATGAGCGCATTCTCAAAGCGACCCGCGCGCCGCAGCATGTCGAGAAACCGGCCGAATGCCCGGTCGGCATCGAAGATCTCAGCATCGTACCGGTCGATCAGGTGCTCCAGGCCGCGGGCGCGCTCCTCCGGGGTCTCGCACTCCAACTCGGACAGTGCCTCTTCCCATCCCGGACACCGGCCCTCCCCCCGTTGATCGAAGCGGGCGAAGCTCTCCCGTCTTGGGGCGTAGGGCGCGTGCGGCTCCATGACGTGCGCGAAGAGGAACATGGGACGCTCCGCCTCGCACCGGTCGCACCGGTCGCACCGGTCGAGCGCGCGCTGGATCTGAGCGTTCACCCAGCCGGCGTCCGCGTCGCTCCTGGAGATGAACCCATCGTAACCCTGGTCGAACCCCGCGGCCTCGTCGACGTTGGGGTTCGTCGTAACACACCAGGTCGTGTACCGCACATCGCGCAGAGCCTCCGAGAGAAGCGTCGGCCAGGCGGGCAGTGCGTCCGATTCGTCCACGGCCCCGTGAACGGACGGATGCAAGCCGGTCAGCAGGCTCGCCACCGAAGGTTTAGTCTAGGATGCCGGCGCGTGCGCGGCCTCGTACAGCGTCGCGCTCGCAGCGAATTCGTCCACCTGCCGAGAAGTCTCGCGCTCATATCCATAGCAGCTCAGGTGATCGGCGCGGGCTGCGTCGACGAGGTAGATGAAGATGTCCGGCGGCCGTTTCCCTGCCGTGCGCCCCCGCCCAACCTGGCTCGCCCTCCGGGTGCCCGCTCCGATCGTAGGAAGGGCGAGTTGCGGTTGCCCCGCGATGTCCACATACAGCACGGGCCGCAGGCGAACTCGAATGCGGGCATTGGGAGAGGGCCGCAGAACGTGCCACACCGATCCCTTGCGAGCATAGTAGAACCGCCGACCCGTCTCGTCGGTCACCGCGTAGGTCTGCGGACCGATGGGCCCCGTCGGGAACGGCATCCCGCTCCGCGCATGCCAGCCCCCGAACTCGACCGGGGTCGCGTTCGCGCCCGATATCAGCTCGGCCGAGACAGCGACGTAGCCTGTTGAGCCCGCCTCATCACCGCGGCGCCGGGCATCTCCTCCGACTTCGAGCAGAGCGAGTTCGCCCTCGAGTGAGTCCAGATCGATCTCGACGACCGCGGAGGGCCGAGAGCTGCCCCGCCCCGAGAATACCTTCGAGACGCGGCGGCCGACCACGCTCCCGGCGCCATCGGTTCGTATCGACACCGAAGCAGATAGCGCTGAGTCCGCCCATGGACGGTACCAGATCACCAGGAGACCCACGATAAGCGCAGCGCCGACGAGAATCCCTCCGCCGCCGAGGCCGGCCCGACGCCTGCCATTGTCGCCACCAGTCCGTGACCTGCAGTGCCGCATGCCCCTGTCGCTCTTCCGATCGACGGTCGCTGTCTATGGCTTGCGTATCAGGTGCTGTCCGCTCTCTGGTGCGAAAATGTCCTCGTCTGTTCCGGCTCCGTCTCTACCCCTGGCCGCCGGACCATCTCCTGCGCGAGCCGGCGCTTACTCAGTCGATCGTGCCCCGCTAAGGCCGGTCGCTGGATTCGTCTTCGTCCTCCTCGTTTCCCTCGTCCGGCTCCATCCCCTCCGGCCACTCGAACTTGCCTTCCTCCAGCGCCTCCAGCAGCTCACGCGCCTCCTCCAGCCTGTCCTCGGGCACTGAGACGATGGCATAGTCCTCCGTCATGCCATCCGTCACCCTCCCTAGCTCTCCGGTAATCGGGCCATGCCTGCGCACTGTCGCGGGAATGCCCGCCTCCGCCAGCGCCGCCTGGATGACCTCTCCCTCGCTGGGGTCTGCCACGGTGCACAGGCGGACGACCGGCACGCCGCGAGATGCCTCCGGCTGGGGCGGCGACCCATCGACCAGCGCCACGTTGCAGTCGGGACAGCTTCTCACTCCAGGGCGGTACTCCAGCTGACAGCTCGGGCAGTAGGGCATGCTCCCTCCTCTCGGAAAAGCTCTCTTCCAGGCACCTGCGCGCTCTCCCTGTCAGCTTTTCGCTGCAACCGGATGGGCGTAGCAGTAGAGGCAGCGGTTGGGGCAGGGGAGGTAGCGGCCGACGTCGAGGCTCGCCGTGCACCCGCACAGCTCCCGCTGGCCCCGCGCCCGGTCGGTCCGGCAGGGCTCGTGGGTCGGGTGAAGCTCCCTCAGCAGATCGCCGTCGATGCAGCGCTGCATGGGAACTCCGGGCTCGCAGCACGTAACCAACTCCATCCCAAGATCCCCTGCCGCGTCGGCGAGCTGAGCCAGATGGTCACCCCTCTCCCCCATTTCGTACTCGTCGAATTCCACTCCCTCCCTAGCCAGCCGGCGAATCACCTTCCGGTACATCGTGACGAACGACGTGTGGACAACCGACACTCCCGCGCGGGCGATAGGCTCGGCGAGCGAGCGGAAGCGGCCGACATCCACGTTGCTCACACGTTCCCCGTTGCGGCGCGCCGACACGAGGGGATCGAAACGCCAGTGCATGCGGCGCGGATCTCCGAGAGAGGCGACGACGTCTTCCAGCAGTGCCAGCTGTGCCTTGGGGAGCGGCACGTTCGGCTCCAGGAACGTCCCTCCGAGGCCCGTTATCGTCCAGTGTAGGAGGACCTGCCCCACCTCGGATAGGACCGCGCGGAGCGCCTCGTGCTCCAGCAAGTTCCTCGGGTCTTTCGTCCAGACGACCACCGTATGGATGTTCCGCGACCCGATCTTCCGGAGGCGCGCGGCCAGGTCGTCGGGGTAGTGCGCCAGCAGCTCCGTGCGTCGGGAGGCGCTGATGACCTGCTTCAGCTTTCCCTCCGAGTTCCGAGGCAAGCCCGTCACTCAACCCTCTCTGTCGGCGCCCGCCATGCGATCGCGCGCCACGAGGCATCCGTTGGGGGGATATAGCTGGGTCGAGCCGATGACCTCAGGCGGCAACTTCCGTCGGCTGCTCGATCATCGTGCGAAGGATCTTGATGCCCTCCGCTCCCTGGACGTCCTTCTCGCTCATCGGCGGGATGTATTCCCGGCTCGCCGGCTGCTCGAATTCGATATCCGGCTCGATGCCCTTCCGGTCTATGTCTCGAAGTTTCGGCGTCAGATATCGCGCCGTGGTCAGCGCCAGGGCGGAGCCATCGCGCAGCGGGATCACCGTTTGCACGAGCCCCTTGCCGAAGGTCTTGGTCCCGACCAGCGTTCCGAGGTCCGCGTCCTGTATCGCCCCGGCGAGGATCTCCGCCGCGCTGGCCGTGCCCGCATTCGTCAGGACCACGAGTGGCAGATCGAACGGGAAGGAGCCGTTGACCGCATTGCGGGGCTCGCGCGGCCCCCCGCGCTCTTGGATGTATACCACCGGCCCCGAGCCGATGAACTCGCTCGCCGCACGCACGCATACTTCGAGACCTCCGCCCGCGTTGTTGCGGAGATCCAACAGCAGCCCGCGCATGCCGTTCTCTCGCAGCTCCCGAAGCCCCTGCTCGACGAGATCGGGTGTCGTTTCATTGAAGGTGCTGATGCGCAGATAGCCGATCTTCCCAGGCAGCATCTCGTAGTCCGCGCTGCGGACCTGGATCACGGCGCGGGTCACCTTGAGATCCAATGGTTGAGGTTCCCCCGCACGTGCCACGAGAAGCCTCACCGCCGTTCCCGGCGGTCCCTTGATCTTCCCGACGACCTCGCCCAGGCTCAGGCCCGCCGTAAGCGTGTCGCCCACCCGGATAACGTGATCCCCTGCCTGGACGCCTGCGCGTATCGCCGGGCTGTCAGGCAGCGGCGCAACGATCACCACCTCGAACCGCTTCGGATCCGTTATGTCGGCCCCGCAGACGGGGCAGCTCAAGCCGGCGAGATCGCCGGATACACCGGCGGGTAGGTCGGTCTCCCGGAGGCCGATCTCTGCGCCTATGCCGCCGAAATGCCCCTCGTTCTCTTCCAGGAACGAGCGATATCCCTCAGGGTCCAGAAAGCGGCTGTAGCGATCCTCGTAGGGCTCAGACCGAAGCGCTGAAAGCATCCCACGGATAGCGCCATACGTGAGTTCCGACTCGTCGTCGATGGGGGATACGTACTGCCGCCGTAGGTGAGAGAGAACCTCTTGGAAGGTCTCCAGTGGCTGGACGCTCACATCCTCGACGCCCGCGGCGGCTGTCCCGTCGGCGCCGAGCCCGAGCAACCCACTGATGATCCGCGCGGCCCGGCCTTCCGGCGCCGCGCTCCGCAATACCCCGAACTCCCTGCCGGCCACGAAGCAGCTGATCATCAGGGAGATGACGAGCAAAGCGACGACAAGCTGATAGCGCATCCTCATGTGCGGGCACCTCTGCTAGTATCTAAATGGCGTTCCCCAAAGGATAGCGAGGAGCCGAAGCCCCTCGCTCGTGGGAAACTGCTTTCTGATAAGACACGATATGACGGGCAGCGCGAAAGCCTACTCTGATACGTGGACTCGGTAAACCTTCATGTCGTGGAGGGTGAAGGCGATACCCTCGTAGATCATCACGCAATCCCGCGAGAAAGAGACCTGCTGGTGATCGACGACCGCCACGGCCGTCAGTTCCGCTGCCGCCCCCGCAGCCGTGGGAGCCCCAAGGGGAGGCAGCCCGGCGCCGCCGCCGCGTCCGCCACCACCGCGCATGCCACCGCCACCGCGCATGCCGCCACCACCGCGCATGCCGCCGCCACCGCGCATGCCTGGAGCGCCAGTCAACACCACATCATATTTCCCAAGCTCGTCCCCATCTGCGATCATCGTAACCGGGTCCGGTGCTGCGCCCCGGCGGCCTCCCCCGCGCCCTCCTCCCATCCCACCGCCACGTCCGCCGCGCATGCCGCCGCGTCCGCCCCCTCCGCCAGCACGCATCCCGCCACCGCCGCCCGCTCCACCCGTACGCATCCCTCCCCCTCCGCGGCCTCCACCGCCGGCCGCACGCGCCCCGCCTCCGGCCGCGCCCGAAGGCGCGTAGATCTCGATCAGGGGCGGATAGCCATACTTCTTGAGCACGTCCTCGAAGGTGCTCTGTAAGACGACTCCCTTGGCGGTTCGAATGGGGTCCGGCTTTCCCTTGAGGTACTTCGGAAATCCGGCTGCCATCACGTCCGACACAACCGCGTCAGCACCCTCCCCGTTCAGCAGAATCCCAAGAGCGAAGCCGTGGGTGGATCGGAAGTCGTAGACCCATTGGGTCTGATTCGCCTCGAGCACCGAAGCTCGAATGGGCAGCACCCAGACCGGCGTTTGCGTGGCCTGTGGTTGCTGAGAGAAGTTGGGCAGCCCTGCCTGGCTCGGCGCGGGAACAGCCGTCTGGAAGACCATCCCCGAGCCTGACGGAAACAGTATCCCGTGCGGCGGGCCGAATCGCTCGACGAGTGCCCGGTAGGATGCTCCGATGCGAACCCCGTACAACCCGTCCTCTACCGCGTGCGCCGGCGCGGCAATCGCAGCGGCGACGATCGCAACGACGAGAGCGGCAAGGATAGAACGCTCGCGTAACCCGTGCATTTGCCGTTTCCTCACCTTGGTCGGAGAGCACACGTGCCTACAGATACCCTCGCAGCTCTTCAACGCTCATTCCCGACGGTGGCGGAGGTGCGACCTCCGGACCCACCGGGGCTGCCTCCGCCTGGGCGGCAATATGGGCGCCAATCGCGATCTCGCGCACCCGCATCGCGTCGAGCGTGAAACGAACGCCGTGATCGACATACGTTAGCTCGAGAATAGTTCCCCCGGAGACGATCTGGTCGGGATACCCGTACTGGGCGATGATCTCCATGTAACTGCTGCCCAGCCCAATGTTCCGCGTCGTCAGCGCCTCCGCCGCCGGAGCATTCCCGGTCAGTGTGATGGCGATGACCTCACCTTGGCGGTCGAGAGTCAGCACGATTACGGCTCCCCCGGGCCGTCGGTAGTACCAAAACATTCCCGGCCCCTCGACCGTCCTGCCCCCAGTCGCTCGCCCCACGCGAGCGACTCCTCCAGCGGCACCCCCGCGACCGCCACGGCTTCCTCCTTGGCCCCCGCCCCGCATGCCGCCACCTCTCCCTGCGCCGCGCGCGCCCCCGCGCCCCCCTCCACCGGCGGACGGACCGGCCGGCCCGGAGCGCGCCGTCCCGGCCGGCGCAGCAGCGCCGCCGCTCGCGGAAGCTTGCTCGGTCACGACGCTGATGGCGCCGAGAGGCCCGATAAAGTGTGGCTGTCCGTACCCGGGCTTGTCCAGGAGGTTCATCGCCTTCGTCCCCAGTCGGACGTTCCAGAGCTCTCGCTCAACGGCCCAACCGTGGGTAGCAATGGCACCGGTGAGCAAGACCAGGCTGATACAGGTCCACACCGCTTTTCGCATCCAGAGGACCTCCTAACGCCCCCACGCGAACACCTTCCCCTTTGCCCCCAACGGCCCGGCGGCAGTCTAACACAAAGCCATACCAGTGTCAACGTTGACAACCGCCTCCGCTGCCCTGCGCTGATTAGACGCAAAACTCGAGCGTGGAGTTCCACCGATTTGGGGAATACTGCATGGGGTGCTGATAGAAGATGGAGCCGTAAGGGGCTAGGAGAAGATGAGACGTCAACGCAGAAAACGTGTCGGACTGCTCAAGGCTGATGGCATCATACCGAGCGACATGCCCCGCTGCTGCAGTTGTGGGAAGCCCCTGCTTTGGCTTCCTCCATCGATCACCTCATCCGCTCCCACACGAGTCTTCCAGTGTGCGGAGTGCTTTTACGCCGGGACGGGACACACTGCCCAGCGCTCCGGCCCCGTGACCTACGGCGCAAACCGACGGTTCGGAGACCTCCGTCCGGACAGCTCCGACTGAGCGAACCGCGAACGCGATGTGCCAAGTGTCCGCTCTTGGCAGCGGTATTCGAGGACCATTCGGAACCGCGCTGGTGTGTCGCCTACGCCCGTACCGAAACCACAGCGCGAGGCTGCTGACGCTCCTGCCCCGCGACGCTCTCTTCAGCCAGCAGCGTGCGCAGCTTGTGAATCGCCTTGCTCCGCTGCGCGTACACGCACCCAACCCGCACTTTGCGCCGGCGCGCGATGTCCCGTATGCTCTGGCCCCCCAGGAGCGCCTCCATCACCTGGCGCTCGGCCCGGGTAAGTCGCGGAAGCAGTCTTAGCACGCACTTGTGCAGGTAGGCTGTATCGAGACGCTCCAGTAAATCGTCCTCGAAACGGTGCCCCACCGTTTCGTTCATGTCTTCGAGGGGCACGATCGTCTTCATGTGGAGCGCGGCCTCCCCGCGGTCATGCAGATACCCGGGAACGCGCACCAAAGAGTACCGATCACGGAGCCAGTGACGAATGGCCCCGACGCCAGTCTTCACGAGGTAGCTGTTGCACTCATACGTCGCTCTGTGTGCCGCAGCTTCCCAAATCGCCGTTTCCGCTTCTTGATAGAGGTCTCGGGCGGTCTCTCTGTCCACCCCCAACATGCCGATGTAGTTCCAAATCTGGTGTGCTACTGGTGCATCCATGGCTGCGATGTCTCCTGTGACGGCTGTTGCCGAGATTGAGGCCACCTTAATCAATGGATTTTCGTCTGCTCGCGCCTCCTTTCATACGATCTCATTCAAGCGAGTCACACGGTCTCGCTCAAGCGAGTTGAGATACCGGGGCGGCCGTACGCGCACCGCCGCATGGGAGTCCTTCCAGGGGAAACAACAGACCGGCCAAAGCGAACGGCCGAAGTCACGCGCATCTGACGCGCGATGACACAAAGTGCCATCTCTGCTTCGGAGAGGTCGGGATCGTTCGATGAATGGACTACCACTTTCATCCCGATCTCCTCTAATCGAGCCGAATATACCACACGACCCCCGAATTGACAAGGGGGTTCATGTCGTGTTTACAACCGTTTTTCTCGCATACCGAAACAGCAACGTCTTGCAGCGCACGCCGCTTCAGAGCACGTGATCGCTCTCAATCGCTGCTCTTCTTCGCCCAACTACACAGGGGCAGATTGGCGGCGCAGTCCACGTCCGGCCCGCTTCCCCCCGAGAACGCGAACTTATAGGCCCCGGCGGCCGCCACCATTGCCCCGTTGTCGGTGCACAGGTCTGCCTCCGGAAACACGACTCGGAGGCCGCCCGCCTCCGCCCGTTCCGAGAGCAACTCCCGCAGTCGTCGATTGCGCGCCACCCCGCCCACGACGACCACGGGAAGATACCCCGTCTCCTCCGCCGCCTCCGCCGCCCGCTCGGCCAGCGATAGCACGATGGACTCCTGATAGGCCGCCGCCACCCGAGACCGGCCTTCATCGTCCAGGTCCGCCTCCTGCACCATGCGCGCCAAGGCACTCTTCACCCCGCTGAAGCTGAAGTCGAAGGAGTGGGCGATCCGCGCGCGGGGCAATGGCTCCACCCGGCCGGAGTACGTGTCCGCCAGCTCCGCCAGCAGCGGGCCCCCCGGATACGGCAGACCCAGCAGCCGCGCCCCCTTGTCGAACGCCTCCCCCGGCGCATCGTCCCGCGTCCG
>Ga0180434_10009384_pt1 | contig 10636 bp, 6 predicted proteins | sample SS_ome_7_FD_132453 | JGI IMG/M metagenome (GOLD analysis project Ga0180434, IMG submission 132453) | Hypersaline lake sediment archaeal communities from the Salton Sea, California, USA - SS_1_D_2 metaG | ecosystem: Environmental > Aquatic > Non-marine Saline and Alkaline > Hypersaline > Sediment... | reverse complement strand
GGTCAGATTCTTCAAGGCCTCCTGGAAGGCGGGCATTATCGCATCCCACCGTTCGCGGGCGGCGAAACTGGACTTGTTGCTGTCTTTCTCCGCCCTGGTCATGAGTTTCACGAGCTTCTTCAATACCTCCTGGCGGTGTTCGGAATACCTTCCGAGTGCCTGGATAGCTGCTGCGGACACGCGGTTGTTCCCCCGGCTTGCATGGCCGAACAGGAAAGATATCGCCTTCTTGCTCCGGGCGCTCCCGAGGGCGTCGAGTACGGCGGACAGCACCGTCGGATTCTTCCGGATTTTTCCGTTGCGGGCCACCTTGAGCAAGGCCGAGGAGAGCTGAGGCTGGTCCCGGGCGGTGAGGGCTCTGGCCACTTCCACCTGGAGTTTTTCTCTCCCCAGCCTGGGGAGGATCGTGATGAGTACTTCCGAGACTTCCGGAAGGAAGGTATACCGGACAAGGAGCTTGATCTGTGCGTCCAGCCCGGCTGTATCTTTCTTTTTGACGGCAGCATTCAGGGCCTTGATGGCAATACCGGCCTCCCGGTTTGCTGCGGATACGTCGATGTAGTCGAGATGCAGGCCCACGAGTTCAGCGATACGGGACAGGGTTTCAGCAGAACTCTTCTTTCCGGAGCACTTGATGCTGCAGAAGACATTGCTCCGGATCTTCACGGCCACCTGTGCCCAGCCCACCTCGCCGGATACATAGAATGCACCCTTGAGGCCGGCTTCATCGGGAAGTGGGATCTCCCAGAGCTTGGCGGTTGGCTTGGCGTCACCCTGGCCTTCTTCGAGAATGTCCTCCATGGAGGTCTTCTCTCTCTTTGTCAGTTCCAGCCGCATGGCCTTTTCCGGATCGACGCCCATGTATACCGTATTCTTGTCGGCTCCGCTCTTTTCACTGAATCCAAGGGGGGGGCGGTAATAGATCCCGGTCTTCATGTCCATGCGCTGGCTGGACAGGAACGGGTCGCGGCTGTCCGGTCCGATCGGGCGAAATGTAGCGAGTATCCACTGCAACTCTTCTATGGCTTGCTTCCCCCTGTTGATCTTCGCGTAAAGGATGATATCGAGGATCTTGCCGCCGGCCATGGGGATGCCCGCATGGAGGATTTCCGAGCCCTTGTATGCGTCGCTCTTGCCCAGGTTCTTGAACCAGAGGATGATTGCCTTGTTTCCACCGGCTTTCACGTTCCGGATGATCTTGAGTTCATTGCCGGGCATGTTTTTCGCGGCAGCGGCTTTCCAGTGCTCGACATACTGGGGAATCGTCTTCCTGGTGGGCTTGTACATGTCGATGGCATACCCTGCCAGCGTTCCACCGCTGAAGAAGGCGATGATTCCCTCGATATCGCGCTGCGCCTTCGAGTATCCCCGGGGAATCCAGATCTCGAAACCATGCTCGACAGCTCGATGATAGGTGCCTCGATGAAAATCAGAAGCCGGCAATGAACTGGAACAGAAGGCAATCAGTGCGAGGTGGATGCAGGCAATGCGGAATAGCATTTGTCCTCCTTCGGGTCCTCGTCAGAAGGAGAAGTCATTTCCTCGAGAACCCCTACAGATTGGTCTTGTTTGCGCGATACCAGTCCTGGGCGTCTTTCGCATAGAGGAAACCCTGCCCCGTGAGTCGTTTGATGGCCTTCTCGAACGCGGGAAACAGGATTGCCCATCGCTCTCTTGATCTGAGTCGGGAACTTTTTTTCAAGGCCTCCGCTTTCTTGAACAGGGGGATGATTTTTCGAAGGACCTCGGCGCGCTCCTTCTTGTAATACCCCAGGGAGAAAAGGGCGGTTGCCGCAATGGATGGGTCCTTTTCTCCGGCCTCCGAGAGGAGCAGCTTGAGTGCCGCCGGATCCCGGAGATACCGGCAGGCCTTCAGCACCTCCCGCCGCATTGCGAGGCGTTTTTTGAACTTGCTGTTCTTGTACAGCTTGATGAGGGCAGGGAGGGTGCTCCGGTCCTCACTGGCTGACAGGGCCTGGACCACGAGAATCTGGTCCTCCTCCGCCAGCTTCGGCATGGCATTTTCAATGGCCTGCCGGGCTGACGGGAGAAAGGCACCGGTGGCCAGGGTTTGAATCAGGTCGTTGATGAGGGCCTTGTTCTTCTTCTTGATGGCCCTGTTCAGATCACCGGCGGCCGTGATGACCCGGGCCTTGATGGCTTCGACGTCGATCCATTTCAGGCTGGATGCCGTGAGTTCGGCGCTGCGGAGCAGTGCGTCTTTCCGGTCGGAGGTGCCGGTGACATCGATGGTGAAGAAACGGTCTCCCTCGAATTCCACCACAGCCCGGGCCATGCCCGGCTTTCCAGCCTCTTCCGGAGGATGAAATACCAGGAAAACGGCTGCTTTTTCGGGGTGGGGCAAGGTGATCAATCTTACCTTGCCCTCATTTTTCTTGTCCTCGGCCTGTCCGGTCAAGGCTTCCTTGGCCTCCGGTGATTCCTTTCGGATCACCAGACGATCGCCGGTGGTTTCATCGCTCGCCTCGCAGATCGTCTTCTCTCCGGCGGCCTGTTTCTGGAATTGTGTGGGAATACGAATGCTGAGGCCGCTGTCAGTGTGCATACACCTCGGCGCCATCAAGCTGTTCAGCCCTCTCTCACCGCTGAACCGGAGGGTGGACACCATCCATTTCACCACTGGAAGGACCTGTTTGCCCAGTCCCTTGGCGCTGATGATGTACAGGTTCACCGTCTTTCTGCCTTCCATGTCGGCAGCTGCCACGATGAAGTCCTTTTCCTCGTATCCCGCCACCGAGTCGATGTCCGTGTGAAGAGCGACAGCAGTCGGGTGCCTGCATCCATCCAGACGTTCGATGGATTTCAGCTTCCCCCCCTGGAATGTGCTGGAAGCCTTCTGTGATCTTTCCTCGAGGAACTCCTCCAGGGTTTTGTTGCTGGCCGTGATGTACATCTGCAGGAACATGCCCCTTGCCATGATGCCGAACTCACCCACCATTCCTTCCCGGGGATTGTCTTTCCTGTTCACCCGCCCTGGGATCCAGAGTTCGAAGCCTTCCGCCTCGGCCACGAAGTAATGGCCACGTCGGATGGTGTCATCAGGAGTGGCTGTTGCCTGGATGGCGAGGGAGCCGAGGAAAAGGACCGGGAAGAGAATATGACGGGGTACCGACATGCACACCCTCCTTGGAATGATTCCCATCATATCCCTGGCTCTCCATGGTAGGGATTCGTGCAATTCCATCAATGAAAAACTGTAAAGAGCAGGAGTAACCGATTGTTTTAAAAGAAGTTATGTGCCTCCAGGATTTGTTTCTTTCCGGCGGAGTTCAAGAATGATCCGGGACGGAATCCCCCTCTCTTTCAGAGAAGCCGGGAATCAATCCAACGATCTGGAGGGGGTCGACGTAGACTGGTGCATGGTATGAACAGGCTACTGTTCATGGCGTCTGACTCCAGGAACAGTAGCGTCCTGAGTTTTTTGAAATATTTCTCAAAGATCCTGGTTCAAGCCCGTAACAGACTCAAACGCATTTAGCTACTCTCCTAATAAGCGTTGCGTTTAGCCGCAGGAGACATCCCTCTCCTGCGGCTTTGTTTATTCGTTCCTGTTGCGCAGCGCATTCCACATATCCCAGTAGATGCACTCTCTCCTTGAAAAAGTTCCGCCCAGTATGCCTGTAACTTCCCATTTTTGTGTGGGTTCAGGATGATCGGGTCACGCGACCCAGGGGTGCGATTCAATGAGTTTCCACACCGGGCGTGAGTTTGATTTCCCGCCGATGGACTCCACCTTTCTCGGAGTTGAGGATCACGGTAATGGTCTGGGTCCGAGAACCCTCCGGGAGGACCACGTTCCACCGAACCTTCGCTGACTCGCCGATCTCCAGTATTCCCAGGTCACGTTCTGTTTTCCCCGTTGTCAGTTTCGTGCCCGGGGGCAGGGCGAGGCCGAGGGTGACTGGATTGGATCGTTTTCGCTTCTGAGCCAGCTTCCAGGAAGTCGAGGCATTGCCCACATTCATCACCTCGATGTACAGGGAGTGGACCCTGGCCTTGATCTGTCTGGTCTGAATGTTCAGGATGCGCACAAGGGGGGTCATCTGAGCTGCTTCCAGGGCAAACCGGGCAAAGGGTTCGATCACGGATTCCAGGATGCTCGGAGGGGGGTTGTATCGCATGCGACTTGTGATCCAGAGGCCCCCGATTTCCACCTTTCCGAGAGTGGGGTGGTCAAAGGGCTTCCATGGAACGTACGCGTCCTCGATGTTCTCCTTTTCAATGAACTCGAGGATTTTTGCGGAGGTGGCAGGATCACCGCGATTCCGCCTGCCCCGGTTGTTGTTGCGATTCCGTTGCCTTCCCCTCTCGGCCCAGTCGCGGCTGACCCCTGGGATGCCCCAGATCTCCACGGTGACGCCCGGGTACCCGAGTTCCCAGTACATGTAGTCGTGTAGCCCCCCAACGACCTGCCGTTCGCCAAGATACGGTGGGCCATACCCCTTGAATCCCGTGATCCGCGTGAACATCCGACCCAGCTCGTCCATCTGTCTCAGGTCCGCCTTGGGGATGGTGGGCCTGTCGGGAATGTACCCGAAGGGCCGGAACAGGACATTGCCGTAGCTATGGTAGGAGATGGCGAGAGATATGGAGGGATGATCCTCGAGGAACTTCACAATAGCCTGAACCTCGGCAGATCGGAGGAACTCCTTCTCCACTTTTTTTCTGCCCCGCCTGGTCTTGGGGGGACGCCCCCGGGTGCGGATGTTTCCACCGCGGGCGTATTTCTTCCGATATTTCCGCTCCATCTTCAAGTCCGCGGGAAAGTCCCGGTTGGGATCGATTTCCCAGTCCGGCCCGTCCTCGTTCACCTCGCCGTCACCGTCGTTGTCAATGCCCTCGAGCATGATGCGATATCTGGGGCCGCGGTACCGCTTGCGCTGCTTGACACTGAGGGTGGAGAACCGCACCATGAGGAAGTCGTCCTTGTCCGGAATGAACCTCCCCTCCGGGTCTTCGATGCGCATGCTGGTGACGAGGCCGTTGCCGTCCACGTCCTCGGGCCCATCTTCATCCTTGCGGTCGTCCCCGTCCTCGTCATCAGGCCTGGGGATGCCTCGGATCCAGGCGTCGGCCCCATCCGGATTGGCCTTGGGGATGACGAAGAATGTGCGGGTGCTGAGCAGATCGGACAGCTTGGGGTCCTGCTTCCCCCGGGTCACCAGCTGCTGGATGAGGTAGAGAACCGCCTCGCCCCCCACCCGTTCATTTCCGTGAATGTTCCCTTCCACGTAGATGCCGGGCTTCTCGTCCGGTTTTCCGGCGGAGAAGTCGGTGACGATGGCGGCGTGGATATCCGTGCCCAGCCCGGTCCGGCCGATCACCTCCAGCTTGAGGAATCCAGGATACCGCCTGGCCATGTTCCTGAGGGCCTGCACGGTCTGTCTGGAATCATGGTACCGGTCGAATGTCAGTCGCCTCGTATTCCTGCCCTGGCCCGCAACTGTCCAGATCAGGATCAAGGGGAGAATTGCAGTGATGATGATCCAGCGGGTTTTCATGGCCTCGAGCCTCACTTTCTGCCCTGGATAGCACCGATTATACCACACCCGGCCGGAAGAGAAATTCCCCTCCCGGATCGTGAGCCTGATACCGCCTGTGGGCCATGTCGTTGTTTCCCACGGCATAGCAAAAGGCGCAGCCATGGGGGCAGGTGTCGTATTCGCCGATATCCCGGGACTGGTGGCACCGGCAGTCCGGGCGGTTGCCCTTGACCGGGGCCCGGATCGTCCATCCAGCCGTATCTGATAGGCGGGCGGCATCCACACACCTGGCCTCACCCGCATCCGGGACCACGTACTTCAGCTGTGAGCACACTGTCAGCCTCATTCTGTTTTCTCTGGCGATCCGGACCAGCCGTGCCACCAGCATGCGCTTGGAGTCGTCTTCGGGATCCTCCCAGGTAAACCCGGACGATGCAGCGGCCCCATCCAGGTGGCGGCGGGTTTTCTTGTACATTTGGGCGAAGGAAATGACAACTTCGTCCACGCTCCCTTTCATTGCAGCGGCCAGCGCCTGGAAGTTGTCCAGGTGGAATGGGACGGGTGTCAGCGAGGTGACCAGGATCGGATCGTACCGCCACACGGCAACGCGGGGGCCGAACTGTTCGGCCAGCATCTTCACGTGCTGGACAGCCCTGCTACCCTTGCCCACAGCGGACTCGAGCGCCCGGGGATACCCGGTGATGGAATACTGCACGACAAATGGGAATCCCCTTTGCTTCACCTCCTCCAGCCGGTGGAGGAAAGGGCCCAGGTTCCTGGTCCAGAACACGAACCCGTCCACGGCACGAGGTTCCAGATCCACGCGGTAGACCTGGCCGCCGTAGGGATTGACCATCCGGCAGAATCCCACATCCAGCCGTTGCATGAACCAGGGTCCATAGAATGCCGGAATATCCGTCTTGTAGCTGGCGGAGATGATCATGCCGTCACCTGCCCAGAAACCACCACACCCAGAATCCGATATGAGCCATCACGATGAACCAGAACACCACCAGGTACGACCCCTTTTGTCGCTTGTGCCTGAAGAACTGCTGCGCCAGCACCGCCCCGGGCCACCCGCCGGCCGCCTCGAGGCCGTGCAGCGTGATCTCGGAAATTCGCCATTTATTCCGCCTGGCCCTGGACTTGTCCACGGCATAAAAAACGAAGGTGATGAGGCTCATGACTGTATAGGCGAGAACCGGCCAGGGAACGGTGGCGGCGTCCATGAACGCGATGACCACAGCTGCGATGCCTGCCAGGACAAGGAAAATAGTCACCCACGTGATGGCGGCAAGGCCCGAGATGTGGACATCGAAGGCCACCGTTTTTCCCTTTTCCTTCTTCGTCCGGAACCGGGCCCGATCGCCCATTCTGGGCCGCCGCCGCCCCAGGACGGTCCTGGCATGAAAGAACACATCCTCACCACCGCCTGCCGGCTGGATGAAACCGTATCCTTCCCTGTCCTTCCATGTCTTCACCGTGCCTTTCTGTAGTGCAGCCATTCCTTCTGACCATTCCTTCTCTGGGTCGGGGTGTCCATTGCATATCATAAAACAATCATGCCCGGATGACCATCCCGGGATTGAATTTGAAATGATCGTGAAGGGGGGATCCCTGGTGTTTCCTCCAGAGGGCGGCCGGTACAACCAGCGGTATCAGTGCGGCCGGTGCCTGCGCCCGCTCGTGCTGAAAAAAGGAGCCAACGTCTGCAAAGGCAGACAACGTCTTTTCAGGTTAGGAGTGACGCAAAAATAATATCCCATTCTCAGGAGCAATGTTGTCACAGGTTCGTGCTTCTCGGATCCCATTCGAATCAGAGATTCCATGGGTTCCGAGAAGTGCGGACATGGGGCGACAGGGCCCTGAGAATGTGAAATTATTATTGCGTCACCCCCTACTGCAGCAGGATCTCCTCCGGCTGGGAGGCCGCATCAGGTCCTGCTCCCGGATTCACTGCGAGGGCGCCCACCCGCAACCTGAGTCCGGATAGAACGGGGCCCGGGTGAGCGATCCTGATCCCGGACGCTACCGGGAAGTACGTCACACTGTGGGCACAGTACACGCTTGCCGACGTCGTGTTCCCGACGTTGGCCGTGAGGAGCCCGTTGATGCCGTTCAGGACGGATGCGATCACGAGAGGGTCCAGGGCCAGCGGGACGATGACACCTCCGGGAAGCGGTGTGGTTCCGGGGTGGTACCCCACAGCCACCACGTAGGGCCACGACGCCGGAGGTCGGGGCGATTGCAGGGGCAGCGCGATCCGGGCGGAGATGGAGCCGCCTCGGGGAACGACCGGACCCCCGGGGAGGTGGAGATCCAGGTCCGTGCCGGCGGAGAGGGACAGGCCGTGGCGAATTGAAATCGGGCCGGTCGTCCCCGGATCGATCCAGTCTGTCTGGACGGTGTACGGGCCCGCGGCCAGGCCGGTGAGGGGAAGGGAAACCCGCGCCACTCCGTTCGCCGAGATCATGAGCGAGGGGAAGGAAGTGGAGGCAACCGGCACCGATGCACCCGGCCGGAAGATGCGGAGGGTGGGGGAGATGATGCGGGGCTGGCTCGCTGTGCATGCGAATTCCCATTCCGAGCCCTGGCCGGCGGGGAACGTGAGATGGTGGCCGCCGGGGCCGTGCGGTATTGCCGTGGGATAGCAATGGATGTCCGGGAACACCTTGCTCGCCGTGCCCACGTCAAGGCGCACGGCCGCACCGCTGCCGTGGGGGCAGAGGAGCACGAAGCTTCCGGAGGAGCCCGGTCCTGACGCCGGCGCTGTGTACTGGAGATTCACTTTCCCGCCGTTCCGGAGACAGGTCGCCATCGGCCCGCAGCCGACCAGCACAGGGGCGATCAGCTCCCCCCCGGGCTGGAGCAGCGTCAGAATATTGGTCACTCCGGTGTCGATGCATATGGAGGTGTGGTTGGTGAGCACGACCGTGAACGGGACGCCGGGTGTCACCGGGGTGGGGGGTACCTGAAGCGTGGTCTGCGATGTCCCCCACAGTGTCAGGAGGACAAGGAAACCCGGGGCAAGTGCTGTGCGGTAGTTCATGACATTTTCCTGATCTGTGCGATGAGTGGTGTCTCCGAAATCGGCTCACAGGGCCTGCTTCATTTTACCGCATCGGAGAGTCGGATGGAAGGCGTCAGCGGATACGACCTCTCGGAAAGGGGGCGCGATGAAGGTCCCGCCGGGGCCAGCTTAGTGGCCAATTCCATAAATACGTTGACATTTTTCCGCCGATGCATCCCGACCAGCTGCGTTGCTCGTCGGTTGAATATTTTTCCATTAATATGCGCCCTCCTCGCGCCTTGCTGGCCGGGCGCCTCGACTGAAAAATATGTCAACGTATTTACGGAACCGGCCACTTTGACTCATCCCTTGCCGATCCATCCCGGAAATGGTAGAAATACGGTTTGAATTTCCTCTCCTCCACTCACTCAGATCCAGGGAAATGCGACTCATGCACGAATCCGAAAGGTCCGGCATCACGGAGATACTCGGCCGGATCAGCCGGGGGGAGCAGGAGGCGGTCGAAGAACTCGTACCCCTCGTCTACGAGAAACTGCGCCAACTCGCGAGAGCGAGGATGCGGCAGGAGAACCCGGGTCACACGCTGGAGACCACCGCTCTGGCCCATGATGCATATATGCGGCTGGTCGGCGGTCAGGAGCTGCAGTGGGCGGACCGCGCTCATTTCTTCCGGGCCGCGGTCCGAGCCATGCGGCAGATCCTCGTGGATCATGCACGCGAGCGGAATGCGAAAAAGCGTGGCGGCGACTGGAATCCGGTTCCCCTCGATGCCTCGGGGATCCTCGACCCCGGGCAGCCGGTCGATGCCGTCGTGATCGCAGAGGAACTCCAGGTCCTGAGAAGCCTGAACGAACGGCATGCCGAGATCATCGAGCTCCGATTCTACTGCGGCCTCACGGTCGCCGAGATCGCCGAGATCCTCGGCGTTTCCAGGCGAACGGTGCGACGAGACCTGCACGGTGCGCGGGCATGGCTGCGGATGAGGCTATCGGCCGGGGGAGCAAGATGACACCGGAACGGTATGCGCAGATCATGGATCTGTTTCACCGTGCGGACGGACTGATGAACGACGACCGCCCGGCATTTCTCGAACGGGAATGCGCTGGTGACAATGATCTCCGGCATGCCGTCGAGGCCATGCTGGCGCACGCGTCCGGTACGCCGAAGATCACGAAATCTGAAGGCGATTTCGAGCTCCGTGTACCGGAGGAGCTCGGTGCGTACAAGATCCTGCGGCCGCTCGGTGAAGGCGGAATGGGGACGGTTTACCTGGCCGAAGACCAGCGCCTGCACCGGAAAGTAGCCCTCAAGGTGCTCAGGGGGCCTGCGACCGGGTCCGCGTCGATGCAACTCCGGCTCCAGCGAGAGGCGGAGGTGGCTTCCAGGCTGGATCACCCCGGGATCTGCCGGGTATATGAACTGGGCGAACAAGATGGCATTCCGTTCATCGCGATGGAATATGTCAAGGGCAGCACGCTTGCCAGTCTCATCGTGGAAGCGCGGGCCGCGGAGAGCCAACGCGGCGACCGGTCATCGGGGAAAGCCCTGGGCGGGCGGATCGACAATGCACCCGGAAAGCTGTCAGACTCCACGTTGACATCCATGAACTCGCCAAAAGCCGTCCTGGATGTCGTGCGGCTCATCGAAAAAACAGCGCGTGCCCTTCACATTGCGCATGATGCAGGTTTGATTCACCGTGACATCAAGCCCCAGAACATCATGATCACCCGGGCGGATGACCCGGTGCTGCTGGACTTCGGCCTGGCTCGTGACGAGACGAGCAACCAGCCGACATTGACGCTGAGCGGGCAGCTGATGGGTACGCCCGCGTACATGGCGCCGGAGCAGATCGCGGCGCAACAGTACCCGGTCGACCGCAGGGCGGATGTGTACTCGCTGGGTGTCACGCTGTACGAATGCCTGACCCTCAGACGGCCGTTCGACTCGCCGACGCGAGAGGGCCTGTATCAGGCTATCCTGACCCGGGAGGCGCCGGATCCGCGGAAGCATAATCAGGCGATAACGAAGGACCTGCTCGCCGTTCTCCAGACTGCCCTCGAGAAGGATCGCGACCGTCGATATCAGACGGCCGAGGCCCTGG
>Ga0180434_10009383_pt1 | contig 10636 bp, 4 predicted proteins | sample SS_ome_7_FD_132453 | JGI IMG/M metagenome (GOLD analysis project Ga0180434, IMG submission 132453) | Hypersaline lake sediment archaeal communities from the Salton Sea, California, USA - SS_1_D_2 metaG | ecosystem: Environmental > Aquatic > Non-marine Saline and Alkaline > Hypersaline > Sediment... | reverse complement strand
CTGGGACTGCCCGGACGGCCGGCAGTGCCTGTTCAACGACCTGTTCTTCGGCAGCCGCCATCCCGGCGGCGCGCAGTTCGTCCTGGCCGACGGCAGCGTGCAGTTCATCCACGAGACGATCAACTTCACCACGTACGAAAACCTCTCGATGATCGCCGACGGCGAGACCATCGTGTGGATCCCCTAAAGCCATAACGTCATGGGAAGAACTTGCGCTCTCGTCGCACCCGTGCTTCTTCTGCTGGCCGGCTGCGGGCATTCGGGGCCGGCGACCTTTCCGGTCACGGGCACCGTGACTTACCAAGGCAAGCCGCTTCCGCTGGGCACCGTGATGTTCGTCGCCGAAGACGGCCCCCCGAGCCAGCCGGCGCCGATCGACGCACACGGCGTCTACCGGCTGGAGGCCGTGGCCGGCAAGCACGCCGTGCAGGTGATTGCCGTGCCCCCGCGTCCGGGACGCCCCGATCCGAGCGCCGACGGCGGCATCGACTACACGGGCTCGCCGGAGGTCGAGTCGCTGATCCCCGCGAAATACAACCGCTATCACACCTCGGGGATCGAGGTGGTCGTGCAGCCGAACGCGGAGAACACGATCGACATTCAACTCGAGTGACGCGTGTTTGCGCCACATCGCGTACACAAGGCCCTCACTGCCCCAGGCAGACAAGCTTGCCGTTCTTCAGGCAGAGGAAGAGTCTGTCGCCGGCTGCCGCCATCCCGTCGAAAACCGGCTCGGCCTCGAGTTCGGTTTGCGCGAGAAGTTCCCCACGCTCTGCCGAGTAGATTCGCAGGTAGGCGTCATGCGGATCCGGGTTGGACGCGTCCTTGGGGCGCCCGGTCTTCGTCTCGATGACCACGGCGTCGGTCCAGCCGGCCAGGCAAAGCTTGTCGCCGGCGAGGACCATGGCCCGCGGCTGGAACTTCACGGCCCGCGACCAGCCTGTGCGGGGGCCTCTTTTCGTCGAGGTTATGATCGTGCCCACGGGGAAGAACTCTTCCTCGTAGCGGGTGAACTTCTGGTGCAAGTGGCCGACCTGCTGGAACTTGTTGAATTGACCTTTCCGGCGCTGTTTCAAACCGGTGTAGGGGTTGATGACGCTGAACGAGCCGCCTTCGCCAAATACGATGAGCTGGCCTTTTCCTCCCCGGCCGTGCCATCCCATGCGGTGGAACCAGGCGTCTTCGAGCAGGCCCGTGGTGGCGACCAGCGGCCCGCCTCTTCGGGTTCTCTCGAGTTCCTTGTCGAATTGAACGCCCCGCATGCTGATCGTCTTTCCGTCGGAGACGAGGATATCCGCCAGGAATCCCCATTGGCCGTCGTCCCCCCAGTGGCCGGATGCGAGCCTTCCGGCGCAGCGCTGCTCGCCGGTCCATGCGTCGATGCCGTAGAGACGGATGCCGCCGTCGAGGTTCGACGAATAGCCGGCGGCGAAATAGACCGTGTCCTCCAGCACCAGCGTGCTGCCGTGGATGCGCAGTGGTGATTCAAGCCGGTCGTCATGGCCGACGCGGCGCTCGATCTTCGAGGTCTTGAAACGCCAGGCGAGCTCACCGCTTTCTGCGTCCAGGCAGTAGACCGACCCGTCGCCGCACCCGAATATGCAGAGGCCCCGGTAGATGGTGGGCGGAGAGTCGACCGGTCCGTTGGCCAGGTACTTCCACCGCCTTGCGCCGTTGGTCACATCGAGGCAATACACGGTGTACGCGTCCCTGTGGGCGACAAACGCTCTACCGTCGGCGATCACGGGGGCGGTGACGGTCCCGCCGATGTCGGCCTCCCACGCCACGGCCGGTTTGGCGGGGACCGCGCAGGACGAGGAACCGCTGCGCGAGATGTCGCCGCGGTATGTGGGCCAGGGGTTCCGGCGGGGCGTCGCCGCGTTCGGTCCGGCCGAAATCCGCGCGTAGGCCGGCCCCTTCTCAAGAACCGGCACGACCTCGACGTCTTCCCAGGAGTTTCGCTCGGACAGGGCGAAGAAACCGTTGATCTTGCCCGATCCGTAGCACCGGCAGGTGTCCGGCGGAACGTAGATGTAACCGTTCGCCGGCATGATCCCGTACTGGCACAGGCCTCGAACCCACCGGTGCGTCTGGTTGGTCTTCGTGACGGGATTGACGACCTGGATCCCGCTGTGGCCGAGAAGGATGTACTTCTGCGTCGCCTTGTTGCGATAGCAGCGGTGATGGTGCTGCGTGTGGGCGAAGGGCAGCTCGTCGGTGATCTCGCCGGTGTGGATATCCAGGCCGACCGCCGTCTCGGCGTTGTTGAGGAATACCGATTTCGGGATGTCGATGCCCGTGGTCACGATCCCGTCCGCGTTTCTCCGGCTCTCCCGCCAGATGGATTTTCGCATCGGGGCCGTCCAGACCTTGTCGCCGATGACGAACAGGTCGCCGGGCGAGCCGAACCCGATGGATCCCTTGTTCTCCCAGAGCTTCTCGCCAGTTTCGACCGAGTAGGCGCGGAGGCAATCCCATTTCAGGCACATGATGACGTCGTCGTAGGCGACGACCGTCGGGGCGTAGCTGCGAATGAACAGGCCCTCGGTCTCGAACGGCGATGCCCATCGCTGCTCCCCATCGGCGGCGTCGAGACAGTGGAGCAGCTTGTTGTCCAGGTAGAAGACGTTATCGCCCCGCGCGCAGAGCGAAAGCGGCACGGTGTGCTTGAGATTCTCGCCGGTTACGGTCCACCGCTTCGTACCCGTCTGGGCATCGTAGGCGACGATGGTCTTCCCGGCGGTGGGTTCCTCGTGTTCGGCCAGTTCCCAGTAGCCGTGACACCCGTCGGCCTTGTCGATCAACTGGCCCGGGTCGCCGATCACCGCAAGGAGCATCGCGTCGTGATAGATCAGCTCCTCCGTTCCGCCGGAGTCCTCGTAAGTCAGGAGGGTCTCTCCCGTGGCGGCGTCGAGCTTCTGCGCCGGGGCGCAAAGCCCCAGCGTCACGTAGACGTCCTCGCCGACCGATACGAGGCGGCGGGGAAGCTGCTTGGGGCCCGCGCGGAAGTTGTAGAGGTGCGTCATCCACTCGGGAATTTCGCGTTTCCAGAGCAGTTTGCCGTTGAACGCATCGCGGGCGATCAGCTTCCAGTGGGGCGGGCGGTGCACGATCGAGGTCGCCCCCTCGTCGAAGATGTAGAACACCCGCCCGGTGCTCGACGTCATGGCCGAGAGGCTCGCCAGGGCATCGTGGTGGCGCGCGCGTTTCGGTCCCGCGTACCACTGGAGGTGCCGGGGACGGTAGACCTTCCCGTCCTTGCTGACGGCATTGCCCGAGGCGTCGTAAAGGAAGTGCGTCCACTGGTCGATATCGGCGGGCCAGGGCTTGACGTACTTGGTCCACGTGTCCAAATCCTCGTAGGACGGAGTTCCACTCCGTCGCGCCTTAGACGGAGTGGAACTCCGTCCTACTTTGCTCTTCTTCAGCCCTGACGGTTCGAGCAGCTTCGAGCCGGGTTTGAACAAAGCTACGCCGTTTGGCACGAGGACCCGCTCGATCTCTCCGCCTTTGACGCTGGACGCGTCTTCGACAACGACCAGGTTGACGATGTTGTCGCCGTACGGCAGGTTCTTCCCGTCGTAGGTCTCCGCCGAGACCCGCCCATAAAGGCCGAGCGAATCGATGTAGGCTCGGGCCTTGTCGACATCTTCTCTGTCGGTGTCGAGTCCGTGAACGAGATGCCGGTCTGCGGCGTGCAGGGCGGCGGTGAGCTTTCCGTCGCCGCAGCCGAGGTGGACGACGACCCCGCCTTTCACCCCGGCCCGGTGCAGAAGCTCCTCCGCGGGGGAGCCGGCATGCGCGCCGTCTGGCACGGTCAATGCGAGCGGCAGTGACAGCAGCGATAGCTTCCAGAACGTCATGGGTCTACCTCGTGGTTCTCGCGGACTTTGTGAACACGGGGCAGGAGACAGACGTCGCACGCAGTTGCCCATCGCCCCGGACGCCTCAGATTTCCCACCCCTTCCGATACTCGCGGCCGACGAAGCGGTTTGCTTGCGCGGGGTTGACGACCTTCCCGCTTTTCCGGTCCCACTCGACGGGCTCCCCGGCCTGGAGCGCGACGTTCCCCAGCAAGACCATCTCGGTGAGCCCGGCCGAATACTCGAAACAGGCACTGGGCTGTTCGCCCTTCTTGCAGGCTTCGAGCCATAAGTGCTCGTGGTTGCCCAGGAAGTCGTGCTCCCAGGAGCCGGGCAGTCGGTCGACTTTGCGCGGGGGGGTGAAGCCGCCCGATTCGCGCAGCAGCATGGGAATATCGTCATCCGGGTCGTTCACGTTCACCACGTCCCCGCATACAAGAGTTCCCTCGTCGCCGATGAAAATCGAGCCGTTGGAGTCCAGCCCTCGGTTGGGTGGAAAGCCCTCGGGCACCGGCGGCCTCCTGCCCCCGTCGTACCAGTGCACGCTCAATTCCGGTGTCTCGCCGGAAGCGGGAAAGACGTAGCGGACATGCGAAGACTCGGGCCAGGCCTGCTCGGTCAATCCGCTCGATTCGGCCTCCACCCGGAACCGATCGTAGCGATGGAGCCCCAGGATCCAGAACGGTGCGTCCATGACGTGGCACCCCATGGCGCCCAGCGCGCCGGTGCCGAAATCCCGCCAGCCCCGCCAGTTGAAGGGATGGTATCCGGGGTTGTAAACCCGCTCGGGAGCCGGCCCCAGCCAGAGGTCCCACGCCAGCGTGGCGGGGACAGGCTGGGGCGGCAGCGCCGCGGGCATTCCCTGGGGCCAGGTGGGCCGCATGGTAAAGCAATGGACCTCCCGGACCGTGCCCACCGCGCCCGCGTTGATCCAGGCCCGCGTCTTCCTGATCACGGGGCTGGAATGCCGCGGGTTGCCCATCTGGGTGCTGACCCCCGTTTCCCCGGCGATCTCGGCCAGGCGGCGGGCCTCGCGCACGTCGTGGGCCAGCGGCATCTGTGTGTAGACGTGCTTGCCCCGCCGCATCGCCTCGGCCGTGATCACGGCGTGGGTATGGTCCGGCGTGGCGACGATCACCGCGTCGATGTCCTTCACCTGGTCGAACATCCGCCGGTAGTCCTTGAAGGTTCGCGCCCGCGGAAAGCGCTTAAACGGCACGGCGGCCCGACGCCAGTCCACGTCGCAGAGGGCCACCACGTTGTCGGCGAACTGGATCGTGGGGCTGCCGAGGTTCTTGGTCCCCACACAGTTCTCCAGCGTGGTGTAACCCATGGCCCCCAAGCCGACGCAGGCGATGTGCATCTTGTCGATGGGCGATCTCTTGCCCTGGCCGAGGAGCACACTCGGCACGGCCAACGTCGCCCCGGCGGCGCCCGCCGCGGCAGAGAGAAACCGGCGTCTGTTGATCTGGTTCATCGGTCTCGTGCCTTTCTGTTTCCGCCCACGATGGTAACGTCCTCCGTGCCGGGCGCGTCCTCCGCGGGTTGCGGGAGTGGTTCTCCGTCCCGGCGGTCCCCGATGCAGAGCAGGTGGCCGTCCCGGGTCGACAGGTAGAGATGGCCCGCGGCCGCGATCAACCCGTCGAAGGCCGGAAGCCTGGCCAGCTCGTACTCCTTGAGCTTCTCTCCGTTTTCGGCGGCTACGACCCAGAGCTTCGCCCCCAGCTTGCCCTGGAACGCCGCGGTCGGGTCGTCTGCGGGCACGACGTCCGGCGGGCCGGCCAAATAAAGCCGGTCGCCGGCCAGGACCATGGCCGTGGCCCGCACGGGTATCTCTTCGGACCACTTGGGCATCAGGCGCCGAGTGAAGCTCGTGCCCTTTTCGCGCCCGACCTCCATCGGCCGGAGAACGGCCCGGTTGGCGTTCTCGTCGGCAAAGAGTTCGTATTTTCCCTTGCCGGGAAAGAAGGCCGGACTGTGACCGGTGCGGTGCCGGAACACGTGCAGGCCGTAGGTGGTCTCCTCGTCGAACACGAGGATCTGGCCCGACTTCGGGGCATCGTAGGCGAAGTAGAAACCGGGCCAGCGGACGCCGTGGATCCAGTAGCTCCGGTCGAACCAGGTCCGGTCCAGCAGCCCGGCGTTCGACATGAGATGCTGGCTGACCTTCCGGTCGCCGAGCTTCGTGATCCGGGGGGTGTCCTGGCGGCTGAGGTCCGGATTGAACCGCACGAAGAACTGGTAGATGTCCTCCCCGTCCCCGACCAGGATGTCCGTCCGGGTTCCCTCCATGTCGTACGGCAGCCCCGATTCCCGCTGGACGTCCGGGCGCCCGCTCTCCAGCCGAGCCTGGTGAAGCACCTTTCCGGTCTCCGGCTCCAGGGCGAAGTAATGCATGCCGCCGTCGAGATACGACGAGCGCCCGGCCGAGAAGTACACCACGTCGTTTTGCACCAGAACGCTGCCGTGCACGGGCCACGCCGACTCGAGTTGTCCGAAAATGGCGACCCATCGGTCCCGCGGAGCGGCGTCGAAAGTCCACACCGGCTCCCCGTCACGCGCCCGCAGGCAGTAGACCCGGCCGTCGGTGGAGCCGAAAATCACCAGGCCGTTGTAGAACGTCGGAGGCGAATCGACGCGGGCATCGGCGGTGAAGCTCCAAAGGACGTCTCCGCTTGCGGCGTTCAGGCACTTCACACGGTGGCAATCCGCTTCGGCCACGAAAAGCTTTCCGTGCGCGGCGACCGGCGGCGAGAGCCTGGCCGCCAGGCCGATTTCCCACTTCAGGCCGAGCTCGAGCGGGACCGTCGTGCCGACGGAGCCGCTCCTGAGCGGATCGTGGCGATAGGTGGGCCAGTCTTCGCCGCCGGCCGGGGCGGCGGGGGCCTTTCCCCACGCCGGCCCGCGATGGAGCCGCTCTTTCCCAGGGGCCGGGGCGCCCGGTCCGTCTTCGACCTTCTCCGACACCGCGTTGATGCCGCTCAGCTTCACCCCGGGATAGCAGAAGCAGGGATGGGTCGACATGTAGAGCAACCCGTTGCAGGCCAGCGCCCCGTGCCGGCAGGGAGCCCGAAGCCAGTCGTGGCGCATGTGGTTGTCTCCCCGCAGGTCGAAAAACTCCACGCCGCGCTTGTTCATCAGGATATAGCGATCCGTGGCCTTGGGCGGGTAGCAGCGGAAGTGGTGGCCCGGCGTGACCAGGCGCGGGACCACGACTTCCTTCTTCTTCTCACCGGTCATCGGATCATACCCGGTCGCCTCCGCCTCGCCGGGACCCCAGTGAAATGCGTGGTGCGTCTGGTTGACCATGCGCACCCCCGGCCATACCAGTCCGGAAGCCACGATCGCGCGGCCCCCCACCTTCCAGAGTCGCTTGCCGTCGGCGGCGCCCAGGACGGCGCTGTCGGCCATGACGATCTTCCCGCTCATGAGCACCCGCTTCGCCTCGAGCGACCGGCGCCACTCCTCCTTGCCGTCCTCAATGCGCAAGCAGATCAGTTCGCTTCCCGTGGAATAACACAGACGCCCCCCGGCGGCGGCCAATCCCTCGCGCCCCCCGTCGGCAATGGAATCGACCTCCCTCTTCCATTGCGTCTTTCCCGTCTCGGGATCCAGGACCACGACATGCTTTTTCTCGCCCAGCCGGCTGTAGAGGATCACGTGTCCTTCGGAGTGCACGACCCTCTCGGGCCGCCCCGCCTCTTCGCAGTTGAAGCGGGTTTCACCCGTGGCGGCGTCGAGGATCGACAGGGGCCCTTTCCGGTTAAGCGTCACGAACACCGAATCTCCGGCCGCGGCCAGGCGCCACCGGTCGCTGTGACCCAGCGGCCGTTTCCACAGCAGCACGCCGTTGAACGCGTCCCGGGCGATCAGTGTCCACCGGGCCGGCATCCGCGGCAGCCCGATCAACCCCTCGTCGTAGATGGTCAGCAACCGCCCCTTCGCCGAGACCATGGCGGCGGTGCTCGGGGGACAGCGGTCGTGGCTCCTCGCCCACAGCGGGCCGCACTTCCACTGCATGTGATTCGGGGGTCCGACCCGCGTGTCCCGGGCCACGGGGTTGTTGCCGGCGTCCTGGAGCCAATGGGTCCAGTCGCCGATCTCCTCCGGCCACGGCTTGACCGTTTTGGTCCACTCCCCGTTCCGCTTGAGGTACGCCGTGCCCAGTGGCGCCAGGACCCGCATGATCTCCTCGGCGCCGACGGCCCCCGGCTCCTCGGCGACCACCAGGTTCACCATGTTGTCCCGGTAAGGCAGGTAGGGACGATCCCATTGCATCACGGATACGGAACCGTAACTTCCGAGCGAATCGATGTGCGCCCTGGCCTCGGCCACGGCCCTCGCATCGGCATCCAACCCGTGCACAAGGCAACGCGGATTGGCGCGCAGGGCGGCCGTCACCCGGCCGTCGCCGCAGCCGAGGTGCACGATCAAGCCCCCGGAGACGCCCGTCTCTTTCAAAATCCGGGGCCCGAGACCGTTCTCTTTCGCTTCGCCGGCCCCCGCGGCGCCGACCACACAGGCGATGGCCAAAACGCTTTTCAACATGGTAATCCTTTCGGTTCTCTTCGCTCTCTGACCCGGGCTATCGCAGATTTCAGCGTGGTTTCCGCCCTCCCGCGAGGACGGCGACCTTCGTAGACGTCGCGTGGCCACGAGCGTCGCAGGCCGACCAAGGCCAACAAGGCGCCCATTGCCGTCTACGAGCATACCGTTCTTGGATCTGCTTCGGCAATACCCGATGCGCCGGGCGCCGTTGCTCGGGCCCAAGACCATCACGGCGAAGAAGACGGCCGTCCCGTTATCGCCGACCCCAGACTTGCCCGGAAGGCGACGGTCCCACCTTCGCCCGCAAGAGCCGGGACCGTACCCGGGCTACTCTTCGGCCGCCGCACGATTGGGTGCGCTGGACACGCTCACGTTGTCGATCAGGTGATCGCCGGTGCTCAGGAACGTGTTGTCGGCGAAGCGCGCAAGCGCGGAGCCGGCGTTCGGCGTGCCGCCGCTGAAGAGCTTCAGCCCCGTGGCGCTGTGGACCGAGCCGCGGAAATCGGTCACGTGGACGTCGAAGTACGGTTCCGCGGCCGTGAAGTCGCCCTCGACGCACAGATGGTGGACCTGGGGCGTGGTCTGCACGTCCGGGTCGAAGGTCACCGCGTCGGCCAGGCCCGGCGGGGTGAAGTAGCCCGAGCCGGGGTCGTGAATCTGCACGTCGCCCAGCCCGTCGGCCGACGCCCCTTCCTTGCCGTTGCCGGTGACGATCAGATAGAAGCCGATCCCGTCCCCCGTGCGCCAGCCCAGCGAGAGCGTGCGGTGTTCGCTCCCTTGGCCGTCGGGCTCCTCGGCGGCGAAGTCCATCTCGAAGCGCCACTTGGGGCCGATCGAGGTGAACCCCTGGGCAAGATCGCGCTGGTTGCTTCGCTCGGCGGCGGGATGGGCGGGCAGAAGGGCCGACGTGCCGGAGCCACCGATGGCATGTTCCCCCGACTGCGCCACGGCGGCGTTGGTCCGGTCGCCGCCTCCCGGTCCCCAACCGGGCGGGAAGGCCGCGCTCCCCGCCTCGCCCCACCCGGCCGTCTTCTCGAAATCGCCGTTGACGAGCCGGTTCGGCTGCATCAGCCAGTCGAGGTTGAAGCGGGCCACGCGGATGCCCGCATAGCGATGTTTGGCCCCGCCCTCGTAAAACAGCAGCACGGTCCGGTCGGGCAGCAGGGTCATGTCGGAATAGGCGGACGGCCCGGCGTGAACCAGGCGGGAAAGCGGGAAAGACTCCCCCCCGTCCTCGGAAAGGAACACGGTCAGGTGCCTGCGGTGCCCCAACCCACCGGTTATCGCGGCGCCGGGAATGCCCGACCAGAGGATGCGGTCCTTGCCCTGCTCGCCGTCGGGAAGGCGGAGGACGCTCGACTGGCACCCGGCGCCCGCCAGGTCGTCCTGCAACCCGAGCGGGCTCCAGCTCTCGCCCCCGTCGTCGCTCAGGGCGCGGCCCTTCTTGCCCTCGCACCTCGCCTGGTTGCGCACGGTGAGATACAGCCGGCCGTCGGAGCGCTCCGCCGCCAGGCACTCGCAGCCTTCCCAGTCGTAAGGGCCGGGCACCCAGGAGGCCGAAAGGTGGACGCCCTCGGGGTCGATTTCCGGGCCGATCGCGGTGCTTTGGCCGATTTGCCACGTCTCTCCGTGGTCGTCGCTGTAGACCACGTGCGAGCGCATCACCCTGCGGTCGCCTTCGTCGACGATGTGATAGGAGGGGAAGATCAGCCGTCCCGCCTTCGGGCCTTCGGTCAATTGCAGCCCGTGGCCGGGCCCGGTCCAGTAGCGCCGCCAGCTCTCCGGCCTCACGGCGTCGGTGATCTCGCGGGGCGCGGCCCAGGTCACCCCGTCGTCGGCGCTCTTGGTGACGAACGCCCGTTGGTTATTGCGGGTGAAGCCGATCCACACGGTCTGGGTCTCGGCGTCGTAGACCGGGCAGGGATTGCCGATCGTCACGTTCGGCTCGGAAGTGTCTTTCCAGACGATCTGCGGATCGCTCCAGGTGCGGCCGTCGTCCGTGCTGCGGAGCAGGAGCAGGTGGGTCTCGGCGAAGTCGCTGGAACTCGTTTTGCGGGCTTCGCAGAAGAAGAGCACCGTGCCCTGGCCGGTGCAGATCGCCGCGGGAATGCGGTAGGTGTGGAACCCCCCCTCGCCCGAGGTGAGGAGGACCTGCTCTTCGAACACCGGCGCGGCGCGGGCCCCGCCCCATGTGGCAAAAAACGCGCCCAGCACGAGGGCGCTTG
>Ga0180434_10009382_pt1 | contig 10637 bp, 5 predicted proteins | sample SS_ome_7_FD_132453 | JGI IMG/M metagenome (GOLD analysis project Ga0180434, IMG submission 132453) | Hypersaline lake sediment archaeal communities from the Salton Sea, California, USA - SS_1_D_2 metaG | ecosystem: Environmental > Aquatic > Non-marine Saline and Alkaline > Hypersaline > Sediment... | reverse complement strand
TAGACCCGCAATGAAGGCACCAAGCGACCACTGTCCTGCCACGACGATCACGCGGTCTTGGCATGGTTTTGAAATGTGGTCATGTACGCATCGCACATAGGACTCTTCATCGGGACTTCCCGTCAAAACCACGCGCAAATCCTGGTGGCGCTGCAATAATGCTTCGATCAGAAAAACGAAGTGCTCCATCGGCCAACGTCGTTCCAAGCTCATATCACCCGCGTTGACGTTCATCCCGAGAAGCGGGTCGTCATCACGCCATCCATGGTGGTGAAGAACCTTCTTGGCCGATTGGATCGCGTCGTCGTCGACCGCAAGCCGACTCAACTGACGATCGGTGATCTCGACACCCAAACGGCGGGCAGCTTGTTGGTATACATCGCTAATGTGCCGAAAGTAGTTGAAATAGACGGGCGTCGTTAGGAGACTGCTTCGCCAGAAATCGTTGAGATGAAAGCCGATACGCACCGGGGCGCGACTCAGAAAAGACAGGAGCGTGGAAAACTTGCTGAAAAATTCCAAGTCCACAACCCCTTCGACACGATGCCACCACAACCAGATGATTTCGCGCATCACATCGTGGGCAAACCAGACGATGCTGCTTGTACGAATGATGCGTAAGTCGGTGCAGATGTCGAGCCGGCGTAATAACGACTCGTTGCCCTCGAATGTGACGAAGACCAGCCGAGTTTCCGGGTAGCGTTCGCGTATCGCTCGTAAAAGTGGGGTTGCCTGCAGGATACTGCCCAAGCCGAAAAACTTGAAAACCGCGAGGGGATGTTTACCGGTGATCGTTCGGTTGCGCAAAGGCAGCACTTTGCGGGCGACTACGGCCAGAAGGCCCAATCCAAAACACACCGGGAGTCCGACCCAATGATCGACCCACCGCATCATGTTGAGCTTCAAGGCCTTGGGGCGCACCACTGTGGAGTGCCCCGCCGGCGAGTCGTTTTGTTCAGCCGGGTCAAAATCCTGACCGTTATGCGGGGGCGAGTGGGCTCTCAATATACAATCTCCCAACGACGGCCGCCCCTTCTCGTGGGACCGAGGCCCTCGGAAGCAATGCTGAACTCGATCGCGATACCGCGGATACCTGGCGAGTTACGATCCGCAAGGGGCCCACACGTCCTGACCCATGAAAAGTGGAGATGATATCCGGTTAGAACGTGTCATAGGATCGAGGGACAATGTATCCGTTTTTTCCCATCGATTCAATAAGAAACTTCTCGCGACGAGGCCTCGCCCATAACAGAAAATACAGCACGACAAAAGGCCGATAAAGCTGGATTCTTCTTTCTGCCTCTGCTGTACGAGCGGGTCCGTTGCTTCACTTGGTCAATCGCTCGCCGGTGCTGCCGAACCTCGGTATACTCGTTCTAATCTGTTAGCAGGCTGGTTATGAGCCTTTACCGTCTAAAATCAGGAGGGGGCCTATTGGCAGCGTCAATCCCGTTAGGTGTCACAGACCTCCGTTGACCGAAAACATCGCTTCCAGTAATTTCGCATCAACTCGATGTTCTTCGAAGTCATGATTTGGCAGGGAGCAAAACCGAATGTCGCGTCCCAAAGCCCGAACGAAATCCGTGCCCAGCCCATCGCGCACGCAAGACGATCTAAGTCCCATTCCTGTACTTGCCTCCACCGTTGAATCCCACAAAGGGCTGGTATGGGCCTTGGTATTAGCAATGGGCTTGATGTTATTGACGCGCAGCCTAAACGGTTTGATGTTTGGCATGCACGAGGTGGGAACATCTGCTGCCGGCATTTGGGGCCGAAACCACGTCCACTACGGGCTCGGATACACGAAGCTCTATTGTGTTTGGAACGATTGCGAAGGCACCCCGGAAACGATGTACCCTTATTTGGATCGTCCACCCCTCACGGGATTTTGGGTCGCGTTGCCGATGCTGATCTTTGGCGATCATGTCTGGGTCATCCGCATGGTCATCATCGCAGTTACACTGACCACGACATGGCTCTTAATGGTGATGATTGGCCGGTTACAGTCCACGCTGTTGGCCGGGCTCGCAGGGTTGTTTTTCGTGCTCTTGCCGATGGTGGGCTATTTTGGGCGGGTGCTCCAATTCGAAAGCCTCGCCCCTATTTTCATCCTTTTCATGCTCCACGGCTACCTTCAATGGGCGCAGTTCTACGGGCCGAAATACCGTCCTCGAGCGGGCTTTTGGTGTTATATCATTGCGGCTGTTCTGGGGATCCTAACCGACTGGGAGCCGGTCATCATGGCTGGGCTCATTTGGATCTGTGAGCTGTGTCGTGTGGTGATGAAACAAGCGTCATGGCGGAACATGATCTGGTTGACGTTCGTCCCGGCTATCTCGCTCATACTCGTTTTTATTCATGCGTTGTGGGCGGTCAACTGGGATATGCAGTTTCCGATCGAGCTTTTTACTTCTCGAACGTATAAAAACCCCATCACATGGGCGCGTTGGATCCCTCGAAACTGGATGATCTTGCTGTGGGGTTTCTCATGGTTCGGCGTTGTCGCCGCCATCGCCTATCTTGCGATCATTCCAGCAATCCTACGATGGACCAAGTCCGATTCGTTGTTCCGACTTGTTGTCCCGAATGCTAAGGCACTTGTCCCCATATTCCTGCTGACCCTCCAAGGATTGATTTGGGTTTTGGGGTTCAAGCGACAATCCTACATCCATGAGTTTTGGCAGTACCAACTTTCGTTTTTCTTTGCGGTCGCGATGGCCTCCGTGCTGTTGGCGGCCTATATCGCCCTGTCACGGTGGTCGCCTCGATGGGCAACGTTGGGTATTGTCGTACTCTTTCTTGCCCCGATGCCCTTCATGACCATGAATCGCGACGCTTATTATGAAAAGTTCTCTGACAACATCCGACTTAAGAATCGGATGAATGCTTACATTCGATTGGCGGAAATCTGTCCGCCACGTACTGCGGTGATGGCGTCCGAACCTTGCCCACCAGGAGACCGCGGAACCTTCGGCAGCTACACCAACATGGACCCCTTTCCCAACCTTGCCTATTACATAAACCGGCCCCTCATTGCGATGAAGGATATCAAGGCGATTGAGGCCAATCGGGACAAGTACCCGTTTTATGTACTCGAGTTACTCAACGACACCAAGGTGTACAAACTCGCTCGTGAGCTGAATACCAAATACAACTTCGTCAATGTGGGTGATCATCATCTGATCTACGATCTTCGACGGCCGAAGAAGAAATAGCGACCGGTATCGTATGGGGAACGGGTCCGTGTTTTGATTGTGCCCGTTGCCTACGTTACTTGCGTTTGGCCGTCACCCACTTCCTGAGATCGGCAACGGTTTTGGCATTCAGGACCCGGTCTTTGGTCGCCCACCCACGGCGAGCCGTCTGGACCCCCAGCGCCATCTGATCAAGCTGGTTCACATGATGAGCGTCTGTGCCGATGGCCAACCAGCAACCCGCATCCATCGCTTGACGTACATGAACATCCTTGAGATCGAGCCGCTGCCAGGCTGCGTTGATCTCGAGTGCGGTCCCAGTTTTGGCTGCCGCTTTGATGACCGTGTTCCAATCGAGATCCATCGCATCGCGGACCCCAATGAGGCGTCCGGACGGATGGCCCAAAGCACAGACGTAAGGATTCTCCATGGCTGCGATCGAGCGATGCGTCACCTTCTGCCGGTCCTGTTGCTGACCGGCGTGGATACTGACGACGACCCAATCGAGTTGCGCCAATACCTCATCCGGAAAATCCAACGTGCCATCCGCGAGAATGTCGCATTCCGTGCCGGCCAGGATCGTGATCCCCTTGACCTTTTTGTTGGCCACACGGATATCCTCGATTTGTTCCAACAAACGATCGGCCGACAGGCCATTGGCGATTGCAGAACTCTTTGAATGGTCGGTGATCGCCAGCACGTTGTAGCCTTTGGCCTTGGCGGCTTCCGCCATGTCCACAATCGTGTGCCGGCCGTCGCTGTACGTCGTGTGCACATGCAGGTCGCCGTTGATATCGGCCAACGAAATGAGGTCGGGAAGCTTTTCCTTGCATTCGATTTCGCCACGGTCTTCCCGCAACTCTGGCGGGATCCACGGCAACCCCAGTTTCTTGTAGATCCCCTCTTCGTCTCGGCCGGCGATCGCTTTCTCATCCTTGAACAGGCCGTACTCGTTGAGTCGGTAACCCTTCTTGATGGCGATTTCTCGAAGCCGAACGTTGTGCTCTTTCGAGCCAGTGAAATACTGGTGAGCCGCCCCAAACGATTCAGTCAGTACAACGCGTAAGTCGACCTGAATCTCACCGCCCAGCGGACTGGCAACCACAACCGAACCTTTCGTGTCGCCGGACGCCCGCACCCCGGTAACTTCCGGCAACTTGGTAAACGCTTCCACGACGGGTTTGCCGTCTTTCGCATCACACAATAAATCCAAATCGCCGATGGTTTCCTGGCCGCGGCGTAGCGAGCCGGCAATCGTCACTCGTTTGACGTTTGGCAAGCGAGCGACTTGGTCGCGTAAGTTGTCGGCAATTGGTTGAGCGACACCGAGCGGCGTTCTGCCCGCAGACTGTTCGAGAAACGTGATTCCTTCCAGGATTTTGGTTGCGGTCTTTTCTCCGAAACCGGCGAGCTTCTGAACCTTACCCTGTTCGATCGTATGCTTGAGATCATCCAGCGTGCAGACACCTAAGACATGGTGGAGTACCGCCACCTTCTTGGGGCCCAAGCCGGGGACGTTCAACAAAGCAAGAATACCCTCCGGCAACGAGGTCAGTAATTCCTGGTGAACATCGATCTTTCCCTCCTTGAGGTATTGACTGATCCGTTCGGCGGTTCCTTTCCCGACGCCCGGGATCGTCTGCAACTGACCACGTTTGGCAAGATCGGTAACATCCTCCGTCAAATCCCCGATCGTTCTGGATGCCTTGCGGTACGAATTGACACGAAAACGATCTTCACCTTTGATTTCGAGGAGGTCCGCAATTTCGCCAAAGATCTTCGCTAAATCGTGGTTGCTCATAGAGATCACCTATCGATCATGGTGTGTGTACCGCGATGATAGCCCGCCGGTACCGGTTCCACTGATCACGGGCTCCCGCGCCATGCAGCCATCTCGTTTCATTGACACTTCGCCCAGAACATCTCTATTATAAGCCCCTGATAGGGTAATCCGCCTACTGTGCGCCAACGTGGTCCTGATGCGGCAGAATTCATATGACAATGACACTCCAAGAGTTAGCCGAGTTCTGTGTATCCGTGGGGATTCCCTGCGAAGTGGACGGTGATGCGTCCACGACCGTGGCGACGGTAGCCACGCTTGAGGAGGCTGGCGAAGGTCAGCTCAGTTTTCTATCAAATCCCAAGTACGAAAGTCAATTGGTCACCACGTGCGCATCGGCTGTTCTAGTCAAGCCAGATGTCATTCCGACACGCAAGCTGAATCTGCTTCGCACGCCGGACCCGTATGCTGCCGTTACTGCAGCCATCGTCAAGCTGCACGGCTATCGTGAGCACCCTCAGTGGGGATTCTCGGATCGGGCGTCTGTTGCCGACAGTGCGACCATCGGTAAAAACGCCAATATTGCAGCGGGCGTCCATATCGATGCGGACGTTCACGTGGGCGACAATGCGACCATCTATCCAGGGGTTTACATCGCCCGCGGAACACGCATTGGCCACGACGTCACGCTTTTCCCGAATGTCGTGATCTACGAACAGTGCATCCTGGGCGACCGTGTTACCATCCACGCCGGTTCCATCATTGGCGAAGATGGCCTCGGGTACGCGCCCGTCAATGAGAAGTGGGTCAAAATTCCCCAAATCGGTAACGTGGCCATCGGCAATGACGTCGAAATCGGCGCCAACTGTACGATTGACCGTGCCACGCTCGGCAGCACGACGATCGGCAGCGGAACGAAATTCAGCAACCTGATTGCGATTGGGCACGGCACCAAGATCAACGAGGACTGTCTCTTCGTCGCTCAGGTCGGGTTGGCGGGCTCGGTGAACGTGGGACGACACGTAACGATTGCCGGCCAAGCCGGCGTTGTCGGCCATATTACCATTGGCGATAACGCGACCGTCGGTGCGAAAGCAGGCGTCTCCAATTCGGTCGAAGCCGGCATGACGGTCCTCGGCCAACCGGCGGTTCCTATCAACGATTGCAAGCGACAAGTCGCGGTGGTCATGCAACTACCTAAGCTCAAGAATGAAATCAAACGGATACGCCGCGACCTGGATCGCCTGTTGAAAAAACACGTTCACGACGACGAAACCGAGGATGATCGGGACGGCTAGCGATCATCATGACTACAGGGCGGTGTCGAGCCAAGAAAGAGGGTTCACGTCCTAAGGCGGACCGCCTTTTTGTGGTCCGCAACCCAAGCGTTTCAGCTGTCGGAAATGGGTATACAAAATGCACGCATCTTCCACCTTAAGAATCTAAAAGATGGCGAGCGATTTTGACAATCCGTTGGGTATCATCGCCGGTGCAGGACGGTTTCCCTTTCTGGTTGCCGAAGGGGCTCACAAGGCGGGCCGACCCGTCGTGGTGGTTGCGTTGCGCGGCCTGGCCGACCCGTCGTTACAAGCGTACGCGGACCGTTTCTACTGGGCGGGCATTGTGCGCTTGGGACGGTGGATCCGGATCTTTCGTCGTTGCCAGGTCCACGAAGCGATCATGGCCGGCTCCGTGCGAAAATCGGACATGTACGTGCCCTTCCGGATGTTGCGTTTTTGGCCCGATTGGGCGAGCATCAAGGTGTGGTTCTTTGAGGCGGCCGACCGTCGAAACGACTCGCTGCTCCGGGCGACGGCCGACCATATGCAGCGAAAGGGAATTACGTTGACTAACTCGGTTCAGTACTGCCAGGACCATCTGCCCGCAGCCGGTGTTCTGACGAAACGGGCTCCATCCCCGGCCCAACAGCAAGACATCGAGTTCGGTTGGCGGATCGCCAAAGAGATGGGCCGGCTCGACGTGGGACAGTCGATTGCTGTCCGGGAACAGGAGGTCATTGCGGTCGAAGCCATCGAAGGGACCGACCGAATGATTGAACGTGCCGGCCAACTGTGTCGTCGAGGAGGCTGGACGCTTATCAAAGTGGCGAAGCCGAAACAGGATCTGCGATTTGATGTGCCGACGATCGGGCCCGACACGATCGAGAACTTGAGCCGACATGGCGCGAAAGCCGTCGTGATCGAAGCCGGTAAGACACTGGTCATTGACCACGAGAAACTCGTCGAACGAGCCGACCAATTGGGAATGGTTGTGTTTGCACATGAGGATAATGGCGGCGCGGAGGATTAACGCGGTTTGAGGTATCGTATGAGCAACAGGCCCAAGGAAGACGAGATCCAAACGGCTGAGCACATTTTTCGCGAATACCTGCGCGATCGCGGGCTCAAATACACGCCGGAACGAAGAGCTGTCTTGCATGAGGTGATGAGTAACGAACAGCATTTCGAAGCGGAGCAACTGCTGATTACGCTCCGACAATCCGGCCAACGGGTCGCCAAGGCGACCATCTACCGCACCTTACCCCTACTGGTCAACTGCGGCATCATCAAACAGGTGCAGTTTGGCGACAACCTAGCCCGCTACGAACACGTCCTGGGCCATGAGCCGCACGATCACATGGTCTGCAGGCGTTGTCGGCGTATCATCGAGTTCGACAGTGGCGACGTGGAACGCCTGCGCACCATCCTAGCGGCCCAGCACAAGTTTCATGCCATGGCACATCGGTTTCAAATCACCGGATTGTGTTGGGAGTGTGTCCAGGCTTGCCCGCCCGAGGAGCGGCCCTTCGTTCCGAACGGGCAACCGACCAACCCCGTCGATTAGATTCTTGCGGCGGAAAATGCAGGCATTTTGCCGGCGGCTGAAACGCTTGGGTTGCGGACCACAAAAAGGCGGTTCGCCTTAGCACAGCGCTGCGTACGTCAGGATCGTCAGAACGATGATCTTGATGTTGCGATCGAAGAACTCATTAATCGATACGGTCATCGCTTCAACCATTGCTTCAACCCCTCAGGCCGACCACCCATCAACGCAAACAACCTGCGCTGCGAGCGATTCGACTTCACCGTATCCATAGGGAGCAAACGGTGTTCCGATCCGTGGTGTCAAAGCAGCGAGGGATCTGTCGTCCTAAGTTCTTTTCTGGAAAAGATTTACGGCACCCTGGCCGCTTGTGGCAAAATAGGGGGGATGTGCAAGTTGTATCGCGTGATGAGTTTCGGACACGATCTGACTGGCCGGCGAGACGCTTTACGGTCTTAACTCATTGCAATTACGAAGTTTAAAGTTATTCGTCTAATTTTCGACAGCGTAAGAAGTGGCGTTGGGAGCGAGGCGGCGCGAACAAACCCGCGAGAACTCCCCCCTAAGGCCTTATCGGAACGCGTTGGATTGCATGATTATCGTTAGCTGGGCACCTCGCAGATCTTCATACGCGTACCGGAACCGCCGATAAAACGCGAATGCACATCCACGTGGGTGTGCGAAGCCAGTTCCTGGTCCAAGGTACCCTGTAATGATCAAAGCCTATTTTCGTCTGTTGCGAATTGTGCTGCTTGGAAGCTGTTTGGTTTTTCCGGTGGCCATCATTTGTTCCCGCATTCTGACGAACTACTCCGTGCTGTCGAGGGGGTTCATCTGGAAATTCGCACCTGTTGCCGTATTCGCTGTTGCCCTGTATGTCATGGTGTCTTTCCTGTTGAGGCGATCGGAGCCTGCCGTAACGTCGATGGCACGTGAACAGGCCAGCTTCCTGGATAGTTTGCCCGATCGCTGGGTCGATTGGGCGGTCGTGGGCTCGGCAGGTTTAAGCCTCTTTCTCGAGCTTGCGGTTATCCGATGGCAGGGTACGGAACATACGATCTTTGCCTTCTATAAGAATTTTGGTCTACTCTCTTGCTTTGCGGGTCTTGGGCTCGGCTACGCCTTGGCGGGACGAAATCGGATTCCCTTGCTGATGGTCATCCCGCTTTTGGCTTGGCAGATGGCCTTGTTGCTGTTGCCGAAAGCGTTCATTCCCGAGTGGCTGCTGGCAAGTCTGATGGCGACGCCAATTCCCGAACAACTCAACATGGGTTTTAGTGTGGCCTCGAGCGTTGCGCACTATGTGGCGATCTACCTTTTCTTGATTGTGATTTTCTTGCTCACCGCTCTCACGTTTATTCCTGTTGGACAACTTTGCGGCCGGTTGATGGAACGTCGAGGCGGACTTCGTGCTTACGGTTTCAACCTTTTGGGAAGTCTCGTGGGTGTGGTCCTGATGCTCGTGGTCAGCTACTTATGGACACCCCCTGCGGTATGGTTCATTGCATGTTTCGTAGGAATCCTGGTGTTTTTGGCCTCCAGCCGCCGCCCGCTACTTTGGGGGATGGCATGTGCACTGGGATCGCTGACAATCTTGTCATGGCCCACGAACTTGGGTTGGGAGCGCATCTATTCCCCGTACCAACTGATCGAACGCGGCCAAGACAAGCGCGGTCAAATGGTTCTCCGCTCTGCCGGTTTGTTCTTCCAGAAAATCCGGGACGTTTCCAAATCGAATGACCAAGGAGACTCTACATCGCCTGGCACAGCGGATTACTACGAGCTTCCTTACAGACTCCACAGCCACCCCAAGAAAGTAGCCGTTGTCGGTTCCGGAACGGGTAACGATGTGGCCGCCGCCCTACTGACCGGGGTCGAATACGTCGATGCCATCGAGATTGATCCTGCAATCATGAAGCTTGGAGCGATGTACCACCCGGAACGTCCTTACAACCATCCTAAGGTGCGTACGATCGTAAACGACGCGCGCTCCTTCTTCCGCACAACGAACGAGACGTACGACCTAATCGTGTACGGGCTCCTTGACTCTCATACGCTACTTAGCCATGCATCGAGCGTGCGGCTGGACTCGTTCGTGTACACGGTCGAGGGAATAGCTGAGGCGCGGTCCCGACTCGATGAGCAGGGTACGATCAGCTTGTCCTTCTGCACACTGACGCCTGAACTTGGAAGAAAAATTTACCTCATGATGACAGAGGCGTTCGATGGTCGGCCTCCCGTGTGTTTGAGGATGGGCACAGGGTTCTCAATCACATTCGCACAATCCAATGACCGCAATTTCAGCATCCCCGTGGAACTGGTCGAAAAGGCGGGCTTCCAGGATTGCAGTGAAGAGTTTGCCAGTGCCTCGTTGCAGGCAGACATGTCGACAGATGATTGGCCATTCTTTTATATGCCGAGACGAGTCTACCCGATCTCTTATGCCGTGATGCTGGGACTGGTCGTAGCTCTCTATCTTTTTCTGAACCGAAGCTTCATCGCTGAGCGGCCGCAATTCAGTCACGCCACGTTTTTCTTTCTGGGGGCCGGCTTCATGCTGATCGAGACCAAAGGTATCACGGAGCTCGGCCTGAGTTTCGGCAACACCTGGCAAGTGATCGGCATTGTGATCGGCGGCATTTTGATCATGGCGTTCTTTGCCAACTGTGCCGTTCATTGGCTGCAGATCAAAAACCCAGTGGTCCCGTTCTCGCTGTTAATCGCTAGCCTGTTCGCCGGGCTAGCCGTTTCGGCACAAGGGGGCTTCGCCTCCACCTTCTGGGGGCGCGTTGCTACCTTGACGGTCCTGACATGTCCGCTCTTTTTCTCCGGGATTGCGT
>Ga0180434_10009377_pt1 | contig 10640 bp, 7 predicted proteins | sample SS_ome_7_FD_132453 | JGI IMG/M metagenome (GOLD analysis project Ga0180434, IMG submission 132453) | Hypersaline lake sediment archaeal communities from the Salton Sea, California, USA - SS_1_D_2 metaG | ecosystem: Environmental > Aquatic > Non-marine Saline and Alkaline > Hypersaline > Sediment... | reverse complement strand
TCCACTGCATTGTTCTCAGTTGGATAAGGCCTTTATATTTGGGAGTCTTTGTCAAACCTTCGCAAGGTTGGCCTTTCGACAGACCACCACCCCGCGCGCAGGCGCTTCAACCGATGGCCCGCGCGGTTCACCCGACATCGCATCGGTGTAGCCGGTCTCGCGCAGCTCTGCCCTGGCGACAGTGTCGCTGAAGTTCAACAGAAACACAAACTCGCTAGATTCACCGGCGCGGCACATCGCCTTGACGCCCGCAGGTACAGTCGCCACGGGCTCGACCCCGGCACGTCGCAATCGCCACGCCAGCAGCGTGTCCGCCAAAGCATCATCTGCCCACGCACCCAGGTATACGACCTCGCCGCTGCCGACGTGGTTCAGGCTGGCTGCAGGGCGGCCCGCAAGCGGTCCCCCGGTGAAGCGCGCCACGGCCTCAGCGTTGATCGGATTCAAGGCTTCGGCCCAGATTCTAGCAGCAAAAGCCTGCTTCGCAAGCCCGGTCATCTCCAGCGGATATGTCACCCCGGGCGGCAGACTGTGCCATTCCTCTATTGTCGCGCCCACCAGATCGGCCAACAGTCCGGGCAGGGCTGTGTCCACCACGCGGTTGCTCGTCGTCTTGAAGCCGGAGCGGACCGAGAGCACCAGATGCCCGCCTCCCTCGACGTAGCGGCGAAGGTTGCCCCTGATGCTCTCGTCTACCAGGAAAAGCGTGGGCGCAAGGACCAGCTTGTAGCGTCCCAGATTGCGCGTGGGCGGGGCGATGTCGACAGGAACCCCTGCCCGCTGCAGTGCCCGGTAGTAGGTGAACAGATGTCGCAGGTAGCCGAAGTCTCGGTTGTGCGGCTGCAGATCGATTGCCCACAGGTCATCGTAGCTGTGCAGCAGCGCCACCTCCGCCGGGACGGAGCTACCCTGGATGGCGGCCATCACTTCGCGCTCCTTCTTCATGGCCTGGACGTCGCGCAGCCCTTGCGCCGGCTCTCCGTCGTGCCGCAGCAGACCGCTGTGGTACTGCTCCTGAGCGTATAGACACGCCCGCCAGCGGAAGTACACCACCGCGTCTGCTCCGTGCGCGACGTCATCCCACGTCCACAGGCGGACCACGCCGGGGTGGGGAGTGGGGTTGTAATTGCCCCAGTTGATGGGTCCCGGTTGCTGTTCCATGATCCAGAACGGTCCGTCCTTCAGGGCGCGCATCAAGTCGTGGGCCAGGCCGGTGATGGCCGGATCGCCAGCGTCGTAGGCGTGACGTGCGTCGCCCGCATCGCTGGCGGATTCGGGCGGATACAGCACATCATGCCAACGCTCGCCTTGTCCTGTGGGATAGCTATCCCAGGTCACAAAGTCCAGTGGCGCGGCCAGCTTGTAATAGTCCAGGTCGGAAAACAGACCCATCAAGTTGGTGGTGATAAACTGCCCACTGTCGATCTGGGCTCGAAGGATGTCAATTTGAGTCTGCTGGTATCCGACCCACGAGTCAGACGAGAAGCGGTAGTAATCCAGGACGTGGCTGGGGTTGGGTTTCTCGCCACATGGACCCGGTGGCTCGATCTGTGCCCAATCCGTGTAGCATTGCGACCAAAAGACCGCCCCCCAGGCGTCGTTTAGCCCGTCGAGACTCCCGTAACGCTGGCGGAGCCAGGTGCGGAAGGACACTGTGCAGTTGTGACAATAGCAGCGCGCGATCCTCCCGCCGCCGAACTCGTTGTCGATCTGCCAGCCTGTCACGTCCAGATGATGGCCGTACCGTGTCGCCATCGCATCGACGACGCGCCGGGTATGCTCGCGGTAGGTCGGGCTGTTGGCGCAATAGTGACGTCGGGCGCCAAAATTGCGGCGGCGCCCTTGATCGTCGACCGGCAGGATGTCCGGGTAGTCTCGCGTCAGCCAGGCCGGTGGCGCCGCCGTCGGCGTGCCGAGCACGATCTTCAGGCCCGCGGCGGCCAGGATCTTCACTGCCTGGTCGAGCCACTCCCAGTCGAACTCGCCTTCGGCTGGCTCCATCTTGGCCCAGGCAAACTCCGCCAGGCGCACGACCTGCAGCCCGGCGTCACGCATGAGCGCCGCGTCGGTCGCCCAACGTGCCTGTGGCCAGTGTTCAGGGTAATAATCGACGCCAAGAATCATCTGAATCCACTCCAATCAACCTATGCTCGTGCCCAGGTTCGAACGCATTCGACAGCTCGTTTCCAGCGGGCATAGTTGGCCTCGCGCTGGTCGGCCGAGAGACGTGGCTCGAACAGAGTATAGCCACCGGGCAGGGGCGGCAGATCCAAAATGCTCCCCCACACCCCCACCCCGAGACCGGCCAGCAGAGCGGCGGCGCGGGCGGCCGTTTCGGTGAACGCCGGACGCACTGCGGGGATTCCAAGCTGGTCGGCCATGATCTGGCAGGCCTCGTCGCTGGCGGAAATCCCCCCGCTCAGATGCAGACGATCCACCCTCAGGCTGCTTTCTGCGTGGATCGTGTCGAGAATCGCCCGCACCTGGTAGCCCAGTGACTCCAGGAAGGCGCGCGCGATGTGGGCGCGGCTGCTGCCCAGCGTCAGACCCAGGATGGTGCCGCGAGCGTTCCTGTCGTCATACGGCACGTTTAGCCCTGTGAAGGCCGGGACGAAGACCACGCCGGCCGAGTCTGGTACCGAAGCCGCCAATTGTCCTACTTCGTCGTCACGATCGAAGAGCCGGGCTTTCTCCCGCATCCATCGGATCACTGCGCCGCTGACCGTCGTATCCGCCTCCAGGCAATAGGTCGGTGTGCCGCCCAAATGCCAGGCAAAATAAACGTTGATCTTGTCCTGGTCCGGTGCGTCGTCGCCGGTGACGACGTCCACAAAGGATGCCGTGCCGTGGTTGCACTCGGCATCACCGGGATGGTGGCAGTCGTGACCGAACAGCGCAGCTTGCTCGTTGCCGATCATAGCGACGACGGGCACGTCGGCTGTGGTGCCGTCTGGCCCACTTACCCCCAGGGTGCCGAAGTCGCAGATGGTAGGGACCGCCTCAGGGAGTGGATCACGCGGCACGTTCAGGAAATCCAGCCACTCGTCCCAGTAGCGTCGCGCCCGAAAGTCGTAAAGGCCCATCGCTTGCACCAACGAGTAATCCATCCGGTGCCCGCTCGGACTGCCCATTGCGGTCAGCAGCCACGCCGCCGAGAGCCCCAGGCGCAGGCGTCCCGCGCGAGCAGAATCGGTTACCGCCGACTCGTGCTGCATGCGCCAGGCCAGGTGCAAAGCTGAGCTATACGGGCCAGGAGCATAGCCCAACCTGCGGCGATATTCACCTGCCAGCGGCCAGGCCGCGACCTTATCCAGCATCGGCAGGGTGCGCAGGTCCTGCCAACTGATGGCGTTTGCCAGCGGGCGGCCGGTGAGGGCATCCCAGGCGAAGTCGGTGTTGCGTTGACAGGCAATGCCACAACCAGCGATTTCAGAGGGACGGCAGCCGGTACATTCGATCGCTTCCGTGATCGCTTCTGCCACCCCCGTCACCATCGCGGCCGGGTCGTGTTCGACCCAGCCAGCCTGAGGGTGGATGCAGGCCAATGGCCGATAGCCGTAGCCGTGCACCTGCCCTTCTCGATCCAGAATTAGGGCACGGCTGCCGCTGCTACCTTGATCGATGCCTAAGAGATACTGTAGGTTTGACACGTAGATCGATTCCCGAACGAACCCAGACTTTGCACACGCTGCAAGCGCAGGATGACGCGGGTATTCAGACCCGCGATCAGCAAGGCAGGTCGTCACCGGCTTGCCCAAGGTCGCCTGGCTGATGAAGAATGCAGGTCGGTTGAATAGGGGGCGCAGTTAAGGTAACTTCGTCGATAGCATTGGTCACGGCCAATGCTGTGGTTATCTCGGCCTCCAGGCCTATTCGCACATCGGTTTATGACCGGTCGCTGGCCATGATACAATAACTGGCGGACAAGTGCAACAGTCCCGGAGCTACCGCTTCAGTTTGGAGATCAAGCCCATTCCTCGACGATCTCCGCCGCTGCCTGGGGAAGCAAGCCTATCAGGCGAGCCAGGTCGATCACGGTGAAGCGGGAGCGAATCTCATGTGCGTGGAGCACAGCACGCAGGAGCCTTTCGCGCGAGCATCCGATGTCGTCGGCTCGGTAGGCGGCGCCGGCTCGCCTCAAGACGTCGCGGATCTGGTCCGGTGGCCGGAGAAACGGCTGCGCCTCTTCGCGCAGGCGGTCCCACACATCGTCCTGCGACAGGATCTCAGTCGCCTTCTGCAACCGTTCCACTTTCTGGGCGTAATGGCTCTCAACTTCGTCTCCCAGCCACCCCCAGAATTCCCTGTCGATACCAATCGAGGCGCGGGAAAAATCCGGCGACTCTACGCCGATGACGCGGCGGTACACTGCGGAGGCCAGCACGGTTCCGATCCCTACCTGCCTGCCGTGTAAATCGTGGGGCACCCCATCGAGCGAGGACATCATATCCAGGGTGTGAGAGACCAGGTGTTCCCCCCCCGAGGCCGGGGAGGAAGTTTCGGCCATTGTCATAGCCACTCCGGTCAGGAGGAGGCCGTGGAACAAGGCTCCCATTGCCTCGGGCTTCCGTTCTCGCAGATCTTCAGGGTGATCCACATATAGGGGCTCGATGTCGGCGACCAGGGAGACCGAGCGCTCGCAGAAGTAGTCCCCGAACAGGAGATGGTTCACGCGCCAGTCGGCCGAGCTCACCGACTTGGCCAGGATGTCACCCAACCCGGCGGCGGTCAGTTCGTAGGGCGCGTCGCGGAGGATGGCGGGGTCGGAGAGGACCGTCCGTGGCGGGCGCGCGCGCACCAACGTTTTTACACCGTTGATCGTGGCCGCTACGTTGGCGGAGGCATAGCCGTTCATGCTGGCAGCCGTGGCAAAGCAAATGTAGGGAAGATCCAGGTCGAACGCTGTCCACTTGCCGAGATCGTTCAACACCCCGCTGCCGATAGGCAGAACGACGTCAGCCGCCCTGATTTGACGAAGCAGCGTGTCGTGCGTGTGGTCATCGCAGACCGGTGATGCTCCCTCGGCTGGGTCCGGCACGATGATTTCGGAGACTTCCCAGTTGGCGTCCCTCAACATCGCTACCGCAGCTTTTCCTGCCGCATCGCGTGTCCGCCTGTCCATCAGGACGACGACCTGTCGACCCGTCGTCCATTCTGACAGTGCTTCGGGAAGCCGGGTCAACGCAGCGTCCGCGTAAATCACCTGCTGCGGGTCGATGTAGTGGGTCTTGCCGCACTCGCACTCAATCGTCTGACCGTATATCGTGTCGATTATCGAGCTATCCATATGTGGTTCCACACCTTCTCTTGAAATCGCTCAAACGTGCGCGCTTTCCCTATTCGTGGATCGTTCGTTGGCCTACCCTTTCGTCGCGCCCAGCGTCAGCCCCTCAATGAAGTAGCGCTGCAGGAAGATGAAGACCAGGACGGTGGGCACCGTCGCCAACAGCGCGCCAGCGACGATGACGGTCCAGTCCATAACGTACTGGCCCTGCAGTGTAGCCAAACCGGCGGTGACCGGCTTCAAGGCATCGCTGCGCAACAAGACGATGGCCCATAGGTAATCGTTGAAGATCCAGGTGAACTCCAACGTCGCCAAGGCGGCAATGGCTGGCAAGGTCAGGGGCATCATGATCTGCCACCAGATGCGAAACTCGCCGCAGCCGTCTATTCGCGCCGACTCCAGGATCTCACCGGGCACTGTGCGCATGTAGTTGCGGAGCAGAAATGTACAAAACCCCAGTTGGAAGGCCGTGTGAATGCCGATCAGGCCCCAGTAGGTGTCGTAGAGCCCCAGGGCGTCGGTGAGACGGAAGACGGGCAGCATCAGTACCTGGAATGGCAGCATCGTCCCGCCCACGTAGAGGAAGAAGATCAGCCGATTGCCTGTGAACCGGAAGCGGGCCAGCGCATAGGCCGAGAGCGAGGATAGGAACAGCGTCAAGATCAGTGACGGGATTGTGATAATGAAACTGTTGGGTAGGTATTTGCTCAGACCTCCGCGCTTCCAGGCCTCTACGAAACTGTTGATGGTTATCGTTTTTGGCAGCGCCAGGAACCCGCGCAGCATGATGTCGTCGTTGGTGCGTAAGGAGGTAAGGACAGCCGTGATAAAGGGCACCAGCCAGAGCAGGGTGATCACCACCAATACAGCGTAGCCCAATACGCGCCAGGGTGAACTGAAGAACTTTCTCGCCGTCATGGTTGTTTCTCCCTCTTAATACTCCATCTCCGTCTGCAGAACGCGGTACAAATAGATGAAGATGAACACCGCGCTGATGAGGAACAAGATCACTGAGATGGCAGCCCCGTATCCCATCTTGTAGTTGTTGAACGCTTCGATGTACATAAAGTTGGCCAGCACGCTGGAGGAGTTGTACGGCCCACCTCGGGTCATAACCGAGACCAGGTCGAAAGCCCGCAGCGAGTCGATGATGCTGATGACCACGACGATAACCGTGATCGGGGCTAGCAGCGGAAAAATGACGTGCCGAAATGTCTGCCACCCGTTGCATCCGTCTACCTTGGAGGCATCCACCAGGCCGGGATCAACGCCTTGCAAGCCGGCCAGGTAAAGCACCATGACGTAGCCTGCCTGCCGCCAGATGGCCACCGCGATGATGGCCCACATAACGAGGTTCTCACTACTCAGCCAACCTTTGGCCAGCGCGTCCAACCCTACCTGACGGAGTACTGAGTTGATTAGACCGTTGGCCGGGTGATACATCCACGACCAGATCAGACCACTGACGACCAGGGAAAGCACAAGGGGAGAGTAGAAGCTGGCCTTGAAGAACTTATCACCAGGGATGGAATGATTCAGAGCCATAGCCAGGGCCAGGCCGACCACCACCGGAACGGTGATGAAGCTGGCGATCCACTTCAGATTGTTCTCAAGCGAGGTGTAGAAGACCGGGTCTTTGAAAAGTCGCTGATAATTACGAAGGCCGATGAAGTGCGGGTCGATGAGGCCATCCCAGTCGGTGAGGCTAAGGTAGAATGTGTAGAACATCGGGCCGATGACCCAGACCAGGTAGATGACCAAGGGCACGATGAGAAACAGATACGGCGTCAATTTAGAGAGCGTCTGCCTGCGAACCATACTGGCCTCCTGCTGATGGAAGAGGAGCCCGTGGGCTGCCCACGGGCTCCTTCATGGCCTGCACAGGGCTACTCAGACTCGAATATCTCCTGCCGGACCGTTTCCAGGCGCGCCAGGATGCCCTCGATGCTGCCAGGGTTGTCCCAGAACTCCATGAAGCCGTTCATCCCCTCGTCAGCCATCTCTGGGGTCGTGTCCCGGTCATAGAACTGGGCCACGAAGTCCGCACCCTGGATCAACTCCAGGCCCTTCAACTGCACCGGGGTGAATCCACTCGTATCAACCTCCATATTGGTGGGGAGGCGTCCCAATGTGTCGGCATAGTACTGCTGTGCCTCGACCGAACCTAGGAAGGCCAGGTACATCTTCGCTGCCTCTGTGTGCTGGGCGTTGGCGGCGACGAAGAAACCATCGGTGGGGGCGTCCTCACCGATAGGTACGCCGGAGTCGATGATGGGGAATCGGAAGAAGTCGAGTTTGGCTTCCTCTTCGTCAGGGTAGCTGTCGCGAAGGAAGTCGCCCATCAGGTACATCGCGGCGTCGCCATCGATCAGGAATTGCAGCGCCTCCTGCCACGAGTAGGCGGCGGGGTCATCGATGAAGTAGCCGTTCTCGACCAGCGGCGCCCAGTAGTCGGTGAAGACTTTCAGCACGCGCGGATCGTCGTACTTCTCCTTGCCCAGCATCAAGTCGATGTGGAAATCGGGACCGTTGACGCGCATGTTGAGGTAGTCGAACCAGGCGGCGGCGGTCCAGCGGTACTTGGTGCCGATGGTGATGGGGGTGACACCGTTATCTTTGAGCGTCTCGCATACTTGCAAGAACTCCTCCCACGTCTCGGGTGGCTCCAGGCCATACTCTTCGAAGATGTCTTTGCGGTAGTAGACAGCCCACCAGTACCAGCTTGTGGGCAGGAAGTACTGCTTGCCGTCCACGGTGCTCAGCGCACGGAAGCCGGTAGGATAGCTCTCGTTCCACCCCTCGCTCTCCCACACGTCGCTGATGTCCATGATCAGGCCCTTGTCGATAAAGAAACGGGCCCGGTTGCCAGCGAACCACGTCATCACATCCGGCGGCGTCGAGGCAGTCAGGTAGGCTCGGATTGCCTGCTTGAAGTCCTCGTGGGCCACGGTGCTGTGCACCACGTCAATGTTCGGGTACTTTTCCTCGAACCTCTGGACGAGTTCCTCATCAGCCGCACGGGGCTCCGGGTCGCTCTGGTAGGAGTTGTAGATCACGATTTCCTTCTCAACCTCAACCTCAACCGGAACCTCGACCTCTACCTCGACCGTTTGCTCGACGGGCACCTCGACCTCGACGGTTTTCTCGACAGGCACCTCGACCGTGACGGTCTGCGGGGCGCAGGCGGCCACCATACCCAGAACGGTCACAATGGCCAGTAGCATAAACGTCTTTTTCATTTTTCCCCTCCTGGTTTTGATGCTGATTCTCACACTTCGGCAAAACGCTTGCTTGTTGGTATCAGATGGCTGCTCTCGATATGCACCTCCTTTCTCTCACTCACACGGGGGCGCGCACGATGACCGCTCGACGAAACGCGCCGGGATCAAGACTTGGCTAGGCTGGCGGTGTGGATCGTGGATGGTCTCGATCAGTAGCTGGGCTGCCCGCCGGCCCAAGCTTTCCAGCAACTGGTGTAGGGTCGTCAGGGGAGGGTCGAAATAGGAAGCCATTGGGATGTCGTCAAAACCGATCACCGAGATGTTGGCTGGTACCCGGCGGCCGGCTTCTCGCAGGGCGTGGATGGCCCCGATGGCCATGCGATCGTTCTGGGCGAAAATGGCCGAGAAATTGCGGCTCGTCCCCAGCAGCCGCCGAGTGGCTTGATACCCGGATGTGGACGACCAATCGCCGCTGACCACCAGCGCTGGGTCGACCCTCAGCCCTGTTTGGGACAGCGCCTGGACATAGCCCTCCAGCCGGTCGACGGTGCATTCTTCGTTGTCCGGACCGCTGACGGTGGCGATGGCCGTGTGGCCCAGGTCGATCAGATAACGCGTGGCCCGATAGCCGCCCTCGCGGTCGTCGCAGCGGACCGAAGAGGCTGGTTCCTCGGCGGGTGAATTACCGGCGTACACCACTGCCACGCCCTTTTCGATCAAAGGCAGAAAGTGGCGATAGCGGCCATCGGCGCGAGGGTTTAGTATCAACAGTCCATCCACCCGGCGACGCAGCATCTCTTCCAGCAGCGGTTCCACGTCGGGCTCGGCAGGGGCGCTGCCGGTAAGGATGAAATAGCCCTGGCGGCGTGCCTCCGCCTGAGCGCCCTCGATGATGCTGGCGAAGGTGTAATCGGTGAGGTTAGGGGAGATGCATCCTAGCGTGCAGGTGCGACCGGCCACCATGCTGCGAGCGACAGCACTGGGGTGGTAGCCCAACGTCTCGATCGCTGCCAGCACACGGGCGCGCGTCTCCTCTGCGACGTAACCCTTGTCGTTTAAGACACGCGAGACCGTCTGACGGGAAACGCTTGCCAGGGCCGCGACGTCCTTGATCGTAGCTCGCTTGCGCTTCATATCACATAGTCGGCATAAGACAGAAGCGTGACCAGAGAACACTCACACTAAGATTTTCAGTGAACGTTCACGGAACCCGCCCGATGAATCGGTTTCCGATAAACACTCTAGTGGGGGAATGAACAAGGGGCAGTGACGTTCTTACGGCTGGCATCTGTGAACGTTCACATACATATTATACATTTCTATAGACGTTTTGTCAAGAGGGAGAATCTTAAAATTCCAGCGGTCCACTCGGATCTTTGCAGATGGTACGGCTCTATCTCACACGACTATCTCCCTTTTTCTACTTTGGATGGTACACCTTTCTACCCATCTTGGCTCTTTGGGATTTCGCGTGGTGCTCAAAGCGGGTGTGTCAACCGCGTCCCATACCTGGGAATGGGAGTAAACTCGACCCAGACACGGGGGTGGCACACCCCCTCTGAGCTATGTAACCACGCGAACTCCTAGAGCCCCCCCATCTTTTCTTCAACCTGGCGCTGTCCCATCAGGCTGAGCAGCAGTTACCTTTGGTCACTTGTAAGTTGGTAGCCAATCGCCGTGCGCCTCGATCAACTCGTCCACCAATTCCCAGATCTGGTCCAGATCCAGTTCCGCTCCGGTGTGGGGGTCGAGCATAGCGGCGTGGTAGATATGCTCCCGCTTCTGCGTCAGCGCCGCCTCCACCGTCAGCGCCTGCACGTTGATATTGGTCTGCATCAGCGCGGCCAGGTGCGGCGGCAGTGCGCCAATCCGCGTCGGCTGCATGCCGTTCCTGTCCACCACGCACGGCACCTCCACGATGCAATCCTGGGGCAGGTTGTCGATCAGGCCGCGGTTGGGCACGTTGCCGTAGACCACGCGTGCGACGCCCGTCTCCATGCTGTGGATGATCAGTGGCGCGTACTCCCCGCTCGGCTTTAGCTTGAAGACCTCTTCGACGTAATCAGCGGCCAGTACGGTGCTTCCCAATGATTCCTGAGCGTGCTTCAGTGTGTCGGGCGAGAGATCGTCGAGCG
>Ga0180434_10009376_pt1 | contig 10642 bp, 20 predicted proteins | sample SS_ome_7_FD_132453 | JGI IMG/M metagenome (GOLD analysis project Ga0180434, IMG submission 132453) | Hypersaline lake sediment archaeal communities from the Salton Sea, California, USA - SS_1_D_2 metaG | ecosystem: Environmental > Aquatic > Non-marine Saline and Alkaline > Hypersaline >... | reverse complement strand
ATATCGCTATATCATGAATATATGAAGTCAAAAAGAATTAATAAACAAATGAGTATAGATGAATTTGTTACAAGTAGTAAAGGGGTACCATATTTTGTAGATTATTTGAATAAGTGGATGGATTCATTTTGTGATTTTGAAAAAGAAATATTAATAATGACATACGAAGATTTAAAGATGAATACATTTGATGAAGTGAAAAGATGTTTAAAATATCTTCAATATGATATTGGAGATTACGAAATAGATAAAGCAATTAAATATTCCTCATTTAGTAATATGAAGAAGATAGAAGAGGGAGTAGGAAATAATCTATTGAAGCATTATAAAGGAAAATTTGGTAGAGCAAAATTAGAATCTATAAATGATTACCGAGTAAGAAAAGGATTAATAGGAGGATATGCGGATGAACTCGAAGAACAAACTATTGATAAAATAAATAAACAATGTCAGAAACTTCAAGATCATCCATTCTTGATTCCATATAAGAGGAATGAATAATGTCATATCCTGAAAACCCAGATACTATAATATTGAAAAATAAATTTTATCCTAAAGGATTAAGAGAAATAGATATCTGGAATCATTATCAATCAGTTAAAAGAGATTTATTAAAACAGGTTTCATTTAGAGATCTTACATTTTATTTAATTGTTGATGGAAAAATAGTAGTTAGAAGAAGAGGTAAATCAGCAGAATATATAAGACTTAACTCATCTAATTATGATCAAATAATAACAGGAAGAACTATCTCTATTCATTCAACTATGAATAGAGAAGAAGATATAGGTATAATTGATATAGACTGCGATGATTGGAAAAGTTCAAAAGCGGCTACTATCGAAACCTTTGAATATATGATGGATAATGCTCCTTATATATCTAATGCCTCTATAAGATATACTGGTAAAACAGGGTTTCATATATTATGTAATTTAAATAGAAAAATAAATGTTGATGCAACCAGAATGTTATTAAGAAAAACATTAGTCCAAAGTCCTTTATCAAAAAGATATACAATTGAGCAAAAGAGAACATCGGGTATTCCAAATCTTGATTTAGCACCAAATAAATATCGTGGAGGTTTTATAACTCTATATTCATTATCAACTGTTGGATTAGTCTGCACCGAAGTTAAACCTACCGATGTATTATCATATCAACCTCACTATGCGAAAACTAAAATTTTATAGAAAGGTTTGAAATGAAATCTTTTTGGTTATTTAGATCGAATTTAAGAATCACTGAATACTATCATCAATATAAAAATCTAGAATTATTCAAGAATAACTGCCATGATTTTTATTTACTTCAAGGTATATGGTATCTCGAGAATGGTTATTTTGATGAAGTTATAATTTGGAGATTACAACCTAAGAAGCACATAGATGATATCATTATTGATATCAATGGTAAAAAGTTTATTCAAAAATTTGTAAAAGACTTTGACGAATGTCTTGATTATCCTCAACCAGATATTTCATTCTTCCGAGGTGGATTTATAGAATATGATCATTTAATAAGATCTTACCCAAAATTCTTTGGTATAAAATTATATCTTGGAGCATCTAAAAGAATATACCCTCAGTATGGAGGATTTTACGATAAAATTTTAGTAGAAGATTCAAGAGATTTTTCTGAATCTATTAGATGTTATCCATATTACAAAACTGCTAATCCTAATATATTTTGTCCATTTGAAAACCCTACTAAAATTTATGATTATGTGTGGCCTTGTAATTTCACACAGAGAAGTTATAAAGGACAAGATTGGTTTTTAGAGAATGTTAAGAATAGTGAATTTTTAAGAGATTGTAGAATACTCCATATAGGGAATAAACCAGAAGTCGGCAAAAAAATATGTAAGAAAATGAATATTACTAATGTTGATTTTTATGGTTACGCAGACAGACATACATTAAATGAATTATTTAATGAATCTAAGTTTGGAATTGTCACATCAAATGAAACTGATGGATGTCCTAGAATATCAACTGAAATAATGATGTCAGGAATTCCTCTTTTAATAAGAAAGAAAACGAGATTATTTAATTATTATAAACACTTCGGAGTTTATTCATTTGATGATGATAAATTAGAAATGACATTGAAACTTGCTAATAGTAAATATGATATTTTAAATATGTACATAAGTAGAAATCTAAATGAAAGAATGACATTAGATACAATATGTAAAATGAATTATGATATTTGGACTGAATAAAACAAAAAAATAAACCGGTGGTATCGACCCCTTGAAATTAATCAAGGGGTCGATACTATGGATCAATTACTTCTTGGACACTTTTCGAACGATGTCGTATGACCGGTCATAAATATTCTTGCTTTCAGGGAATTCTTTAATAACGAGTTTGTCCTCGTCATTGAAATACCCATTGAAGTTATCACTGTGGAAACTCAATTGGGTTTTGTCAGTGTCGAAGATTCCAAGGATCTTTATGTTATGGCGGATAACTTTCAGATCACCTTTCGATGATGCCACAACCGGCCATGAAAAGTCAAAATTCTTTGTATTGCAGGTAAGCACAACGACATTAGCATATCCCCTTTTTGAAAGACCTTCCATGACTTTATTAGCCTCTATAAACTCACTCTTTTTGTAATTTCCGAAATAGAATGAGTTGTCTCTTTCTGTCCCATGTCCGAAAACAACACCGTCATAAAGATAGGTGCCATCTTCGCGTGTTCGATTGGAAATCCAATCAACCATCTGACTTTCAAATGCCAGAAGATCCTTGGTCGCATCCTTAGGGTGGACCACGATAAACTTGTGTCCACCAGATCTATCTTTCTCATCCAGATCGAGACATCCGATGAATGGAAAGAGGGTATCGGCAGTAACCTTTAATTTCTCAACCACGGTGTCCGGATTGGTGAGTTCGGTAACATTGATCCCTTTCTGTTCAATGTACAGGGCAGAGTACAGACCGACTGCGCAAGTCAATGTGAATACTACGACAACGATAGTAATCCATTTGAATCCCCATAATCCAACACCCTTCATATAATCTTTCCCTCTCGCAATGATGCCTTTTTTGTTTTCCATGATGTTTCTCCTTTGGTTTGGAATATTTTGTTTTTAAGATTTATAAAACTAAATTGCTAATTCTTTTGCCGTTTTTACTACCTTTTCTTTGAGTTGTTCTACTACCTCCTTTCCTGGGTTATCTTGAACCATTGTTTTAAGATTATCAACTTTAAGATTTATATAACCATTACTGCTGATTTTTCCTTTGGCATTATCAGCAGCTATTTCAATGAAAGTCTTACCGGTATCCCAAAACCATATCATTGCGTATACCGGTTTCTCTTCTATATGTAAAACCCCCATAATTTGTGAACTAATTGGATGGGGGAGAAATCTATTTGACGGGTTATTTACAAAAGCAAATATGTTTTTCAAACCTTTCTTATTGAGTGTTTCTATCATCACTCCAAGGTCTGTTTCATTTTTGCCATTGTAGTCACACCATAAAACCTCTCCACTCAGAGATTCATAAATTGTACCAAAAAGGACTCCATCATACCCCGACCGATGCGCCCAATCAATTATAGAATTCTCCGTTACTTTCACGGAGAAATTATCCCAGATATTTGTACTGACTGGACCGATCAATGTGATCCCAGACATTTTCTGAAATTTAATTCCAACCATCTCAGGGTTCTTCAATTTGATGACTCTCTCTGCGAGTACATCGCCAAGGAGTTGATTGTGTCTGGCAACCTCGGCTTGCATTGTCTTCAACTCAACGAATCCTGTCGTGACATTCCGAACATCCTTTGCTATATTGATTGCAGGTTGATATGTATGGTATCCTACAAAACCTAATACTACAAGGATACAAATCCAATGAAATCTTCTTGCAAAAACACTTTGCCTTCTCCAAGGAGTTAAGAGATAAGTTATCATTTTATTTATACCTTTCTTCCATTTTCAAGATATGAATCAAGTCTTTTCGATTCTCTCTTGAGATTGAGTGATGGTTTCTGATGTTTCGGACCTTTTGGTTTTCTTCTCTCTACGGCAATTGCAATGTATCCCCCGAAGATTATTAATGCCCCAACTGGAGGTAATATTGCTAAAACCAATAGACCCAAAATGATTGCCCAGATGTAGCACGACATGTTAGAAATTAATCTATTGGGTTTTGATTCATCCTCTTTCTTTTCACAAGAATCAACAGATTTTTCAACGGTTGGACTCTCGTTTACATCTACTGCATCTTCGGTTGAAACAACGAAGATATTTACAAATCTGTTAATAACTATTTTGTATTCCAATTGATTACCCTCCTACCAGAATGTTCTTACTCGTTCTGTTGCTATTTGAGCACTACGAAGAGCATCCTGGTACTCTTTTGGATTATCATCATTCTTTTGATATCTTTTGTACATATATATCAATGCAGATGATAAGTTGTACGCGTTATAGGTCCCTTCCATTTTAACGCGCATATTCATTGTTTCCCGTTTACTCTTGTAGTCTACATTGTTAACGACCTTGTTAACTGCAGACACAATTGCTTCACAGAGTGCCTTGATGAGCATTAGGATTCTAATCCATATACTCACGGGTTGTTTGTCATTCATGTCCTTTCTCCTTTCGTTAAGAGTTACTAAAAGACAAACAAATACTCCTACCTATAATAACCTCGTATTTTTATATATATAGAATATTGGTTTATCCAATATTAATTTTGAGTAATTAATTGTATATAATGAGAACATATAATAAATTTGAAATTTCATTAAAAAGAAAGGATGGAAAATGGAAAACAGTGAAAAGACATTAATACTTTATTCCGGTGGATCTGATAGTAGACTAATGTTAGAATTAGCAATGATTATGCAAAGAGATATTCATTGTCTATTGATTGACTATGAACAATTACATTCGATAGAATTGAAAGCGGCAGAAAAACAATTAGCAAATTCCGCTAGAAATTATAACAAAACATTAACATGGTCAAAAGTCAAACTTTCAGGATTACATTTAGATAGTGCATTAACTGGAGATGGAGTCCGTGGAAGATTTGGTAGTGAGGATGAAATTTCTGAATGGCACGTCCCCGGCAGAAATACTATGTTTGCAGGAATTGCATTAAGTGTTGCCGAAAATACAGGATGTAAAACAGTCTGGTTAGGGGCAGACTTTTCAGATAGACTAAATATGTTTATTGATTGCTTTCAAGACTTTGTTGTGGCGATGGATATGTTATATTCATACGGTGCAAGTTATCAAATTAAATTTGAAGCGCCTTTGATGGGTTTAAGTAAAGAGAATGTTTTAAGTTTGATCAAAGGATTTAAATTAGATGTTGATGATTTATTCAGCGGATATGGAAATCTTCAAAATGACCAAAATGATACTCCAGAAAAAACATGTGAGTGTGGTCCAACATTTGTTTGTAGAGAGTGTGGTTTATAAAGATGGAAGTAAAAGTTACTTACACTAAAACAATATCTAGATGTTATGGTCAATGTCCTTATTTTGATCTTGATGGGGGACCAGGACCAGTCATGATATGCACTCATCCTGAAACTATAAAAAAATTCAAAAAATCTAATGACCTTAATGATGCATATATTATTAGTCATCCTAAGTGTGATAATGGATTTCCTGAAAAGTGTCCATTAATAAAGGATAAATAAATTGAAGGAACTAATATATCGGTTGACTAAAAAAGACTTTATAATTCAACCATTTAAAGGAAGTGGTCCTGGAGGTCAACATAGAAATAAAAACTCTACTGCAATCAGAATAATCCATCCTGAGTCTGGCGCAGTAGGAGAATGCTCTGAACATAAAAGTCAAATTCAGAATAGAAAAGAAGCATTTCATAGACTAACAAAACATCATAAATTCAAAGTATGGCATGCTAAAAAAGTATATGAACATAAACATTCCAAAACATTAGAAGAAGAAGTTGAAGAATTAATGCAACCCAAATATATAAAAACGGAGATAAAAGATGAACAAGGTAGATGGGTTGAAACAAATAAATTCATTTAAAATAATAGGAATAGTTGGGACAAGAAAAAGAAATAGAGACTATGATAAAACACTAATAGCAAATGCATTTAAAAGAGTCTATACTAAAGGAGATTGGATTTGCTCAGGAGGATGTGAAAGAGGGGCAGATAAATTTGCTGAAGTTATTGCTATTGCCCAAGGTATTCCTATGTTAACATTTTACCCTAATTGGAACGCTTATAAAAAAGGAGCAGGATTAGCAAGAAATACTGATATTGCAAAATATTCAGATATTTTAATTGCTTGTGTAGCAATGGATAGAAAAGGAGGAACTGAGGATACTATCACAAAGTTTTTAGAATTCAAAGGAAGTGATGCGAATTTAATAATACTATGAAAGGGTGAATTATGGATATGAAAGAGATCGTAGAAGAATTACAAGATATAGTTTTCGAGGATAACAAAGAATTAGATCAGTTTGTTTTTATGACGAATGGTTATGTTGATTTAATATGTTGGAATGAATTACAAGTATATGATTCTGAAAATTCAGATCGAGGTTGGGATGATGATAAGGATGATCATGAAAGGACAATTAAACAACAAATATTATATGAGTTAAAATTAATTCGTGATGAATTAGACACAGTAATTGAAAAGATTTCAAAAAATGATGAGTATGTATAGGAGACACTATGCAAACATGGGATGAATTTTTTCTGAGAGTATGCAATGTGATGGCATCCAATTCAAAATGCCTAAGTCGAAATATAGGTGCTATATTAGTAAGGGATAAAACCATTATAAGTCAAGGTTATAATGGACCTCCACGAGGAGTTCCACATTGTAATAAAAGATATATTGACGATAGTGTGTTGTGGGATGAATTAGTTAAAAAGTTAAATATACTACCTGACGATTATAGTGACTGGGTTAAGACTGAAGAGGAAAGGTTGAGTGTAACATGTCCTCGTCAAATCCTTGGATATAAATCAGGAGATGGTTTACACTTGTGCATTGCATCGCACGCAGAAAGAAATACTATTGTAAATGCCGCAAGAGAAGGAGTTTGCACAAAAGGTTCAATTATGTATATGAACTGCGGTATCCCATGTAATCCTTGTATGGTTGAAATTTTAAATGCAGGAATAACAGAATTAGTATGTACAAATTTAAATACATATGATAAGATGTCAGAATATTTAGTCAAAAAGAGTGGTATAAAGGTAAGGGTGTTTGATTGTGACGTCTCACCTGAATCGGAATCAAAGTATGAGGATAATACAAAATGATTGATAAAATTATTCTAACGACAAAAGAGTTGAGACTTATTTTTTTGAAAATGTATAATGATTTGAATTCATCAATTAAAGAATATATGTTTTCAAAGGATGTTACAGCAGAGCAATTTGTAGAATCATCTGTTAATACATTCAAAGGGTATTTGAATCATTTACGAGGTATACATGAAAACGAGAAAAATGAGTGCGAAGAGTCAGACCAAGAAAGAGTTGACGAATCAAAAGTCGTCTGGAAAGACGATAAAAAAATCTACTAAAAAAGAAATATTAAAACAGGGTGCCAAATTTGATATAGGTAAAACTAGATATGATTTGATTCCTGCATTCAGTCTTGATGAATTAGCAAAAGTATATACAATGGGTGCAGAAAAATATGATGATAATAATTGGAGAAAAGGATTAAAGTGGGGAAGAATATTTGGTGCTATAATGAGACATTTATGGGCATTCTGGAGAGGAGAAAGACTTGACTCTGAGAGTGGATTACACCATTTAGCTCACGCTGCTTGGGGATGTTTTACATTAATGGAATATGATATAACACATCCTGAGTATGATGATAGAGGAGATGTGAAACCAGAGATTAGGTTTATGAAAGGAGAATAGTGAAATGTTGACTGTATATCTTGCTGGACAAAAAAATGAAACTGCATATAGAGATAACATATTCAAAAATTATAAAAACTATCCAATAAAATTCATTGATCCAATGTCAGAAGAAATGACATGTGATTCAATTGAAGAGATAGTTGAAACTGATAAAAAATTAATATTATCATCACATGTAGTTATAGCATATGTAAATGTATATTCTGCTGGAACTATGATGGAAATTATTTTTGCATGGACAAATGGTATACCTGTATATTTAGTTTGCAATAATGAATTAAAAGATGATATATGGATTTCCTATCATGTTAAAGAAACATTTACAACAATTGGTCAATGTATTAGTCAAATTTTATTAGATAGAAAATCACTGATAAAAAATAAACTAAATAATGAGATTTACCATGATGAAACAAGAACATATAATAAAAATCAATTTGAATCAAATGAATTGGAGATTGGTGAAATGGAACAGAATAAACGATACGGAATGGACGATAGCAAAGTTGCAACTAAATTGATTGATAAAAATTGTAGCCCAATGATAGTAAGAAAATATACTAGATTGGGTTTTCCCCTTTATATTCATTTAATATGTGATGAAGATTTATCTGATTTAGATACGGTTGTTCATGATGTTATAGATCTTGCAGTAAAGAGTGATGTTATAAAAAATGATATTCAATCGTTAAGAAATTTTACTGGATTTATGTCTGATTCAATCAATAAATATTATGATACAAAAAAGAGAGGTTGTGTTGAGAGTTTAGGTATTATTTATTATGTTGATAAAATGATGATCTCTAGTCTACAAGGAGATTGTATGAATCATGATTCTTGTAGAAGAGAATTATATGAATGTATTAATATCATGACGAAAATCTGAAATTGAGAGTTAGAGTAGTTCTGTTTTCAGTTGGTTTTTCCCCCTCCTCCACGCTGAGAATAGATGTGGTGGCTATTCTAACTCTCAATTTTTCTTAACGAAAGGAGAATTATGAATCTTCAAGAAAGACTGCAAAATGATTTAAAGGAGGCAATAAAAGCAAGAGATTATTCAACTCCTCTTCTAAAATTCATTATTGGAGAATTACAGAGACTTCCTACTAAGGAATTGAATGATGATGAAGTTATGAAGGTTTTGAAGAAAATTGAGAAGAATGAAATTTTGATGATGCAAGAGACTTCAGCAGAACGAGATTCACCCCTCTTAAAATTTGTTAGAAATTATATTCCAAGACAATTGAAGGCCAGAGAAATAATAGAATGGGTTGAGAAAAATATTGACTTTTCACAGTTAAAAAATAAAATGCAAGCAATTGGTATAATTAAAAAGGAGTTTGGTGAGAGAGTTGATAGTGTAAAAGTTAAAGAAATAATTACTAATATATTCTAGGTAAAATAATAATGAAAACTAAAGATAAAATGTCAGATATAGTTAAAGATGAGGAATGGCAAAAAGTTAGAAAATCATTATTAGGTCAATGGAAATCAAAACCTGAATGGTGTTGTGCTCAATTAAGAAAATATTTAGGACCTATAAGTAAAGCACCTGATAAAAAATTAGTGATAGTAATGAATTATTTAACTGGGACAGGATTCAGAACTGGTCAGATAAAACATAAATGTATTCAAGATTTAAGAACTCAAATATCAATGGAAATTAAAAAGAGGAAATCTAAAAACGAATGGAGCATGTGAATATGAGAATGTGGAATGTACCCACTGAATATATGTGTAGACAGCATTTATTAGGAGAACATTTAGAATTACATATGTTTGTATCGACCATAAATATGAAAAAATCAGTTGAGGGTTATATGACGAAAGGATTATTGGAACCTGAAAAGATAGACAAAAGACACGACGAATTAGTTCAAGAAATGGAAAAAAGAAATTATAAGCATAAATCACCATTGAAAAAAATAACTTATGATCTCAAAGGTGGTTTAGTGAATACTTGTGAAAACATAGAAGAATTGAAAAGGAGATGTCCAAAATGTCGACAGAGAATCAAAGAGTCATTATCGCACCACACCCAGATGACGAAATAATTGGTAATTGGGAAATAATTACTAAGTATGATTCGATAGTCGTTTATACATCAAATGTAAGTAATTTGAGAAAAGAAGAATCTGTATCCATTGTTGAACATACAAAAATATCAAAACAAATTTTTTCAGATGATATTCCGTATGAATATGTATCATCCCCAAATGTTACATTTTATATGCCAGATCCTGTATATGAAACTCATCCTGAACATAGAAAATGGGGAGCAATAGGTGAAGAAATGTTTCGTAGAGGTTTTGATATTATATTCTATAATACCAATATGACTGCACCATATATTCATGAAGTTTCAGATCCAAATGCAAAATGTGATTTATTAAGTAAGATATATACATCCCAAAAAAGTCTTTGGAAATATGAATACAAATTCTTTTTATTTGAAGGTCGAAATAAATGGTTATTGTAGGAGATAATTAATGATACCTTTTGAAGAATTCAAAAGAGATTGTCCGAAACATAATTTTGATTGGTTAGTTCATGAATGTTTAGTCGATGGTAATTGTAAGGAAAAATTATGTCCTCTCTATTACGTTTATAAATGTCTATTAAGCGATGTAAAAAGATTAATAGATCAAGTCATTGACTTAGATAGGTTTATTGGTGATGGAAAATAAAAACGTAAGTGAAATTTCAAATAGTCGATTTAAAAAAGAATTAGAACATT
>Ga0180434_10009375_pt1 | contig 10643 bp, 18 predicted proteins | sample SS_ome_7_FD_132453 | JGI IMG/M metagenome (GOLD analysis project Ga0180434, IMG submission 132453) | Hypersaline lake sediment archaeal communities from the Salton Sea, California, USA - SS_1_D_2 metaG | ecosystem: Environmental > Aquatic > Non-marine Saline and Alkaline > Hypersaline >... | reverse complement strand
TCGCATTCCACGAACTTGCAGTTGGCGAATTCCACGCCCGTATCGTTGCCAGAGTTGATGACCTCGATGCATGCATCGTCCAGTTCATTGAAAACAAGGTTCTCAAAGCGAACATAATCGTCGTTCGACGCATCAATCTGCATCATAGGTCCGGGCGTGTCATCGATGATGAAAGCCGTGTGTCGGCGCTTGCCCTGGTAGGTAATTTTTCCGCTTCCGAAAGATCCTGCAGCAAATCCGCCATCGGAAGTCTTGTAAGTGCCTTGGAGAAGGATAATTACATCGCCATCGTTTTTTGTCGTGGCAGCAAGGGTTTTCTTGGCATTGGCTTCGGACAGACCGTCATTCGTATCGTCCCCGGTTTCCCTGCTCACGTATCTTGTGGTCATTTTTTACTCCTTATGCAAACTGATCCGAATGAAAAGGACAGCTCACATTTATCTGCCAATACCGATTATTGAGCCGGCCTACCATGGTCAGGCTCGGAGTTCGATAGACCACGCCATCAGCAATGGTCGATTGAAATGCGGCTTTTATGGCATCAGCCAATTGCAGGCCGTTTTGGTCCCCCATCTCAATGGGCGCAAATATGCTGGCCACCGCATTCCCGAAGGTTCTGAATCTGTTGTTGCCCGGGTCCCCGATCTCCGCTTGCTGAGAAAGATTCTCTGTGACTGACCAGCGGACCCACAAAGACCCATCAGCAGGCTGATCAAACGGCGCATTGTCATAAGCCACCTTGCCTGCAAGAGATCCAGAATCGTAAACGTCTTGGACCTGGTTCTTGAAACGCGTCCGTATCGCATTGTGCAGATCTTCATGGAAGCTCATGGAAACTGTGCCTTTACGCGGTCAAGAGTTCCCTTGATCATTTGATGCGGCTGGATCTGCTTGCTATGGCCTTCTTCGAGGGCCATGATGTATGGGACATTGTTTGTGATGTAGATTGGGACAAAGGGCTTAAGGGTCGAAAGCTTCCCGAGTCCAGCGTCACGTGCGGCGCTCCCAGCTGGGCCAACATTTCCTTCTGTAGCTTCAGGGTGAGCGCCAGAACCAAATCTGTCAACTTCTTCCTTTGGCTCGCTTCCAATTTCAAGTAGCCAATTTCCACGGGCACGTCCTGTATCCACAGGTGTATTGAAAATAACACCTTCAAGTACTTGGAATGCAATTTTCTTTGTGAACGGAACAATATGCTGTGGTTCAAGCGTGGCAGCAAATGCTGCCAGTTCCTTGTTGAATTTTCGGACGTCTGCGCTGATGCTCATCGCCGCAGCCTCAGTTTCCATGCGGCGATCAGCTCGCCAGAATAAAGCGGGCTGGCTTCAACAGCCTGGAAAACCTCGCCTTTGATCGTGACTTTCATGCCATTTCTGGGTGTATTGACCAGATCCTGGGCCGCAAGATAGGCCTCGACATCACCGTGTTTGATCACATCGCCATCAACGTACTTCATTTCGATCGGGACCGGTGGGCTCATTTTCACGGTCTCCGTGGTTGGTGCTGGCGTGCTTACCGATCCTGTTGCAGCATCGTAAGTTCCGGTTTCGTATGTCAAAATGACATCCATGCCGAATTCGTCAAGAATCGCTTGGGCCTCTGGGACCATTTCATTGTCAAATTCAGTGACCATCAGCAGCGATAAAGGGGAGGTTGTGAGGCGCTCGAAATAAGCCCTTTCAAATGGGCTTCGACCACCGCGTATTTTCCTGTTGGCGTGCCAGGCGAGTATCCGCCAAGCCATTCTTTGTCGGTTTCAAGCGGTCCAAGCTTGCTTTTCTTGCGCTTGAGCGTCCCGTTTTCGGTCCAGTCCGGCATCAGGCCCCCGGATGTGGTCAGATGCCTGAGAGCAGCTTCGCAGGTTGCATACGTCACTTTTACCGGGACAGCATTGGACGCCAGCAGATAATCATCACCATCGTAGGCATAGGATCTCGGCCAATCCAGGGCCTGATCTGCAGTGGCTTTCTCGCCGATCCATCTCAAGTGATAGGCGTTGTCCAGATACTGCGTGGCCATGATCAGGGCCTGTTCCTTGGTGTTGTAGCCCCCGGACAAAGTTGCAGCTTTGAACTTGTTGTCCAGATCCGTGAACGTCGAAGTCGTGGCGATCGCATTGCCAGCGGTGCCTCCGGTGATCGCCGTCAAGACCATCTCATTTGAGGAGAACTCCGATGCGTCAACATCCGTGTTCTCGGTCATGCTCGCAGCGTACTGGGTGCCCGGGGTCCCCGTGAGGTTGATCGCCGCCACGATATTGGCCTGGGTTTCGGCAAGGGTCGCACCGATCTGAATGTTCCCGTCAACGTCGGTCAGCGTATCTTCAAGCGTGTAGACCTTCAGGCCTATGGTGAAGGTATCGCCGTCTGTTGGCTGGTTTGCCAAGACCATTGTGCCGGTTGCTTTCGCGTCCTCGGCATTGCGCCAGGCTGCAGGGTTATTCCGATCGGCAAAATAGGCGTCCGCATCAGCCACGCTGAGGTAGCTGGTAGCGTTAGCCAATCCTGTGCCGTCCTCGACTACGAAGGCCATTTAATCCTCCTCGCCGTCCTCCACGTCCTCGGGCTCTGGTGCGGGTGCGGGTGCAGGCGCTTCTTTTTCGACCACGCTGTAGCCGCGCTCTTTGTAGTTGTTGACCTGGCTCTTTTGAACCATGATGCGGCCGCCAGGACCCTGCATTTCGACTGTTTCCATTATTCCTCCACTGGTTTGTTGCTGGTAAGTTCGTATCCCTCCAGCATCTTGTCCGGAATCTGAGACTTCGAGACCTGAATTATCTCCTCGGTCTCCACATGCTTCATTTCATAAACTGGTTCAGCCATGCTAGAAACCCACCCTTCCGCCCTCCGGACCCACCGGATCCTTTATGGCTTCACCAAGCCCCATTTGGGCGTGATGTAATTGTCGATGAGGCTATTGATCTCATCGAGGTTCAAGGTTCTTTGCCAGATCGCGATCTCCGCCAGATCATTGTTTGATCCGTTACTTGCCGTGCCGCCAAGCCTGAAAAGCCAAGTTGGTGTAAGATTCATTGCTGGATCATTTGTGTTTTCAGCGCCTGGATCGTTGAAGTTGTAGATCCGCCTGCCGAGGTTATCAGCGTCAATCGTAAAGAACGTGACATGGTGCTGGTCGTTCGGAATCGTGGTCGTGACCTGTACGATCTCAGATGACGATCCAACGCTGAATACCTTGTCCTGGTTACTCGCTCCCATCGTGCTGAAGTAGTAAGGCCCGGTCGCATTCCCAAGCCACTGGTACAACGTGAACGGGCTCGTTTTCTTGCCAATGGCCATGAAGGTTTTGGGACCGTCTTTCTTTACGAAGTCAGGCTCTGCATCGCCAACAAGCATCAGGCGAGTAGCTGGCGGTCCTGGAGTCACGCGAACAATCGGTAGGCCGTTCAGCTGGTTGATGACAAACTGCGCAGGATCATCAGCTACAACAGGGACAAGGTCGTTCCCTTCCGGACCGCTGTCTTTCCACTTGTCGATGTCGGTTCCTGTCAGCTCAAAGTTGTCAGCGCTGCTAGCGTCCCACCAGCCCCAGAGAGCGTTCAGAGAATCAGGCCGCCAATGATACTCTCCGCCAACATTCTGGCGGAAAGTAGAAATGGTGTTTTTCAGTTGCCCAACAGTGGGTCTAGGCATCCGAGTCCACGCCCTCAAAATCTGGTTTGAAGTTTGCAGCAGTGAGAGCGTTGATCATCTCAACCTTGGACATCTTGCCAAAGTTCTTGATGCCGGCCTGTTTTGCAAACTCTTGGAGCTGCTTGTTGGTGTAGCCAGCGAAATCCTCAAGGCCAGCATGGTTTTTTATGGGGTTTTCGGGGATCTCTTCCTTTTCAGGATCCTTCGCGCCTGCAGGCTTTGTTTCTGTGTAGGCCCCTGAATCGATAAGCTCTCTGAGATCAACGCCTTTGCATTGATGAGGCTTGCCGGTTTCCTTTTCCCAGATGGTAAATCTTTTCATGGTTTTCTCCTTGGTGGATCCGATTCAAAATAAAAAAGCCAAAGGCAACCGGGCCTAAGCCCGGCGCCTATGGATTTCTTCGACTTGTGCTACCTTTTTGCCAGCCAGGCAGCGTAGTTGATCCCGGTGGCCACTGTTCCGCCGACCACGGTGTAAAGGCGTGCATAACGATAGATCGTGTCGCCGACCTTGTTGTTGCAAGGGATCACTTCCAGGCCAAGATCGTTCTGATCCACGTCCGCTGCGTTCCGCGCGTCACCCTTCGGGCAGCTCACCTTTGTGACGATGTCACTGGCGAAGTCCGCTTTGCTGGACAGCTGAAGAAGGATGTCGTAGGTCTCATCTGCGGTGTCGAATTCAATTGCATTGAAATCGATACACAGATCACCATGCCACATGGCTTGACCGAGATCAAGAATGGCAGCTGAGCCTCCAACGGTTGCGGCCGCACTTGCCGCGACAAGACCAGCGTCTTTCAGAAGCAGGTCATTGTCATAAACATGAGCAAAATCACCCATTGTTCAACCTTTCTTTTTGCGTTTTTCTAGGCCTCCCGCGGAGACTACTTGGTGATTGCGGCGTTCTTGATACCGTGAAGCCTGGCTGCCGCTCTGCCATGCTTGATCTGGATGCCTGCGTACCACTCGATGCGGGTGAGCAGCGAAGGCTTGGTTTCCATCTCGCCGAGGTCTCGGACGTCCATCTCGCCGTTCTGGATTCCATTCACCATTTCATCGGCAAATGACAGAACGTAAATGGATGTTGAGGCTGCCGCGCCTCCACCTGGGTTCGCCTCGTCGAAAGGCAGAACATCGTCTCCGCCCTTCAGGTTCTCGATTGCCAGGATGGGAAGATCGTTATATGCTCGGATCCGACGTCCGAAACTGTCTTCCGTCCAGGTGATGTACCCGCCAACTCCTGTGTCGCGGGCTGCAGCACTGAACCTGCGTGCCATGGTCTTGTTCATGGCCAGGAATTGTGGCTCCATCACTGCATCGATCGCCTCGTCCAAAACTGCGAGGCTGAGAGCATCGCCACCGGATGTTGCGCCAGCAGGAATCAGCTGATCGCCGACAAGGCGCTTCTGAAGACCGTCGAATTCTCTCGGGTCTGTGTCTGAATCGCCCTTGAAGAAGGTTTCCTGCCATGCTTGTGACAGGGCCTTTGCCTTCATTGACTCCTGTGATGCGCGTGTGTCCTCGCCTTCGGTCTGAACAATGAAGTTGTCCACTTCAAGGTCGCCACCGGCAATTGACAGGGATTCCACCTGCGGATTGAGGACGCCAGTGCTGGCGGTGTAGCCCTCATTTACACCACGAAAACCGATTCCAGGAAGGATCTCTTCGCGGTTGTATTTGATGGCGTTTCCGGGAATGTTGACAAAAGGGAGGTACTCAAGAATTTTTGCGTTTCTTGCGTACAGTTCTACGACGGCCCGCTGTATTTCGGTTCCCTGGCCGAGTTTGGCCGCCTCGAGGATTGTAAGACCCATTGCCTTACCTTTCTGTTGTGACTATCCTCTGAGGCCGCGCTCGGCCGCTTCACGCGAAGCTCTAAGTCGTGCGGGCCTCTTTATGAGCCCTGGCAAGCCTTGCCGTTGGACTCAAGTCTGCCGGGGGAGGTGGGTTTCCACCACCATCACCCTGAGAACCGCCTTTTGCGCCGCTGCCGCTCGCACCATTGCCCTCGAAGCCTGGAGCAAAATCTGACTGATTTTTCATCCACTCAACCAGTTCCTCGATTTCCATCGGGTCGGTAGAACCCTGCTTCATCGAGATCCTGGGGCCGCCTTTTTCATCGACCACTTGAGCGATGAGCCTTCCGTTTTCATCCTTGACGGCTTTCACCATCTGCCGGACATGCGGAAGGAGCAGTTTTGAATTGCCTTTGTGTTTTGCAAGAGCTGCCAGTGCAGAATTGTCGATGATGTGCGTTGAAAGCTGGCTGTTAAGGTCTTCAACGGTCTTGATATGACCGTCGATCTCGCCCTGGAGCTTCTCTTTGATCGCAGCCACTTGGACTTCAATCTGCTCCTTGACTTTCTCGTCCGGGGTCCAGTCCTTCATTTCCTCGAGCTTCTGGATTGCCTCTTTTGCCTTTTCAGGGTCAAGCTCTCCAAATGCACCGACCTTTCCTTCGGCCTTCTTCCGAGCCTCCCGCTCAGAGGAAAGAGCCGATTTCAGCTCGCGCACATCCTCAAGGTTCCAACCATCGACTGCCTCAACGTCAAGATAGAACTTCCCGTCCCTCTCAACGTAAAGCTTGCGAAACTCATCACTGAGCCCATCAAGCTTATCAAGTACGGCCTTTAGCGCCATTTCTATTCTCCTCCGGCATCCCGCCTGGTGGGGGCGTCCCGCCCCATGAAAATAAGAAAATACGATTCGATTTCGATTATAGACCTGAAAAAATGGCCGCACAAAGAGTTTTTATAAATTTTTCTCCAGGGCTTCCAATTCGATGAGTGTCAAAGCTTTTCCAGTTGGGTCAACAAAGCGGTCAAATTTCACTTTTCCGCGCCGGAATAACCTGGCTTTGCCCTTTCCAAGAACCTCGTTTTGTATTGCGATCGGCTGTTTTTTCAGCCATTCCGGATATGTGGTTTTTGCAGGAACAGCTCCATTGAGTGATGCCCTGGTTCCAGCGGGAGCCTCTTTCAGATTAATTCCCATTTCACGCCATGACTTGATAACAGGCGATGTACTGCTTCGGCATTGATGATGTTGCGGAGGCCTTGGCCCTTCGTCAATGTTGAAAACCTGCCCGTCCAGATCCGCGCAGATGACCGTGGTCCTCGAGTCCAGGGTCGCCACATACCTGACGCCCTTGACCACATCCTCATTGCGCCGATAAACAGTCTCCCGGGCCTGAGTAACGGCATTGTTGACGGCGGTGCGAACGATCGTTTTTGTGTTCCTGGCATTCGTGGCGATCACCCCATCGGTGTAATTCAGCGCGCGAGTACCGCGGATCCGACGAACCATCTGTCCAACAGTCTCGCCCTCTGCCAGACCGATATTGATCTGGGCGCTGACGCGCTCCCCGAGATCGCCCCCAAGGTCACGAAACCAATGGCGAAGCGGGCGCCCAAGCATGGGCTTGTTCACCACTTGATCGATCAGCGTCGCCGAAGGCAAAACCATCTCCAATTGAACGGGAGAAAGCCGATTAATCATATTTACCTGGTACAATGCCTCTGAATCAGAAATCTTTACAAGATCGTTCTTGAATCCGTCATAAGCCTTTACAAAGCCGTTCTTTATGATTTTACCATAGGCCTTTTGCATGGCCAGAAGTCGCTTGGTCGTGATATTGTCGCGGAGGCGCCCCTGCACGATCTTGGTCAGGTCGTTGTAGACCTTGTCTTGCAGGAAAGTCAGGACCTTGCGTTGTTCCCCGGTTTTCAGCCTTTCCAGGAAAATCGCATGGCTGATCGATCTGCTGAGTAGTTCGTCGTTGATGCCCATGGGCTATTCCTCGTCGCCCTCACCGCCTTCATCGGATTCACTGCTTTCGGGAATGCCCATCAAAAGCGGAGGCTGGGACTCAATCGCCTCTATTTCCTCCTCAACATCCAGGTTCTCGGACAGGAATCCACGCCTCTTGCATTCGCGCAGATATGTTTGCTGGGAGATCTTCCCGGACTGGACTGTTTTGAGCAGGGTTTCCTTGTCGTCCTTGCCCATCAGGACAATGGCGAAGTCGTTAAAGATATCGGCCTTGAAATCATCCGGAAGCTCGTATTTCACCCATTCGCCTGCCAAAGCATAGCAGTTTTTGACCACGTTCTCGCCAGATCTGATCCAGGCCTGGACTGAAGACTGGGATTTGCTTTCGTCGATCGCCTTTGCGGTCGCAGTCGGCGCGCCTGTCTTGCCGACAAATGGCTCCAGGGCCATCATGTCCATTTGCTCCTCGAGGTCCTTCAGATCCATGCGGCCGGCTTCGATGGCCTTCCCGCTATGTTCTGCATGCTCGATCTTTGCGTCAGGATTCTCCGATACGATGAACCTGGTTGCACCGATTTCAATGCCATCGTCGATCTCGCCCTTTGTGAACCCGGAGCCGACAACGATCGGGACCCTGGCCACGCGCAGAAGGTTTCGCTGATCTGAATAGCTCTGCCAGTGTGTCAAGTTCGTCCATGCCAGTTCAAGGAATGGCGGAGTTGCGGTCATGACACCATCCTGATCCATGTACCAGGTTGTAAGAGGCACGCCATTGAAGGTGTGGGTTCCGTCCTCTTTCTTTTCCCAAGCGCCTTTTTCGTTTTTCTCCCAGAGTTCCCATGTTTCTTTTTTGTAGACTCGAATGCGCTCGACTTTTTTCTGGGAATGTTCCCCAGATGATTCGACACCCTTTTCGGTGAATCTTATTTCAACCAGATTGTCATCATTGTCAAACTTCCAGAAAAACAGGTCTTCTGCCTTGATATGCACGAATCTTGGCCGCACTCCCAGGGCTCTTTCCTGGGCCAGTGTCAGCTGCCCATCAATGGCAGGGAAATCCACCAGGACATGGGTAAGACCTTTTTCCAGGGCATTCTTGAAGCATGCCCAAAAGAATTGAGTCAGGTTGCGGCCTGTTCCGTCCGCATCATCCTCGATCAATTTCAGTTGCTCGTGCAGTTTCTCTGCGTTCTGCAGAGTGATCGGCCTGGAGAATGGCTTGGACGATGTTTTATTTACTGCGTCCTTGAACTTATTGAGCAGGAATGAGCGATCGCGCCTGTTTTCCCAGTCGCGCATTTTTTCCTTGCGCTCCCGCGGGAGATACTTCTCTCCCTTTTTGCGCATGGCCTTTGTCCCGCCCATCAAGGAATTGATCAGCTCCCAGCTTCCATCGTCTTTCATGATGTCAAAATCAGGGCTTGTCTGATCAATGGTATCAGGCTGTGTCTGGGGGCCTGCATTGACCCTTTTCGGAACAGGATGCCGTCCGCCTTCTGGTACGATTTCAACGGTGTCAGCCATTTTCATTCTCCTTTGCCTTTTTGGCGATAAAGGCCTCCCAGTCATATTTGACGATCGTCCAGCCCTGGGCTGTTTTGAGATCGACCCATCCGGCGTCGATCAGGCCATTCTCTTGCTTGCTGTAGACGGAGACACGAACATATCCGTCCTTGGAATCTGTTATGAGCATTGGTGCGTCTGGATGGCGGACTACCTGGTTGGGCGTGAAGCCGCAGCTTGACAAGGACGCAATCACAAAGCAGAAAGCGATTATGAGGGAAAACAGACATAGATATTTGTCGAAAACAAACCAGCTCATTCGCTTCATCTTCTCAACGCCTCCTCGACCGTCATCTTGCCGGTCTTCTTGCGCCAGGCTTCCAGCTCTTCCTGATCTTCGCCCGTGAATGTCCCGCGCCTGGACCCGCAGACAGGACAGACTGCCCATCCATCCCAGTTCTTATCGACCGTCATTTCCCAGACGTGTGAGCAGTTTGCGCAGACCGATTTTCCTTTGACAGGCTTCATGTTCCCATTTCCTTCATCCAGGTTTCAATGCCAGGCAGCGGCCTGCAGTCGTTACCGCCGATTCCGACCTCTGTGTAGATCAGACGCTTGATATCGCATATCCGCTGAAGCGCCCATTTCAGGTCCTCGTTTATCAGCTTGTCCTGCAGCTTACTGAGCTTGTCCGCATTCCCTATCAGGCTGAAGTTTGGTCTGCGTTCATTCGCAAGCTTGATATCGTCACGTATGCGGTCAATTCTTGTTTTACTCATCATCCCTGCCGAAGGTATTGTTGCACATGTTTTTTTCGGCCTGCAGGCTGATCTGTTTACCTGCTCCATGCATCCAGAAAATGGATCCAAAATGGCGAATAAAAAGAATATCGCTGTCCGGGTCCCTGCCAATCATCGCGAAGTTCTGCATGCCCTTATCGATCAGGATTTCAGAGAAATCATTGATAAGCTCCTCGAGGGGCCTTTTGAGCAGTTCCCTTTTTTGGTCTTCAGTCATCTTCAATCTTTCTGTATGAGCCACCACACGTGCAGCCAGCGTCAATAATGCGAAGGTCGCCTGCGATCACCGTGCGGACGACAGCGCATTTCTGGCAAACGATCTTGATCACGGCCGGTTCCTCTTCGGCCCAGAGTTCTTCCAATTGCCTGTTGATTTCCTCGTTCACATCCTCGCGCAATTCCCGATCGCCTCCGGCCTGGGTCGTTTTTGTCGGCTTGCGCATCTCGGCAAAAAGCTCTGGCAGGATCTCCTTGAAAAATCTGCCAAGGAATGCTGCAATCGCCTGCAGGATACCCATCAGCCAAGAACCTCGGTTGCGTTTTCAAGGTCCTCAATCGCGCATCGCAGGATTTCAACGCAATCGAACGGGTCCTTATGCTGAATCTCGTGCCTTCCATGCTCGACCCACATCTGGCCCTTTTCGATTACACCATGACACCTACAGCACGTCTTCTTTTGCTCTTCGGACATCTTTTCAGCCGCCCCTGAACACGTTGTCGTCCATCTGCTTGCCTGCAGCCCTGTTGATCAGGCGCCCCATGCCATGAATCCAGGGCAGTGAGCCATGGAAGTGCATTGGCTGTGAATCGCTGTCCGGATCGTTAAAGGCAATCACCCAGTCGTGGATCCCGTGCTTTTTCATGGCCTCGGCAAGCGTGCGCATGAGTTCTTCTTTTGTGCCAGGAAGCTCCATTTACT
>Ga0180434_10009374_pt1 | contig 10643 bp, 8 predicted proteins | sample SS_ome_7_FD_132453 | JGI IMG/M metagenome (GOLD analysis project Ga0180434, IMG submission 132453) | Hypersaline lake sediment archaeal communities from the Salton Sea, California, USA - SS_1_D_2 metaG | ecosystem: Environmental > Aquatic > Non-marine Saline and Alkaline > Hypersaline > Sediment... | reverse complement strand
GAGGAAATCGTTTTTAAAGAGCATGCGATCGATGGATACGAGCGTGTTATAGAAATTACAGACGACAGTGTGGGGCTTCATGCCATTATCTCTATTCATAACACTACCTTAGGGCCTGCACTAGGAGGTACACGTGCCTATGTCTACTCTAGCTTTGAAGATGGACTCAAAGATGTTTTACGTCTTTCTCGTGGGATGACCTACAAATCTGCTATTAGTGAAACGGGTACCGGGGGTGGAAAAAGTGTGATTATTCTGAAAGATAATCGAAAAAAAACGAAGGAGCTTCTTGAAAGATTTGGTGAGGCAGTTACTCTTTTAGAAGGCGAATACATTTGCGCCGAGGATGTGGGCATGTCGCTGACAGATTTGGGTGTTGTGGCTGGTAAAACTCGTTATGCGGTGGGGCTACCTCATGCAAAAAGTAGTGGGGATCCGTCGCCTTATACGGCATGGGGGACATTTCGCGGCATAGAGGCTGTGTGTCACCAACTGTGGCGTTCGGACTCGTTAGAAGGAAAGGTTGTTGCGATTCAGGGGCTCGGTGCTGTTGGGATGTTGCTTGCACGTAACCTATTTTGGGCGGGAGCTAAGTTAATTGTTGCCGATATTAATCCACGTGCAGTCGAGAGTGCCAGACAAGAATTTGGTGCAACTGTGGTCTCTGTAGATGAGATTTTGGGTGTAGAGTGTGATATCTTGGCTCCTTGTGCGATGGGTGGTATTTTGAATGAAGAGAGTATTCAAGGTTTAAAGTGTCGTGCTGTAGCAGGATCTGCCAATAACCAGCTGGCAACGGCAGAGGATGGCAGACGTTTGCAAGAGCGAGGTATTTTATATGCACCAGACTACTTGATTAATTCTGGTGGCCTTTTAAACGTCTGTGTAGAGATTGAAAAAGAGGGATATAATCCTTCAAAAGCGCGTTTGCATGTAGACCGTATTTACAACCTCTTGATTACCATTTTTACTTTGGCAGAAGAGAAAAATAGGTCAACAGATGTGATTGCGGATGAAATTGCAGAAGATAATATAGCCAAAGAGATAGGCAAGCGCACAGAAAAACCCTATTTCCACCAATAATTTGGGTTTTCGGTAGACGGTTTTAATTTTTTGTACTAGCATCTTTTCTTTTATGATCAAGTAATGAGAGGATTGATGGCCCATAAATACACACTTCCAAAACTTGCCTATGACTATTCTGCGCTAGAGCCTGTGATTAGTGGTGAGATTATGCAATTGCACCACCAGAAGCATCATAACGGCTATGTGACCAATCTAAATGCAGCTCTAGAGAAGTATGAGCAGGCAGAGAAAAATAACGATCTGGATGCCATGATTGCCTTGCAGTCAGCGATACGCTTCAATGGTGGGGGGCATATTAACCACTCGATTTTTTGGACAAATTTGGCTCCCAAAGGTCATGGTGGGGAACCACAAGGAGATCTTCGAAAACAACTAGATCACCATTTTGGCTCTTTTGATGGTTTTGTTCAAAAATTCAATGCACTCGCGGCGCCTGTGCAAGGCTCTGGGTGGTGTTGGCTTGGTTTTTGCCCAAAATCGCAACAAGTCATGATCCAAACCTGTTCTAATCAAGATCCACTCTATGCGACTCATGGACTCATTCCTCTTTTGGGGGTTGATGTGTGGGAGCATGCCTACTATTTGCAGTACAAGAACGTGCGCCCTGATTACTTAAAAGCCATTTGGCAAGTAATTAATTGGAATGATGTAGCCATGCGCTTTGAAACAGCGAGTAATCTATCGGGTGGTAGTATTAAATAAAATTCTAATTGTATATTTAGAATGTAAAAATCGTTGCAGCTATCCTTGTTTTCAATTATAATTGGCATAAATAATTTTATGAGTAAGGATTTATGAGGCTTTTTTCACGCGAAAAACCAAAGATCAAAGTAGTACAAAGTCGTCCTGACCGTTTTAGTGGATGGTTAAAGTGCACAAAGTGCAACGAGATGGTACATGGTGACGAGCTGAAAAAGAATTTTCATTGTTGCCCTAAGTGTGAATACCATTATCGCTTTACGGTAGGCCAGCGCATTGAGCTTTTGTGTGATCAGGATTCGTTTGTAGAGATGTTTGATGATATTAGATCTGAAGATCCTCTTAATTTTACAGATTCGAAGGATTATCCGACGCGCCTTAAGCAGGCACAAGAGAGCTCTAAAGCAACGGATGCGGTGAAGGTTGGGACTTGTACCATTGGGGGCCATGCTGTCTGTTTGGGTGTCATGAATTTCAATTTTATGGCCGGTTCGATGGGCTCTGTTGTGGGCGAGCGTTTAGCAAGGATCATTGAGTTTGCGATTGAAAATGAATCTCCCGTAGTGATTGTTTCGGCATCGGGTGGTGCGCGCATGCAGGAGTCTATTTTTTCATTGATGCAAATGGCCAAAATTTCTGCAGCTTTGGCTAAATTAAGTGAAAAGCAGCTTCCATTTATCTCTATTTTGACCAATCCGACATCTGGTGGGGTAACGGCCTCTTTTGCGGCTTTAGGAGATATTATTATCGCTGAGCCTGAGGCATTGATCTGTTTTGCGGGGCCGCGTGTTGTTGAGCAGGTGATCCGTCAAAAGCTTCCAAAGGGAGCGCAAAAATCTGAGTTTTTATTGAAGCACGGAATGATTGATATGATTTGCCCTCGTTCTTCCTTAAAAAAGAATCTAATGAGTTGTTTGTCTTATTTAGGGCGTGTCATCAAGTAACAAATCAAGGTCTTTCTTGTCTTTTTTTCGCTTAAGTATAAACTTCTCAAGTGAATTGACTATAAATGTTGAATGATGCAATTTGATTTTTCTGTAAATGAATACCAGTGGAGTAATAGGTGCATAAAGAGGTTGAAGTATTAGTAGTTACGGATTCACCTGAGAGGGTGCCAGTGTATGGATCAGAGGATGCCTCTGGAGCAGATGTGCGGGCCAATTTATTGGATTGTGTTGTGATTGCACCTGGCAAATCGGCCTTGATTCCCACAGGATTAGCCTTTGAAATTCCCTCGGGATATGAGATTCAGGTACGGCCGCGCAGTGGGCTTGCCTTGAAGAAGATGATTACTGTGCTAAATACCCCTGGCACAATTGATGCCGATTATCGGGGAGAGGTGCAGGTGATTTTAATGAACCACGGACAAGAGCCATTTGTGGTGGAGCCTGAGATGCGTATTGCACAGCTGGTTGTTTGTCCTGTTGTGCAAGCACGTTTTGTTTCGGCAGCGGAGTTAGTGGGGACCGAACGTGGTGCCGGTGGATTTGGTCATACGGGAGTGCAGTAGATGTTTCATTCGCGACAAAATCGACGTGAGGGGTTAAATGTTAAAGTTTCTGATTATTTGACCGCTGATTCTGTTGTTTTTTTAAAAAGTAAGACGCGTGATGAGGCACTGAATGAACTTGTGGACCATTTGGATCACCAGGGGCATCTGCTTGATAAAGAGAGTTTTTTTCATGCCATAAACGAGAGGGAAAAGATCGTCTCTACGGCCATTGGAATGGGGGTAGCTCTTCCTCATGCCAAATTGATGGGATACGATCAATTTTTTATTGTGATTGGGATTCATACGCAAGGCCTTGATTGGGATGCGATGGATGGTGCCGCAGTTCGACTTATTTTCATGATTGGAGGGCCTGATGATCAACAAACGCAATATTTACAGATCTTATCTAGGTTGACCCTGGCCTTAAAAGATGAAGAGCGCCGAAAAAAAATGTTGCAATTGAGAGAACCTCGAGACATTATAGCGCTTTTTAAGGGAATTTGAGGGGGTTTTCTTATGGATTTAAAAATAAAAGATGTCGCCGAGCTGCTCAGCATTTCAGAGACCACTGTGCGCCGTTGGCTATCAGAGGGCAAGATTCCGGCATATCGCCTCAATCGTCAATACCGCTTTAGTCGAGCAGAAATTGAGGATTGGCTTCTTCAAAAGAAAATGAATAATTCTTCTCCTGTATCCAATAGTGGCAGCGGCAGTATGCAGTTTAGCCTCTACCGATCGCTCTGTCGAGGGCAGCTTTATGAGGAAGCCCCCTGCACTTCAAAAGAGGAGGTGATTGGGTGGACGATGGAAAAAATGGCAGCCAAATTTGATTTGGACCCCTTGGTGCTCACAGATCTATTTTTGGATCGTGAACGGATGATGTCCACAGCGTTGGGCTCAGGGATTGCAGTGCCACATACGCGTGATTTTTTGCTCAACACCCACTATGATGTCATGACGGTGGTCTTTTTAAAGGAGCCTATTGAATATGGCGCCTTGGATGGTCAGCCTGTACACACACTCTTTTTTTTATTTGCCTCTGAGGATAAGATGCACCTGCATCTTTTGGCAAAGCTTGCGCACTTGTGCTCTAATAAAGAGGCGCGTCAATTTATTTCTACGCAGCCCTCGCGTCAAGCCTTTTTAGATTATGTGAAACTTCTGGAAACAAAAATCGACTTCTAGCTATTCTCTATAGCTCTGTATGAATATTTTAGTTAAAAAATGAAAACAGTTGTAGTTGGACTCTCCGGTGGTGTTGATTCATCGGTAACGGCCTATTTATTAAAAGAGGCGGGTTACCATGTCATTGGTCTTTTTATGAAAAATTGGGATCAGGAGGGGGATTGCCCTTGGGTCAAAGAGTACGAGGATGCTCTGCAGGTGGCCAGCCAGCTTGAGATTGCTTGCTATACGATCAACTTCAGCCAAGAGTATTGGGACCGTGTTTTTTCCTATTGTTTGCGTCAATTTAAAAAGGGGCATACGCCCAATCCTGATATTTTATGCAATCAGGAGATCAAGTTTAAACTCTTTTTCGAAAAGGCGATGGAGCTTGGAGCCGATTTTATGGCAACCGGTCACTATGCACAAAATAGTGTGGTGGATGGGAAGCATCATCTAGCTCGAGGCAAGGATGACTCTAAGGATCAGAGTTATTTTTTATATACACTCAAAGAGCGTGTTTTGCAGCGTGTTTTATTTCCTTTGGGGGCTTTGCCAAAAACAGAAGTTAGAAGGATTGCAAAGGAGCAGGGGCTGATCACAGCAGAAAAAAAGGATAGTGTTGGGATTTGCTTTATTGGAAAGCGTAATTTCAAGGAGTTTATCAGTCGCTACCTTCCTAAAAAAAGTGGCAACTTTGAAACCTTATCAGGAAAAGTTGTGGGGAGTCATGATGGAGTGCATTGCTATACGGTAGGGCAGAGGCGAGGACTCGATATCGGGGGGGCTGGAGCTGCTTGGTATGTCGTGGGCAAGGATGTGGAAAGGGGAGTGGTTTTTGTTGAGCAGGGCGAAGAGCATGCAGCGCTTTACCATGAGGCACTGATAGCGTTTGAGACCAGCTGGGTGGTTGAGGCGCCCGAGTTTCCGCTGCACTGCACGGCTAAAATTCGTTATCGGTCAGCTGATGTGGCATGCACGGTGGAGCAGTTAGAGGATGGCCGTTTGCATGTGTTATTTAAGGAGCCACAGAAGGCGATTACTCCGCACCAATCGATCGTCTTTTACAAAGAAGATCTCTGTCTAGGCGGCGCTTTTATACTGAATTCAATTTAATACTAATTGAAAATAATAAAATTACAAAGTGCCCACTCCCTGGAACATAAAGAGGATACTTAAAGGTTTGAAGAGAAACTTTTTTTGGGTAAATTTAAACGACTATATGGTTGATTTGTTAGCCTTTTTAGGCCTGCAGGGCCGTCATGTTACAGCCCAGGTCGAACGTAGTGAGGCCTGGGTGACAATCAAAATAGTATTGAGTCCTGAAAGGACGGCATGATCAAGGGTATGTCAATCTAAATTGAATCGACTATATATCGTCCTTTCAGGACTTAGCAATGATAACTGTTTTAACCCAGGCCTCACTGCGTTCGACCTGGGCTGTAACATGACGGCCTTTCAGGCCTAAGAAACTCTAATCACATCATTAGAGCGCAGAGAGAGAAAAATATAGTCGTTTAAATTTAAACGACTATAAATAATGGAATAAAAGCAGTGGTTAGTTTTCTAAATCTTTGAAGAGCTCTAGCATCTGATCATACGTTTTGGAGCGCAAAACGGTAAGGCCGGGTTTTACGCCTCGCTCTGAAAGGTCAAAGGCGCGCATCGTATTGCAAATGCGCCCATCCAACCGAATTCCAATTCCCTTTAAAGCCAACATATTGCCAAAGTCGGCAAACATTGTAAGCGTCATTTCGCATGCGGTGATCACAAAAAGATGCTCTTTATCTGGTTCTTTGTGTACGAGGTCAAAAAAAAGGTTGCCGATGTCGTGGACGGTCGGGATCATCACAAGGGAGCTATTTTTTGGAGCTAGGGCGCATAATTTGCCTATATCGCACTGGGCACAGATGGGGTTGGTAAAATCTCGGATGCATTTGTCTGTAAAGCGGCCACTTGGGCATTCGTGTGGTTTTTGACAATAGGAGAAGCCTACGACCAAATGGGCATTTTTGCGCTTGCATTGGTTGATAAAGGCCTCTTTAGATTTGACTCCATAGAAAAAGAGATCTTCTTTTCGATGATAGTTTTTTTTCTTAAAGATTGAGGTGAGGTAGCGGAAGGTGTAGCGAAGTGGGTGTTTGAGGATTGCTTTGAGGATTTTGCGATCTTTGTCATGGCCAAGGATATATTTGAAGGCTTTGGTTTTGAGTCCTTTGGCGGTATCGGGGGTGATGCCCACCATTTTTGGCAGTGTTTTGAGTTTTTGGTTGGGCTGAGTTTGTTCTGCCAGAAGGCTTTTTTCTTCGAGGAGCTCTTTTTTTTGTTCAAATGAAAGGGTGTTGTTGAGGATATTTAGTTTAGACATGCTGGTAGTTTAGCATATTCAGCTTTTTAACCTGAATGTTGGGTTTATCTTATTGACAATCAGTCTAATAAAATATTACCAATCCTTTAGGCTACATGTAAAAATCGGGCACGGGCACGCACGCGGGCACGGGCACGACACTAAAGCTTGCATAGGCTAACAACCCCTAAGCTTTGACTCTATCTTATCGACTATAAGCAGACTGATGTCTATTGAGGACAAAAAAAATCAGTCACTTCAGAGAAACATGTTAACCATGTGGATTTGCAACCACCGTGCCTGTGCCCGCGTGCGTGCCCGTGCCCGATTTTTAATATATTTTTCGAAAATGATATTAACTTAAGAATCAGGGAGTTAAACCCAAAACTCAGGTTAAAAGGAATCTCCTCTGATTATCAAGGAGGAAAACCCAACATTCAGCTTTTTAAGGTTCGAGGCCTTCTTCTTCGATGACCTCTTGGGCGGCTTTTTTGATGGTGGCAAGGCCTTCGGGGAAGCCGATGAGTTTAAGGAGTTGATCGGTATGATAGATTTCTGAGGTGAGTTGGTCATTAATAAATTCTAGGTAGGCGATTTTTTTTTCGAGGCTCAAATTGCTCATTGTGTGATTCTCCCTTTGTTAGACGAATCACTAGGTAGCAATCTGCATGCCAAAAAAATCAACCTAGTTTCTTCAGGTTCTCTGCGATCTTTCCTAAAGAGTGAATGAGCAGGTGTACATAAGTATTGACTGTTTTCGGCGCTCTATCTTTTGAAAGAGCTGTAAATAGTTCAATTAGCCTTGGAAGCTTTTGGCTGTTGAAATCTTCTACAACTTTTGTCCTATTCCAAAAGTGAGAATCCACCAAACGGTTGACTAATTGTTTGATGATGTCACTTGTACTCTCTTTTAACTGAAGAAAGGCCTGTTGCAATTCTGTAGGGGCATTTTCATCTGGAGTAAAAATGGACAAATCAAAAGCGGTTTGTACTGCTTCAGCAGTAGCCTTTTTCAGCACATCCTGTTGGCTCCAGAGGGCGGCTCCTGCTAGCGCTTCTTTCCATTTGCTTGTAAGAAGCTGATAGAGAGTTTGTTTTGCAATCCATTCGGGAGTCTGTGTTTTTGCTGCAGGGGGTAGGAGATCTCTAAGAGGTGTCTTATTTAAAAGAGTCTGTAGCCCGATAAGTCCTTCTGCTTGTGCTTTTGCAGCAGCTCTAATCGCTGCGCTCATATCTTGTCTAAAGGGATTGAGGCTATGGATGAGTCCAGGGGCTAACTCTCTTTTCATTTGTGCTTCAATTTCTTCAACAGCAGCTTTTGGCTCTGCCAATGCAGCCTTCAGTGGGCGAAGTGCTCTGAGAGCCTCGGACACAGCTTGGCGAGCTGTATTGATTTCTTCTGACTTTTGCTGTAGTTGTCGTCTGAATTTAGTTGCCATTCTTTCGGCATTGTTTAGATCTTTTTCTATAGAGCGGCTCGCAATCTCACGATTTACATCAGCAAGTTGTTGTTCTAGCTCTCTTGTTTCCTTAGCAATGTCTTGTAGCCGAGCTATGTATTGGGTACGGCTATTTCCTAAATCGGACATTGCTCTTTTTGTAGCATCGGTTTCTTCTTGTCTCGCCTGTTCTTGTAGGTTTTTCCTTAAGTTGTGCACTTTTTTCGCTAATAAACTTAAGCTTTTTTGGGTTTCCTCTTTTTCTAATGCGCTGCGAGCAAGTTTACTTTCAACAGTTTTAAGCTGGTTCGCTCGCTGCTCTAAATGCTGATTAAGACGCCTGTTGTTGCTTCGCGCTCTTCTTATTGCTCGGCTGAGCTTTCTTTTTTCACTTAGATTTTGTTGCAGTTGGGCTCTTGCGCCCGCGAGTGTTTCGATGGCCGCATCTACATCCATTTGGGGGACTTCGAGCACTCTTTTTGCACGGTCGAGCCTTTGGCTTAAATCAAGATCTATTCCATCGATTTGCGCTCGGAGCCTTTCGATTCTCTCTCTCTCTGGGTCATGCTGTTGCTCTAGGTTATAGGTTGCAATGGATTGTTCCAGAAGAGAAATGCAGTTCTCTTGCTCGGTCCTGCGTTCTTCAATTCTACTTAAGCGATTCTTTAGCCATTGCTGTCTTTCAATGTTTGCTCTTAGCTCATCTTGGTCTTCTGTTGTCATTTCACCTGCAGCTCTGAAGCGATTTTGCAGGGTTTCATGCCTTTGCTCAAGTTGAACTCTTAAATCCCTACAATCTATGATTTCTTGATTTAAGCCGAGTATGACCTCTAGCGCTTCTTTTAGTTCTCTTATAGCAGCTGCTTTTGCATCTATTACTTCCTGGCGTCTGCCTCGTAGCAGTGCGGCAAGCTCTTCAGATCGCGCCTCATGTATAGCGCGTTGCTCAGGAGTCATCATCACTTGTTCGGCAGCAAAGATAGCCCCTTTTACTAAGTTGGTTTGCGCCACCTCTCCAATATCCCTCATGTAATGGCGTAGAATTGTATTTAGGGAGTGGGTTATGCCGTTGACTGTATCTTCATGGTTTTCTTTATTAAATGCCGTTTTAAGAATTTTTGGCAATTGGTCAAGAATTAGAGGGATGGGGGCTTGCTGTTGCTTCGAATCCACTGTGAGATCTCTTTGTAGCTCTTCGAAGCCTCGAACTGTGGAGTTATCTGCTTGGGGGATCGAGATTGCCTCTGTATCGTCTGGAGCCTCTGAAACTCCTCTGGTTTTGTAGTAAGATCGTGCAAGCAGCATAAAGTTGATGAGCAGGGTAGAGGTCGCAGCAATTAACAACTCATTGGTCATGATATCTGAAAAATCTAGAGACTTTGTTCCAGTAAGGCAAAAGAGCACGACCGATGAGATAAATAAAACGGCCAAAGTTGAGGTGAGTATCGCATTGTCAAATCGTGCCGACTTTGTTTTGGCAGTGTTGATTCCATCAACCAATCTTGCCAACGGGGTTTCGGGAGCTATACTTATTAAATTTGTTAAATCTATCAGAGCGAGGTTGTTGCGAGCAGATCCAAGTACTGTTAATCTGTTAATTAGAGGTGGTAGGCTCAGATTGATTTGTTGGAAGCACTCTTTGCGAAAGTAAAAATTGCTCTCTAGAAGATTTTCTTTGAGTAGATGCGCAAGTGTACGGATCTGTCTTTCCATTTGTCTTAAAGCAACCCCCATGGGGCTATTGTCACGGATATGTTGAAATCCTTCATGACTAAACATACTATCTAGGAGTGTATCGATTGTTCCATCGATGTCTTCAAGTTTTGCTAGAAGATCATCAAGACGACGATCGAGTTGTACATTGAGAAGAGCTGTTTTTTCTTGCTGAGAGATTCCTCGGTAATCTGCTCCTAGTTGAGCTATGAGATGCGCATGGATTGCACTTAATTTTTCCTCTGGTGACATTTGGCTTGGATCGATGCCGATCGCATTTAATTTTGCATCTGGAGAAGGCTCCCTTAGAGGATCAGCACTAAATCCAAATTCAGCTAATTTCTCTGCTTCAGTTGCCCCTTTGTTATATTCAACACCAAGCCATTCTAATTTATCATCCAATGATGGTGCCCGTCGTCCTGGAACTTCGGGGGGCAGTAGTAGTTTACACGCTTCAGTTCTTAGCCAAGCACTCTTTTTGACAGCAAAGAGAAGGGTTTTTTTTAGAGAGATTCCTGCACCTATCGCAAGTTGGATCAGTCCAGATCCTAACGCTGAAGCCTCATGGAAATCTCCTAGAGCAACTGCTAAATTTCTGAGAGCCGGTTTGATTGCTTGGATGCTCTCATGGATATTACGATCAATTGTGTCAGGAAAATTGTCTAGTTGTGTCGAAATGTTTTGCAAGGCTTCGGAAGCCTCT